>Ga0272441_10007002_pt1 | contig 18552 bp, 18 predicted proteins | sample SSMProp6N_FD_193582 | JGI IMG/M metagenome (GOLD analysis project Ga0272441, IMG submission 193582) | Marine sediment archaeal communities from Little Sippewissett salt marsh, Falmouth, MA, United States - SSM-Prop-6N | ecosystem: Environmental > Aquatic > Marine > Wetlands > Sediment ... | reverse complement strand
CGGGCATAATGGAAGCTCAGTATAACTGCTTACGTGAGAAGGGTCATAGCCCCAGTGAAGCCTTCAACGAAACCGTGGAGGAGCTAACTCAGAGCTTAATCAGGCTTGTCGACCAGAACGGAATGGACTGGATGTACAACAACTGCAGTGAGACCGCAAGAATTGGTGCCCTCAGGTGGAAAGAAAGGTTCAGGGATTGTGTGAAACCTCTCTTTGATTCATTGTATGAGTTGGTTGCTTCAGGAGAAGAAGTGAAGATTGTTCTTGAAAAGAGCACAGAACCTGATTATGCGAAAAAGTTGGCTGACGAATTAGCTGCCATGGGCAACTCTGAGATGTGGAAAGCAGGCAAAACAGTACGATCACTGAGACCTGACAACTAGTGTTAGGTAAACCCGATTTCCATTTGCGGGACTTGTAAAATCCCGCCTTTTTTCGTGTTCTTTGGCTTTTTTAGAGGATTTTTTCTCTATTTTTTGTATACAATATATCAGTTATCATAATATGCCATGCTATAGAGGATGGTATTTATAGAAAAATTGTGGTTTCGTTCTAGTGTAAGGTGTACTTAGATGAGAAGTTCCTTTGAGATAATCGCTGAAATTTTAGATACCGCAAAGAATGGAGCAAAAAAGACGCGCATTATGTACTCTTGTGGTCTCAGTTACAGGTTTGTTGAAAAATATTTGGAGCTGTTGCTGGATACTGGTCTTTTACAAACAGGAAATTCTTACCATACAACCGACAAGGGCATGGGATTTCTCAATAAGTATCAAATCTTAGAGCTTCTGCTGAACACAAGACAGTGACTCCACATCTCTTTTATGTTTCTAATCCGCTCAAGTTAAGCAGTAGAAATTGGAGCTTGGAAAGCAAAAAGGATACTGTTTTCAACAATCTGATGCTATTAGGCTCCTAAGATGTCCCGTTTTTGTGTGTCTTTGCGGGTCATGTATGATGTTTTTTGTGCACAAAACATACAGTTTATGACGTCGTAATATTTAATACATTGGTTGAGGATAAACACAAAGAGAATGATCAAAGGCATGCATTCAGCAACCAGACAAAAGAAGATTCTCGTAATCGCCCTCACTATTTCGTTACTGCTTCTTCTATCAAACAGCTGCTATGCAGAAACGTACAGCTACCGTTATAGCCTTCTGGACAACCCAGACGGCTCAACAGCCTACCGCTTAATGATCTCTGTAACTGGAACACTTTATAACTACTACGTCAGCCAAGACCACAATCTCTACAGCTACGACTTCGCCAAATTCGTGACTCCCCATGCTTTGCAGCCAATCGCAGATGACTTGTGGAGCATCTACAGCAACCAAGAAGACTTTGCCAATGGTGTCCTCATGATGATGCATCAGATTCCCTACGTGGAAAGTACTCCCCAGAAGTTTCCGGTAGAAATCCTTGCCGAAAATGAGGGAGACTGTGATCTTTTCTCAATAACGGCAGCGTCTATAATGAAAGCGGGGGGACTTGACGTTGTTTTGCTTCTTATGGAAAACTATGATCATATGATGCTAGGAGTTCATCTTCTAGACGCGCCAGAGGATGCTCGGACTCAGGTCTTTTATTATGAACATGAAGGAAAGGAATACTATGTGGCAGAAACCACTGGAGACAAATGGGAAACAGGATGGCGCGTTGGCGAGTGCCATGAGAGCCTTCAAAGGGCAGCAGCAAAAATTTACGATTTAGACGATTGCGAAACGACATCTCCAGGGCAGGTTTCATCCAGCTACATGATGCCCGATTCCGCGGAAATCAACATTATACTCTCCACAAACTTTGCTCTTTCTCAAAAAGCAGTTGAAATAACGGGGATGCTTTCTCCGTCTTTAGCTGGAAAAAAAGTTACGTTATACGTTAGTACGTTAAGCTCGTCTTTGAGTATTCTGGCAAAGGTTGAAACAGACAGCAACGGACACTACTCTTACACATGGAGTTCTCCCCCCAGCGGCGTACATACTCTTAGAGCCAACTGGTCAGGAGACGAATATTACAGCGGCGCAGATAGTAGCACATCTAGACTAGTAGTAATAGCTTCTGATTACTTGATAATGGGCGGCCTTTTGATTATCTTCTTGGTGGTTCTTCTTGTAGTGACGTTGGTAACGCGAAGCCGAAAATCAGATACCCCAGAAGCCTTCCAAGAATGGGAAGTCACAGATTACGGTCAAGAATTTTGAAAAACTTATCTGATCAAAAAGCATACATTCTCCAAGCTGCGGAGACGAAACCATGAAACTGAAAATCGATTCAGAACTTAAAACCGCTTTTCCGGATCTAACTGTTCTTTCATTCCACATCAATGGTGTAAAGATTCAGAAACGGGACACTGAACTGGAACGATTCAAGGTTACGCTAATACAGCAGGTTCGGAACGAATATGACCTAGACACAGTAAAGGATCATCCAGCATTCAGGGCTTACCGTGACTTTTTCTGGAGCATAAAAATTGACCCCACTAAAATTCGTCCAGCAGCAGAGGCACTGATTCGAAGAATTCTCGCAGGAAAAACTCTTCCGTGCATAAACACTCTTGTTGATGCCTACAACCTAGCCTCCATAAAAACCAGAATCGCCCTTGCAACCTTTGACGCAGACAAACTAGAAGGAGACCTTCTGATGAGGTTTGCAGAACAGGGGGAGCAGTTTAGTGGAATTGGTATGGAGAAACCGTTGATGTTGAGAGGGAGAGAAATTGTAGTTTCCGACAAAAAGAAGCTTGTGGCAATCTACCCTTACCGTGATGCTGACAACACAAAAGTAACTGAGGAAACAAAAAATATTATGATTGTGGTTTGTGGAGTTCCAGGAATACCTAAACAAGAGTTAGAAAAAGCTTCTGATGTTGCACTGGAGTGTGTAACACGTTTCTGCGGTGAAACAAAAAGAATTTAGTTCTTTCCGGTGCAGTAGATTTGGTTAGGAGTCTTGTTAGGTAAAACATTTATAGTATTGAGGTGTGTAGTATCTCCATCCAGTTCCAGGTTATAGAGACTTATGACTGAAGAAACGAAGCAAGAAACCGAAGAAGCCCAAACAGAAGAAATAAAGAAATTATTGATTGACGATCCATCTGATTTTAAATTTCATGCAGCCTACATGGCATATTCTGAGACATGGGATAAATTATCTTCTCCAGAAATAAAAAAAGAATTGAATGACATGCTGATATCCTTATCTAAGGATGAGATGAGCTACTCAAACTTCTACAGAACCTTAGATGAGTACAGAAGACAAGGTTCTAAGCATTTTGAATTCTCTAGGGAACGTATAGAAACCCAAAGAAAAAGAGACTGGAGACAGAAACAGACCCGAAGCCAAAGAAACCAAAGACACAGACACTAAATTTTTTTCCTAGGATTTATAGGGCATCGATTATTGCGTCTGTGACCTGTTCGGTGGACGAAGAGCCTCCAAGGTCAGGGGTCAAAACTTTTCCTTCCTTTAGCACAGATACGATGGCGTTTTCTATGCGTTCAGCCCAACTGTTTTCGCCTAGGTAATCAAGCATCATCTTGGATGCCATAATCGCCGCCATAGGATTTGCAATGTTCTTTCCTGCAAGCCGTGGAGCCGAACCGTGAACAGGCTCAAAGAGGGCGTAATCGGTTCCAATGTTGGCGCTTGGAGCCAGTCCCAATCCTCCAACTAAGCCAGCTGATTCATCTGAAAGGATATCTCCGAAAAGATTTGAGGTTACAATCACGTCAAAGATTGTGGGCTTCAGAATGAGGCGCATTGCTGTAACGTCAACAAAAGCTTCTTCCACTTCCACATCAGGATAATCTTCTGCAACTTTACGGGCAACCTCAAGAAAGAGACCATCTGATACTCGTAGCACATTCGCTTTGGTAACCACAGTCACTTTCTTCCGCCGCTTCATAGCTAACTCAAAGGCAAATCGTGTAATCCGCTCAGTCGCCGTACGCGATATCACTCTGATTGTATATGCAGAATCAGGTAACTTGAATTCCCATCCGCTGTACATTCCTTCAGTGTTTTCCCGTACAATCACCAAATCAACATCTTTCATGCCCTTCTGTGTTGGATAGCTTTTTGCGGGTCTAACATTAGCATATAGTCCTAGGGCGCGTCTCAACATTATAATCGCGCTCTTATAACCTGGAACACCCACAGGCGTTGTTGTTGCTCCGAAGAGGCAAGCTTGGGTTTCCCGTACCCCAGCCAAAACATCGTCAGGAACTGGAGTCCCAGTTTTTTGCCACACTTCAAAGCCGATTTCAAAGTATCGACAATCAAAATTCAGGTCTGTGCTTTCCAGTAAACGGACAGCTTCAGGAACAACCTCGCCGCCGATTCCAGGACCAGGAATTACAGCCAACTTATACGTTGTCATATCCATCACCTCTCAGAAACTCTACTAAGCCACCACAATCAACAATCTTCTGCATAAAACGTGGCAACGGCTTCACCTCAAGAACTGCCCCATTAGTTTTGTCACGAATCTCACCGGTTTTGAAGTATATTTCAACTGTGTCGCCGTCATCAATCTTCTCAGTATCGTCGCAGACAAAGAGAGGTAACCCAATGTTTATCGCGTTTCTAAAGAATATTCGAGCAAAGGATTTAGCTACTACAGCGCTGACTCCAGCAGCTTTGATTGCAACAGGAGAATGCTCCCGCGATGAGCCACAGCCGAAGTTGTAGCCCGCAACAATCACGTCCCCCTCTTGAACTTCTTTAGCGAATTCTGGACGATACTCAATGAAGGCAATTTCGCCCAACCGTTTCTTATCAGTTGTTACTGTGTATCTTCCGGGCGTGATAACATCCGTGTTTATGTCGTCCCCAAACTTCCATGCTCTCATATGTAATTCCTCGGATCAGTAATCTTTCCTGTTAACGCAGACGCCGCAACTGTTGCCGGTGAAGCCAGTATGATGTCTGCTTTAGGGTCGCCCATTCTTCCAGTGAAGTTACGGTTCTGGCTTGAAACACACGTCTCTCCTTCGCAGAGTACTCCCTCGTGTCTGCCTATGCATGGACCACAGCTGGCGTTGCATACTGTTGCGCCTGCCTTAACCAGTTCCTGTAGGTATCCCTTCTCTAGGGCTGCAAAATAGATGTCTTCAGAAGCGGGAGATACTATGAGGCGGACGTTTCGAGCAATCTTTTTTCCTTTAAGGATTCGTGTTGCAACTTCTATGTCGTCTAATCGTCCGTTAGTGCATGTTCCCAAGAAGGCTTGGTTTATGGTTCTTCCCTCAACAGCAGAAACAGGCTCCACATTGTCTACTGCAGGAGGAAGGGCAACCTGAGGCTCAATGGCTCCAACATCTATCTCATACTTGTCAGTGTATGCTGCATCCTTGTCGCTTCTGAAAATCTTTCCAGTACGTCCATTCAGAAACTCAAGGGTTTTTTGGTCAGCTTCAATGATGCCGTTTTTGCCGCCCATTTCAATTGCCATGTTACACAAAGTCAAACGAGAAGAAATACTTGCGTTCTTGACGTAGTCTCCTGTGAACTCGCAGGCTTCGTACAGGGCTCCAGCGGCTCCCACCTCGCCGACAATATTGAGGATAACGTCCTTGGCGTAGACACCCTTCCGTGGCTGGTCAGTTAAATTGAATTTCAGGCTTTCAGGAACCTTAAACCAGCATTTTCCAGTAGCCATAACGCCCCCAATATCTGTTGACCCCAAACCCGTAGTGAAGGCTCCTAAGGCTCCTTCAGTGCAGGTGTGAGAATCAGCTCCAACAACTACGTCTCCAGGAGACACAAACTTTTCAACCAAAAGCTGATGACAGACTCCGTTGGTGAAGAAACCTGAAAGCTGTTGGTCAGCAACAAATTTTCTTGATTTCTGGTGGAGGGTTGCCCCTGCTACTGTTGGTGCAGGAAAGAAGTGGTCGAAAACGATTATGACTTTGTCTTTGTTGAAGACTTTGTCTGTGATGCTGTAGAATGATTCGATTGCCAGGGGGGCGGTGGAGTCGTGTGCCATAACATAGTTTACGTCGGCGACCACAAAATCTCCAGCAGCAACTTCCTTCTGATGGGACGCGTGGGCTAAGATTTTTTCAGTTATTGTAGAAGCCATAAGCCTCAACGCTTCTCAATTTCTGTAATCATTTCTGCAAGTTCATCAGGCGTATAGGAGCTTCGTCTTGCTCCATTGGAATATGCTGCCTTTATTTTCTCAAGAACTGCTTTCGCCGTATCCTCAGTGATACTGATTTTGAGCTCTTTTTCCGCAACATACATTATTCCGTGTCTTCCACTCAGTTCATCTATGTACACTCTTCGCTTCTGACCTACCAGCCTTGGCGGATAAAACTCATATGTTTGCGGGTTAATGAGAACGCCATGCTGATGTATGCCTGAGCTGTGAGCTGTCACGTTTTCTCCAGTTATTGGCTTGTGAGGCGGCATCCTTACTCCCGAAAGCTCCTCAACAAGTTTTGACAAAGAATTCAGTTGACTCATCTCAAATGGGCTAGTACCGTAGATTATGTGTAATGCAGGAATAAGTTCCTCTGTTACTGTTATTCCAGCTCTTTCACCAATACCATTCACACTTGTTGACACTGTTGAAGCACCAGCATCTACTGCCGCCAAAGAGTTTGCCAAAGCCAATCCAAGATCGTTATGGCAATGAACCTCAATGGGAATATCTACTACGCTTCCGATTTCTTTTACAAGAAACGCCATGCCAGTAGGACCTGCACAACCCAAAGTATCAACAACTCTTGCTCGGTCTGCTCCCGCGTCTTCAGCGGTTTTGTAGGCCTTCTTCAGAAAATCCAAATCGTTTTCTCTGGTTGTATCCTCTGCACTGTAAATGACAAATAGTCCATAGCTTTCAGCGTAGCTGATCATCTCTTCCAACCGTTCAAGGTACGTTTCTTGGGTCATACCACCAAACTTGTGTTTGCGGTGGTAAGGAGATATAGACAGAGACACAACTATACCGTCAGCACCTACATCAGCAACAGCATCAATATCTTCCTTTTTTGCCCTTGCAAAAGCGGAAAGCTGAGCATCAAGGTTCATATTAAGAATTGATTTAATGCAGTTTCTCTGCTTTTCTGAAGCAGCTGGAAATCCTGCTTCTATCTGCTGTATTCCAACTTCGTCCAGTTTCTTCGCTATCTGCAACTTGTTTTCTAGGGTGAAGATTACGCCTGGAGTCTGTTCGCCCTCTCGTAGTGTGCTGTCGTGGACAATGTAATTGTCTAGTTTGGGGGCTTTGAAGTTTGTGAAGTTGTAGGGGCTTGGGAGAATTCCTTCTCTTTCCAGTCTTTTCAGTAATTTTTGCCCCTGTTCCTCAAGATATTCTTCTTCCAATCTGGTGAGCCGTCCTTTTCACACTATTTTACTGAATCAAGTTTCCGAAGAATACAAAACGCACAAATATATATACTTTATGTCAAATTGTCGCCACTAGAATACGAAAAGCTTACCCTAAATTCTGAAACCGTAACCGCTCAGGAACTACTCAAGATTGACGTTTTACCAGCTACGCAATATGATCATAGTGTTCGTGTCTGAGACTCCCGCCAGACGCCGTATCTTTTCGAGGCACTCATTAACCTCTGTGATGTTAAAGCCCGATATTATGGCTGCAATGTCATATTCGCCAGTAATCTCATACACTGTTTCAACGTTCGGGAGCTGCTTCAGCGCCTTGGAAACATCAGAAGTCGGCAAAGAAGGATTCACTGAAAGCAAAGCGATTGCCTCTGCGCCTTCTGCAAGTCCAACCTTGACTGTGAAGCGTCGTATTGCTCCTGCATCAACAAGGGCTTTGATTCTTTTTCGTACTGCGCCCTCAGACAAGCCAACTCTTTTTCCGATGTTGCTGTAGGTGGCTCTGCCATCATGTTTCAGAATTTCGATTATTGCCTTGTCAACGTTATCCATCTTCTTCACTTCTGACATAATATCTATGCGGAAAAATTTAACGATTTCTGAACAAAAGATGGCAAGTTTGTAACGATTTCCGCATCACGGTTCCCATTTTCCCACCAGAAAACGGAACAGCATTTTTGGGCACCACAGCGCCCAACCTACGAATTTCGTATAATAAGTTGGAAAAAGTGCAAAACTGCATGCTATAAATCCGAAATTCTTATAAATAGCCCCATTTTCTATAATGGCTCACTTAACCAAAGAGGTGTAGGTATTGAAGAAAGCCAACTGCCCCGATTGCGACGCGGAAATCGAAGTCCAAGACGATGTCATGAAAGGCGAGATTCTCAGCTGCCCCAGCTGTGGTCTTGAACTGGAAGTGACCGACAACAAAGGAGACTCCGTGGAGCTAAAAGAATTAGGGATTGAAGGAGAAGACTGGGGAGAGTAGGTTCCCCACAAATTTTCTTTTTATGTTCATATAGGAAACAGAAAAGAAGCAGACCGATAAACACTTAAGGGTCATAAAATGTTTGAAGCGAGGAAGTAAGAACAGAGATGAGCATCGGAATTTTATTTGAGAGCTCCGAAACCGATGAAAAAGGCATCAAAATGACTGCAGAAGAGATGGGAATAGACCTAGTTTACATTCCCTTCCGCAAAGTTGCAGTTCGCCTAGACGAACACGGTTACAGCATCCGAACTAAAGCAAAGGACTACACCAAAGTCGTCAAAGACATCAAAGTTGTGCTGAACAGGGCACAAAGCAAGAACCGCAGACTCTTCGCAGCCAACGTTCTGGAAGCCTTTGACAAACACGTGATAAACCCACAGTGTGTAGAATATGCCTGCTTCAGCAAACTGAGAACTTTACTTCATTTCTGGCAAGCAGGACTCCCAACTCCAGAAACAGTTTATGTGCCAGTTGATTCCAGCGAAAAAACCTTGGATGGAAGGGAAATCCATAACGAAGGAGACATAGCAGATCTGTTTTTGATGGAACTGGACCATGAGAATATTGTAGTCAAACCTGATGCTGGAACTCATGGAAAGGGTGTTCAGTTAGCCAAAGAACGGAACGAGTTGTTGCCGATTCTGCGGGATATTCAGCCTTCAATAATTAATCCTGTTGGCGTCTTGGCTCAGAAGCTCGTCCAGAAATGGTTCTACGACCTCAGAATAATAGTCACAAAAGAGGATGGCAAAGAGCCATACTGTTACCCCACAGCCCTAGCTCGGGCAGGATTCAAAGACTTCAGGACAAACACGTTCCTAGGCAACATGGTGGTTGGCGTAAATCTGCCAGACCACATCAGAGAGGTAGCAGCTAAATGTGGCAAATCCATGGGAGGAGACAGCAAAGCCTACCTCTTAGCTTTCGATGCCATGGTTGGCGTGAACGATAACAAGGACGTTGCCGATGAGCATCTGATGGAAGAGTTTGAGGAACTTGAGCCTTCCTTTGATGCTGTGAAGAAGGTGAAAGGGGACAAGACCAAAAGAACAGACTTTCCAGCATGGAACAGGAAGCTGGAGGCAGCTTTTGAAAACTACAAGAGGCAAGAAGCTTACCTGTACATCAAGGACGTTATTGAAGACAGCATGGAGAAGAACAAACAAAACGTGATGTTCCATGAGGCTAATGCTTGCCCCGAATTCTGGGAACAAACCCGTTTAGCTGCTGGGATAAACATAGCAGAAGCACTGCTGAAGGGAGCCCATAGCATAATAGATTCTGAATAAAGGAGAAACATAAAATGCGAGTTGGAGTAATTGGCGGATCAGGATACGTAGGCTCAGAACTACTACGACTTCTGCTGCCCCATCCAGAAGTAGAATTAACGATAGTAACATCCCGCGCAAACGCAGGCGAATTCGTTTTCACTGTTCACCCTAACCTCAGAGGAGCCACTCAACTGAAATTCACGCCCCCAAACATCTCCCAAGTAACAGAAAACTGCGACTTGGTGTTCGCTGCAATGCCCCACGGCAAATCACTGGAACTGGTTCCACAAATGCTGGAAACGGGAGTAAAAGTCATCGACATGGGCGCAGATTACCGCCTGAATAACCCAGCCGATTACGACAAATGGTACAAATGGAAACACACTCACCCAGAATTGCTGGAAGAAGCCGTTTACGGTTGCCCTGAGCTTCACCGCCAAGAAATCAAGGACGCAAAGCTAGTAGCGTGCCCAGGATGCATGTCCACAGCTACAATTCTGGGATTGGCGCCTCTAGTGAAGGCAGGCATAATCGAAAAGAACAGGATAATAGCTGACGTAAAAATCGGTTCCTCGGGTGCAGGACAAAGACCCACTGTTGCGTCTCATCATCCTGAAAGGGCAGGTGGCGTGCGACCATACAAGGTGGCAGACCACAGGCACGTAGCAGAGGTTGAACAGGAACTCAATCTGTTAACCGACGAAAAGGTTACAGTTGCTTTTACGCCTCATGCAGTGAACATGATTCGGGGCATTCTTTCAACAATTCATGCTTACCTCAAGAAGCCAGTGACAGACAGGGACGTGTGGAAGCTTTATCGTTCCATGTATCAAGGCGAGAATTTCATGCGTTTTGTCAAGTTCAAGAAGGGACCTTACCAGCTGCCAAATCCCAAAATTACAATGGGTACAAACTATGTTGACATCGGCTTCGAAGTAGACCCCCGCACACGAAGAATCATCGTCTTCTCCGCCATTGACAACCTCATGAGGGGCGCATCTGGTCAAGGAGTCCAATGCATGAACCTTATGATTGGCGTAGACGAAAAAACCGGGATAGACCAGCAAGGTTTCCATCCGATGTGATAAAAAATGTTGATTGTAGTTAAGGTTGGCGGAAGCATCCTTGAAGAGGTGCCAGCTGAACTGGTATCCGACATAAAGAAAGTTCTTTCTAACCATCAACTTGTATTGGTTCATGGTGGAGGAAAAGGCGTCACAGCAATAGCCTCCAAGCTAGGCAAAGAGCAACAGTTCGTGGTTTCGCCAACAGGCTTCCGTAGCCGATACACAGACAAGGAGACCATGGAAATATTCACCATGGTTATGGCAGGCAAAATCAACAAAAAGATAGTTACAGCCCTCATGAAACAACAGATACCAATCGTTGGGCTTTCAGGCTTAGACGGACTCCTTGTGCAGGCAACAAGAAAGAAGCGCCTAATCATAGTTGATGAACGGGGCAGAAAGCGCGTGATTGACGGCGGCTACACAGGAAAAGTTAACCAAATCAACGTTTCCTTGCTTCAGCTCCTACTGGATAACGGCTTTGTGCCATTAGTTTCTCCGATTGCCTCAAGCGAAGAACAGGAACCCCTTAACGTTGACGCTGACCGCACAGCAGCTAACATTGCTGGAGCCCTGAAGGCAGATACGCTGGTTCTTTTGACAGACGTTGAAGGATTGAAGTTGAATGATAAGGTGGTTTCGAAGCTGTCTGTCGATGATGTTGACGACAAGCTGAAGAAGATTGGGAGCGGTATGATAACCAAAGTTTACGCTGCTCAGGAAGCACTGAATCAGGGAGTTGGTGAAGTGGTAATCTGTTCGGGCGTCCGAGAGAATCCAATTTCTTCTGCTTTGAAGCATGAAGGTGGTACGGTGATAAGCCGTGAATGAAAAAGAAGTAATTGATATTGAAGATAAAATTATGGCAAACACCTTCGCCAAAAGAAACCTTGTGTTAACAAGGGGCAAAGGAGCCACAGTTTGGGACATCAACGGCAAAGAATACCTAGACTGCACAGGCAGCTATGGAGTCGCCGTTGTTGGTCACTGTCACCCAAAAGTTGTGAAGGCAGTTCAGAAGCAAGTGGAAACGCTCATCGCCTGTCACGCATCATTCTACAACGACACACGCTCAGAGCTTCTCCAGAAACTAATCCACTTAGCTCCAAAGGGACTGGACAGAGTTTTTCTTTCTAGCAGCGGCGCCGAATCAATTGAGTGCGCCATCAAGTTGGCTAGAAAAGCTTCAGGCAAAACCGAAATAATCGCCATGATGGGAGCTTTTCACGGCAAAACCATGGGCGCTCTTTCTGCAACATGGAAAAAGAAGTATCGGAAGCCTTTCATGCCCTTGGTTCCAGGATTCAAGCATGTTCCTGCAAACAATCTTGAGAAAATACGGGAAGCTATCACCGACAACACTGCTGCAGTGCTTGTTGAGCCAGTCAGGGGAGAGGGTGGAATCCTTGTTAATTCAGACGACTTCCTTCCTGGACTACGAGAACTCTGTAACGAAAAAGGTGTGCTACTAATCTTTGATGAAGTGCAGACTGGTTTCGGTCGCACAGGCAAAGTTTTCGCATGTGAACACTGGAACGTAGTTCCTGACATCATGTGCCTTGCCAAGTCTGTTGCTGGCGGAATTCCCATGGGCGCAACCTTTGCCAAAGAGGATGTTATGTCTGCTTTCAACAGGGGAGAGCACTCAAGCACCTTCAGTGGTAACCCGTTGGTTTGTGCTGCCGCTTCTGCCGCCATAGATGCCCTTGTTGAAGAGAATCTTCCAGAAAGGGCAGCAACTCTTGGACAATACTTCAAGAGCAAGCTGGAGGCCTTAGCTGAGAAATACAAGATAGTCAGGGAGGTTCGGGGTTTGGGTCTCATGATTGGGATGGAAATGCGGTTTGACGTTTACAATATACTAATTGGGTGCATGGAGAGGGGCGTTCTTGTATTGGACGCTGGAAGAAACGTTGTTCGTTTTCTGCCGCCTCTAGTCATCGAGAAACAGCAGATTGATAGAGTCGTTGAAGTATTGGATGAAGTATTGGCGGGAGAGAACAAATGAGCGACAACTATGCCGTTGACTTGCTGACCCGCATGATAAAGATTTACAGTCCCTCAGGCAGTGAAGAGGAAATTTCCCTGTTCTTGGCTGATGAAATGACGAAACTGGGTTTCATGGTTCACAGAGACGAAGTAGGAAACGTTATCGGCGAAATAGGTAAAGGCTCACCCGTTGTTCTTTTGTGCGGGCACATGGACACTGTTGAGGGCAAGATTGCTGTCAGGGTTGAAGACGGACAACTGTATGGCAGAGGCTCAGTGGACGCAAAAGGTCCGTTAGCCGCCATGATTGTAGCTGCCTCGACCTTTGTCAAGAACGGCTTTCCAGGCAAAATTCTGGTTGTCGGCGTCGTAGATGAAGAAAAGGGAGGCACAGGAATCCAGCATTTTGTTGAAGAAGGTATTCAGCCAGATTACGCCATTTTCGGTGAGCCAAGCGGCTTAGAAAAGATTGTCTTCGGCTACAAAGGAATCGTAACTGTAAAGGTTATTGTTGAAACGCCTTCGGGTCATTCTGCTGCCCCATGGCTCTTCGATAACGCAATTGAAAAGGCTATGGAGTTTTGGAGACAGATTCGTAAGCTTCATTTGCGGGAAGAGAAACTGAAGAGCCGCTTCTACTCGATTACATCCTGCTTGACTGGAATAGAGGGCGGAAACCATTCTGCCTCGTTTATTCCTTCGGAGTGCGAGATTGTTGTTCAGTTGCGTATTCCGCCTCAGCTTACGCCAGACGTCGTGTTTGAGGAAGTAAAGCGCAAGATTGATCGCTACAAAGCAACTAATCCGAAGGTTCAGGTGTCGGTGGAGATGGTGGATGTTGCTAAAGCCTTTGAGGCTGACCGCAGATCCGTTATTGTCAGGGCTTTGGCTTGGGGCATCAGAAAAACCACATTGAATTATGCCTCTTTTTCGCGGAAAACGGGCACAGGAGACATGAACGTTCTTGGTAACGCCCTGAAGATTCCAGTGGTCACGTATGGACCAGGAGACTCTCGGCTAGATCACACACCCAACGAGCACATAGACATCAAAGAATACCTAGAAAGCATCGAAGTTCTAAAGAAAGCCCTCCAAAAGCTGCCCGATTTCGTTAAGAAACAAGAAAAAAGACAGCAAAAAGACTGAAACAACAAGCAGTAATGTTGACAGCTTAGTCTTTCTCCATTTCAATCCTTCAGACAAAAACACAACAGCAGACACTATGGTTACTATAGTCAAGAGCCAAAACGAGCCTTCAACTGACGAATCCGCCAAAAGGTGAAGTAGCAAAATACCGATTTCGATAGCTAAAACCGCCAAAAAAACGAGACCAAACAGGATAAACCGAGGGACAAGATGTGTTCCAATCCACACATATCCCTTGATTCCAATTTTTTCTTTAACAACATAATTACTATACTCGTCCTTACCCACCAAATTCATATCCATGAGTTTCTGCAGATTCCTGTAAGCAACACTTGGGCTGGTTAATTTTGCGCCCCTCATCACTTCTCTGGGACCAACAGGTCTCCCAGTCTTAATCAAATAGATGTATGTTCGCATTGCTGTTGCAGTTAGTTCATCTTCGGCTTCCATGTTTCATTGACCTGCTTTGAGAGATAGAATATAATGAAGTCAGCTTTTAAGTAAATTTCGTGCCCGCACAACAAAAATCACGTTTTTATATAACCTCATCCATGATGTATTTTGGGCGGAATTCATGGCGTTAGTTTACGTTTTGATGAACACCGAACCGAGTCAAATGGAAAGCGTTCTAAAGGAAATTAAAGAAATCAAGGGCGTAGTAGAGGCACACATGGTTTACGGAACCTACGACATCTGCGCAAAAGTCGGTGCCGAAAAACCCCAAGAACTCAAAAGAATAGTGCAGAAAATCAGAAGCAAAGACAACGTCCTAAACACCCTAACATTGATGGTTGTTCAGTAACAGAGTACACTCTTTAGATGCCACATTTTGATTTAACGTGATTTTTGATAAGATATAGCACAGTCACGAGACCGTATGGAATCAAAGCCGCTAAATAAACATACGACAAAAAAGAAATGGGGAGACTGCCAGCTTTCTGCAGTCTAACTAGATTACTGGTAGCTTTGCCACTTGCTTTCCAGCGCTGGGTCCTGAATAGTTTTCATTAAGTAGTCGGCAAATTCTGCTCCAGTAGCGCCATCTGATCTTCCTGTTGTAGCCACCTTTTTCTCGTACTGTCCACAGATGTCAAGAGCCATCTCAAGTTTCTTGGCTTCAGCAACGAATCCGATATGTTTTAGGAGCATAACTGTGGCTCGTAGCATGCTGGCGGGGTCGGCGTATTCGGCTCTTCCTTCCTCAACCATTCTTGGAGCTGAGCCGTGGATAGCTTCAAACATTGCGTATCTTTTGCCAATGTTTGCGCTTCCAGCTGTGCCTACGCCTCCCTGGAATTCAGCAGCTTCGTCAGTGATTATGTCTCCGTAAAGGTTGGGCAGCACTACAACTTTGAATTGGGTTCGTCTTTTTTGGTCCACAAGCTTGGCAGTCATGATGTCAACAAACCAGTCATCCCATTCAACGCCAGGATAACGTTTAGCCACCTGCTCTGCCACGCTAAGGAATTTTCCGTCAGTTGTTTTCACTACATTCGCCTTGGTTACAACAGTTACTTTGTTGATGTTGTTCTTTTTAGCATAATCAAAGGCCATCTCAGCAATCCTTTCTGAACCCTGCGTGGTTGCTACTTTGAAATCAATAGCAAGATCGTCAGTGACGTTTACTCCTTTGCCTCCAAGCACGTATGCGCCTTCTGTGTTCTCCCTGAAGAATATCCAATCGATTCCTTCTTCAGGAACCTTTACGGGTCTCACGTTCGCAAACAAGTCAAGAATCCGCCGCATCGCAACGTTTGCACTCTCAATGTTAGGCCATTTATCGCCCTTCTTAGGAGTGTATGTTGGACCCTTGAGTAGAACATGACACGTTTTGATTTCTGCTAAAACATCGTCAGGTATCGTCTTCATAACCTTTGCTCTATTCTCGATGGTCAAGCCCTCAATGACTTTCAGTTGAACTTTCCCGTTGGCTATCTCGTCTTTCAGCAGAAACTCTAGAACCCGCTGAGCTTCCTTAGTGATGAATGGACCAATACCGTCTCCGCCAACAATTCCGATTACTATCGGCTTCAGTTTGGCGTAGTCCAACCAGTTTTCTGCCTGTTTCATCTGTTCGACTCTTTCAAGCTGTTCTTCAAGCAGCTTACCAAAATGTTCCTTTGCCGCTTCAATTTCTTTATTCAATTTCCATTTTCTCCAATTTTTTTATTCTATTTCTTCCTTTTTAGGAGGAGCATAAAGAATGTCATTCCATGGATGCCTGTACAGGTTTTCCTTAAGACGCTTTTGATCAAGGATATGACCCATGAATCCGATGCTGCGCCCAAGCACGAAGAGTCCGTTTAGGGTCCCAGTTTCGATGATTTCGCTGATTTCCTGTTTCCAGAAACCTAGACTGTTAAGCATGTCAACGAAAAGAATTCCTACACAGCCATCCACGTTCAGTATAAGGTTGTCTCTTTTTGCTGTGGTTACCTTCTCAACAGCTAGGGCGTAATCTAAATAATCGGTTTTCGGGAAATTCTCTCTCGCATACTTTTTGAGAATCTCCACACGTTTGTCTGGATTAATCACTGACTTGACACGATGACCAATTCCAGGAATCAGTATGCCCATCGTCTTCATTTCATCAACCATCTCTCTGGGCTCCTTGCCTTCATCATGGAACTTCTTGAACCAGTATGCTGCCCCGTCAATGGCGCCTCCGAAACGTGGACCAATCGTCAACAGACCACTAACCAACGAGGAAATTAGATCCTTACCAGCTCTCGCAGAGATTATGGCATTGTGGGCACCTGACACGGCAGGACCATGATCAGCCACTATCTGCAAAACCAGCTCGATAAAGCCTGCTCCCCATTTCGGGAGTTTCTTTTTGAACCATAGAAGCCCAATGACTCCACCAATTCCGTACCCGTCTTCTACGACTTCAGATAAAGGCACACCCGCATACATGGGCTGGTCTCCCCGCTCGTCAGTGATTGTGCTGACAAAGTGGGTTGGCAGCCTCACTAGTCCTTCAGCTATAGCAGTGCTTAACTCCATGGGTGTTTTTCTGGGTTCCCTATCAGGTTTTGGCTTAATTTTTCCCTCTTTCACCAGCTTGTCAAAAGTTTGCTGGATTTTTTTGCCCAAATCATCAAAGGAATCTGGGACAACGGCACCTGCTTCTTTCAAAGCCTTATTTTTTGCGTCAGCCGTTTCTAAGTCAGTTCTTGCTTTTGCTCCTGCATGACCAAACTGTACTCCAGATGAGAACATTTTTGAGCATGTTCCGATGCACCATGCAACCACTGGCTTCGTGATTTGTCCTGTTTTGATTGCATTTACAATGTCATATTCATCTCTGCCTCCGACTTCGCCGAGGAGAACAATCATGGCTGCATTTGGGTCCTGTTGGAATCTCATTACGTGGTCTATGAAGGTGCTGCCTGGATAGAGGTCTCCTCCGATTGCTATTCCTTCGTAAACGCCGTCGCTGTTTCTGGAAACAATGTTATTCAGTTCGTTCAGCAGTCCACCAGATTTCGAAACGAAAGCAACGCTTCCTGGACGATGTAAACGAGAGGCTATGATGTTGTCGATCATTCCACCTGTGTTTCCTATCTTGAAGGCTCCGCCCTTGATTGCGCCAACTGTTGCTGGACCGATTATCCATTTTCCTTTCTGTTTTGCAAGGGCAGCAAGCTCTCTTGTGTATCTTTCAGGGATTCCTTCAGCAATGATTGCGACTATGCGTATGCTGTCGATTTCTAGGGCTTCTTTTGTTCGGGGATAAGCTGACCTGAAGGATGCAAAGTTGACCATCACATCAGCTTCAGGATGCTTCGTTGCTGCTTCTTTGATGGTTGTGTACATTGGAAGAATAATTTCTTCAGGTCCCCAGAAGCATTTGTGGTATCCGCTTCTTGTTGGGTTAACAATTGTTACGATGCTGGGGGTCTTCCGTTCGCATGCGTAGTCAAAGTCAAGCATCCTTTGGATAGCTCTTTGTTGGTATCCAAAGATTATGGCTTGGGTGTTCTTATCGAACAGTTTATAGTTGCTCATATTTTCACTCACCTGCGTTTCTTTTAAGTGCCATCGGAACTATCGAGGTCATGTGGGCTTCGGGTCCAAACACTTCAATGGGAACGCCAAGGGTTTTGCCAAGGTCTTTCATGTTTTTCAGTCCTTCCTGATAGTTTGGTCCGCCTCTGCGAACGTAAATTTTGATCTTGTTGTCAATGAGTTGCTGCTTGTATTCCTTTAGTGCCTTTATTATGCCCGTGAAGGTGTTGGCGACGTCAGTGAAGTTTGCGATGCCACCTCCAACAATCAAGATTTTTCCTTTCGGATTCTTTTCCCTTGTCATAAGGTCAAGAATTGTTTTGGTGTACTGATAAGTCTCATCCGTAGAGGGATTGCCGCTGTATTCTCCATAATTGGCTAACTCGTCTTTGAAGCCTAAGTCAAAAACGGTGTCGGTGTAAACGACACTGGCGCCGCCGCCCGCAACTAATGTCCACACTCTGCCCTTTGGGTTAATTACAGTCAGCTTCATGGAAGCACCGCTTTTTTCATCCAAATCCTTAACGAATCTTTCTTCCTTCGTAAGTCCTCTTCCGAAGGGTGCCGGAAACTCGATGTCGCCCCATTTGTTGCCGCAAACGAACTGGGCTGTGTCATCGAGGCGAGCAACAGTGTCTAATGGTATGAAGGCGTCTTTAGTCATTGCCATGGGGTTAATTTCGAGATAAGCGTAGCCCAAGTCTACATAGAACTT
>Ga0272441_10007001_pt1 | contig 18556 bp, 17 predicted proteins | sample SSMProp6N_FD_193582 | JGI IMG/M metagenome (GOLD analysis project Ga0272441, IMG submission 193582) | Marine sediment archaeal communities from Little Sippewissett salt marsh, Falmouth, MA, United States - SSM-Prop-6N | ecosystem: Environmental > Aquatic > Marine > Wetlands > Sediment ... | reverse complement strand
CACTGTATCCAAGATCCACGGCAACCGCACCATCGAGGCCGTGGAAATCAGCCCCATCGACGGACATCTGGAGCCCAGGGAAAAGGGGCGCTTCACCTTGACCTGCGACACTTTACTGCTGTCGGTAGGCCTGATCCCGGAAAACGAGCTCTCCGCCAAGGCGGGGGTGGCGCTGCACCCGGTGACCAGGGGCCCCCTGGTAGACGGGAACCTGATGACCTCGGTGCCCGGCCTGTTCGCCTGCGGCAATGTGCTGCATGTCCACGACCTGGTGGACTGGGTTTCCGAGGAGGCGGAAACCGCCGGCATCAACGCCGCCCGCTACCTGCGGGGCAAGCTGACCGCGGGCCGGCAGGTCTCCGTGCGGGGCGGCAACCTGGTGCGCTATGTCCTGCCTTCCCGCCTGACCCCCGGTGACGGCGCGACCGTCTCCCTGCGCCCCATTACTCCGGCGGAAGACGTGATGCTCTCCGTGCGGGCGGGCGACCGGGTTTTGTTCCGCAGGAAATACCGGCGCATCATGCCCTCGAGCATGCTGCGCATCAAGCTCAAAGACCTGCCCGCGGAAATCGACAGCCTGGAAGTCGGCTTCACCCCGTCCCCTGCGGGGACCCCCGCCGGTACTGAGGAGGAGGCATGACGGAAAATCTGCTTTGCCTGAGCTGCCCCATGGGCTGCGAGCTCTCAGTGGATTATACCGACAAGAAATTGCAGGAGGTACGGGGCAACCGCTGCCCCAGGGGAGTAGAGTACGCCGAGAAGGAAATCTTCCACCCCGAGAGAATCGTCACCACCACGGTCCGTGTGGCCGGCGCAGCAGCGGACCTTCTGCCCGTTAAGACCAGCAAAAGCGTGCCCAAGGAGCTCTGCTTCCGGGTCATAGAGGCGGCCTCGGCCTGCACCGTCAGCGCTCCCGTCCGCCGGGGGCAGGTGCTGATCGCCGATATCCTGAGCACCGGGGCCGACCTGGTGGCCGCCCGCACTCTGAAAAAGAGCGGCAGAGAGTAACCCACCCCGCGGCCCCGACCGCCCACGCTTCCTGTCCTCAGCCTCAGCCTCAGCCTCAGCCGGAAAGCGCAATTTTTCCTTGACCGCCCGTGATTTATCCTTTAGAATTACTACTCTAGTAGTAATAGTGTTGATGTATCATGTTTCAAGGAGAGATCATGGCCAAAGGAACTGCGATAAAGTACACCAGCGCTGAGATCATGGAGCTGGATAAGCAATACAGCGCCTGCAACTACGAGCCGCTGCCCGTGGTGATCGACCGCGCCGAGGGGGTGCGGGTCTGGAATCCCGAGGGCCGCATGTATTTTGACTTTCTTTCCGCCTACTCGGCAGTCAACCAGGGACACAGGCATCCCCGGATTATCGGGGCTCTCCTGGAGCAGGCCGGGAGCTGCACCCTCACCTCCCGGGCCTTCCACAACAGCAGGATGGGCCAATTTCTGCGCCGCCTCTGCGCCTACACCGGCCACGAGATGGCGCTGCCCATGAACACCGGGGTGGAAGCCGTGGAAACGTCCTTGAAGCTGGCAAGGCGCTGGGGAGCGATGCATAAGAATATTCCCAACGGCCGTCAGGAGATCATCACAGCGGCCGGGAACTTCCACGGCCGCACCCTGACGGTGGTATCGTTCTCCACGGACCCAACAGCCCGCGACGACTTCGGGCCTTACACACCGGGTTTCAAGACCGTGCCCTACAACGATCCGGAGGCGATCGAACAGGCGGTCAATGAAAACACCTGCGCCGTGCTCATCGAGCCCATCCAGGGAGAGGCGGGCATCAAGATTCCCGATCCCGGCTACCTGCGCAGCGTGCGGGAAATCTGCGACCGTCATCGGATCCTCTTCATCGCCGACGAGATCCAGACCGGCTTCTGCCGCACCGGCCGGAAATTCGCCCTGGACTACGAAGAAGTTCGCGCCGATGTGCTGGTACTCGGCAAGGCGCTGGGTGGAGGGGTGCTCCCCGTTTCGGCGGTGGTGGCGAGCCGGGAATTGATGTCGGTATTCACACCGGGCAGTCACGGCTCGACCTTCGGGGGCAATCCGCTGGCCGCGGCAGTGGGTCTGGCCGCCCTGGAGGTTCTGGAAGATGAAAACCTGGCGGAAAAAGCCCTGGCCATGGGCGAGCTCTTCCGTAAGGAGGTGGCCGCGGTAGACTGCCCGAGAATCATCGAGGTCCGGGGCAAGGGACTGCTGAACGCCGTCGAGTTCGAAGAGGGTTTCGACGCCCATGAGGTCTGCCTGCGGCTCATGGAAAAGGGCGTGCTGGCCAAGCAAACCCACGGGAATATCATCCGTTTCGCCCCGCCCCTGGTCATCCGCAGAGCCGAGATGGAAGAAGCCCTGGCGGTTATTACGGCCGTGCTGGCCGATATCGGCTGAGTCGGAGAAAAAAGGAAACCAGGGACTTGACGCACCCCGCTCATACCATGTATGTTACTACCATAGTAGTAAATTAAGGAGTGCATCTATGAAAAAGATCATCATCTGCGGCGCCGCGGGGCGCGATTTCCATAACTTCAATGTCCTGTTCCGGGACAACCCTGAGGTAAAAGTGACGGCCTTTACAGCCACCCAGATCCCGGACATCGACGGCCGCATCTACCCGCCTGAGCTGGCCGGCTCCCTCTATCCGCAAGGAATACCCATCCACGACGAATCAAAACTGCCCGCGCTCATCGCCGAGCATGGCATCGACGAGGTTCACTTCGCCTACTCCGATGTACCCCACGAGCATGTCATGCACATAGGCTCCATCGCCATGGCCGCGGGAGCCTCTTTCGTGCTCGATTCCCCCACCAAAACCATGATCAAGGCCAAGGTGCCCATGGTGTCCATCTGCGCGGTGCGGACCGGGTGCGGCAAGTCCCAGACCACCCGGGCGGTTTCCGACATCCTCACCGAGATGGGTAAAAAGGTGGTGGCCATCCGCCATCCCATGCCCTACGGCAACCTGGTCAAGCAGAAAGTTCAGCGTTTTGCGAGCAAAGAAGATCTGGTAAAGCACGAGTGCACCATCGAGGAGATGGAGGAATACGAGCCCCATATCGACCGCGGCCGGGTAATCTACGCGGGTGTGGATTACGAAGCCATCGTACGCCAGGCGGAGCAGGAAGCGGACATCCTTCTCTGGGACGGCGGCAACAATGATACTTCCTTCTACGCCTCCGATCTGGAGATCGTAGTCGCCGATCCCCACCGTCCCGGCCACGAGCTTTCCTACTATCCGGGCGAGACCAACCTGCTGCGGGCCGACGTGGTGGTGATCAACAAGGTCGACAGCGCCGATAAAGCCGACCTCGCCCGCCTGGAGGAGAACATCAAAACCCATAATCCCGGCGCCCGGGTTATCAAGGCCAACTCCCGCCTGGAGCTGGACAAGCCCAATACCCTGGCGGGGAAAAAGGTTCTGGTCATCGAGGATGGGCCTACTTTAACCCACGGCGGCATGACCTACGGCGCCGGCGTGGTCGCCGCCCGCAATCACGGCGCGGCTTCCCTGGTGGATCCCCGCCCCTGGACGGTGGGTACCATCAGCGAGACCTTCCGCAAATACCCGGGCATAGGCACCCTGCTCCCGGCCATGGGCTACGGAGAGGAGCAGGTCCGCGACCTGGAGACGACCATCAACAAAGCCGAGTGCGATGTAGTGGTGATCGCCACGCCTATTGACCTGAACCGGATTATTAATATCAACAAGCCTACCATCCGGGTCAGCTACGAGTTGGAGGAAATCACCCGTCCCGGGTTAAAGGAGATCTTGAGCGATAAATTCGCCTGAGGATTATGAACAGAGCAGCCGAACAGACCATCTATTATCTGAAGGAGCTGGGTTTCACCGAGTACGAGGCCAAGGTGTATATCTGCCTGCTGGACCAGCACCCGGCCACGGCATATACCATCTCGCAGAAGTCCGGGGTGCCCCATTCCCGGGTTTACGACATCACCCGCCGCCTGATCAAGAAGGGCTTCGCCCTGCTGGCGGCCAAAAACCCGGAACGCTTCTCGCCCCTGGCCCCCGACGAGCTGATCGGCAAGCTGCGCAAGGACCACGGGCGCTACCTGAATGATTTGAACGGCCTGCTCGATCAGATCGAGTTTACCGCCGATTTCGACCCGGTCTGGAACATCTCCAATTCCAAGGAGGCCCTGGAAACGACCCGCCGCCTCATCGAGGGTGCCAATGAAAGAGTCTATATCGGTATCTGGGATGCCGAGCTCGCCGAGCTCTTGCCCGACCTGCGCGCAGCCCACGAGCGGAACACGGAGGTCGTCTGCCTGGTATACGGCTCAATGGAACCTGATTTCGGCGAGGTTTATCACCACCGCACCCGGGCGATCAAGGGCGTCGAAACCATGGGGCATACCATCGACTGCGTAGTGGACTCGAAATGCTGTCTGAGCGGCAGCCTGGGGGCCACCCAGTCCTGCCAGGTCGTCTGGACGCGCAACCAGGGGCTGGTTAAATCGATCGAGGAATACATTATCCACGACTTCTATATCGCGGAAATCGAAAACCGTTTCGGGCCTCAGCTGGAAACGGAATTCGGGAAGAATTTATCCAAGTTAAGGGAGAAGTACGGCCGCTGAGCTTTTGGCCTGCGGTCGTACTTCCTCCTCCCGCCTACCCGCCTCCGGCGTCAGGCGGGCAGGGGTCTAGCGGATCTTCTGGGGCGCGAAGCCGGGGATGCGCAGTCTTTTATCCACCACATCCGTCACCTTCGTGAACACAAAAGTCAGGAAGATGTAGATGAACGCCGCCAGGAGATAAGTCTCCATGTAGCGGGCATGGGTCGAGGCCAGGATCTTGGCCTTGGTCATCAGCTCCGGCGCCTGGATTACGAATCCCAAAGAAGTATATTTCAAGAGATAGATCAACTCGTTGGAGAGAGCGGGAATGGAGAAGCGCAGCCCCTGGGGTATGAGAATGCGGATCACGGCCTGCCACTTGCGCATGCCCAGGGAGCGGGCCGCTTCATACTGCTCGTAGGAGATTGCCTTGAATCCCCCCTTCATATACTCCACCTGGTAGGCGGTGCTGTTGATGATAAATCCCACCATGGCGGCCAGGTAGGGCGTGATGCGGATGCCCAGGGGCAGTAGAAACTTAGGGAATCCGTAATAGATGATATAGAGCTGCACTAAAAGCGGCGTGCCGCGGATGATCTCCACGTAGGCGGAAACAAGTTTGCGGCCGATCCCCTGGCCGTAGAGCCTGATAACACAGAGGGGTATGGCCACAAAAAACCCGACCACCATTCCGACCAGGGTGAAGATCAGGGTGGCCGACACGCCCCGCCCCAGCTCGGCGGCGATAAGCCCGGCGTATTCAAAAAAGCTCAAAACATCCCCCCTTTCCCTCTATTCACCGTAAAGCTCGGTGATCTTCTCCAGGAACTCCCGGGTCCGCTGCTGTTCGGCTGCTTTTAAGATCTTGTCCGGGGCCCCCTGCTCGACGATTCGCCCCTTTTCCATGAAGATCATCCGCCGGGCGACTGAGCGGGCGAAACCGATCTCGTGACTGACCACCACCATGGTCATGCCCGACGAGGCGAGGTCCTTCATGACATTCAGCACCTCGCCGGTCAACTCCGGATCCAGCGCCGAGGTGGGCTCGTCGAAGAGCATCACCTTGGGATCCATGGCCAGGGAGCGGGCGATGCCCACTCGCTGCTGCTGGCCCCCGGAGAGCTCGGCGGGATACTTGTCCATGTGCTCGGCCAGGCCCACCCTCTCCAGCTCCATGACGGCGATGCGGCGGGCCTCCTCGGCGTTCGTCTTCTTCACCTCCGAAAGCCCTACCATCACGTTCTTCAGGGCGGTCAGGTGGCTGAAGAGAGCGAAATGCTGAAACACGAAACCGATATCCTGGCGGCAGCGGTTGATGTCGTTCTTCTTGTCCGTTACCTCCACACCGTCCAGCCAGACCTGGCCCTTGTCCGGCGGGGTGAGCAGGTTGATGCAGCGCAGCAGGGTGCTCTTTCCGGTACCGCTGGGGCCGATGATGACCACCACTTCACCCTTCTCCACCTGAAAGGATATGCCGTCCAGGACGGTGTTGGTCCCGAAGCTTTTACTTAAATCCTGTACTTCCAGTATGACTCTTTCCTGCATCTTAGGTCCTTCCTGACAATTCGAATCCCGGGATTCGCAAACGTTCTTCAATACGGCCGAAAACTTTGTTGGCCAGCACGAAAAATACGAAATACAGCCCGGCCACGGGCAGAAGGACCTCGAAAAAGACCTTCCCCCCGGCGTAGTCGATGATTCCCCGGGCCTGGGTCAGCATTTCCGGTATGGCCACCATGTAGGTGATGGGCGAGTCCTTTAAAACAATGGTGAACTCATTGGTGAACCCGGGCATGGACACGCGAAAGGCCTGCACGAAAACGATGCGCAATATCGCCTTCCACTTGCCCATCCCCAGGGAACGGGCGGCGTCGTACTGGTCCTTGCTGATCGACTGGATGGCGCCCCGGAAGATCATAGACTGGTAGGCGCTGGACGTCAGTCCCAGGCTGAGCACGGCCGCGGCAAAAGGCGGCAGGGCGACGCGAAAATCGGGGTTCCCGAACAGCTCGCCCAGGTGACGCAGGCCGAAATAGAAGATGAACAACACCACCACCAGGGGCGTGCCGCGGAAAAAACCCTCGTAAGCCTGTATGCAGACCTGCAGCACCCGGTTGCCGTAGGTCCGGCCGATGGCCAGGGGCACGCCTACGATGAATCCCACCAGAATGCTTACAAAGGTCACCACCAGGGTGATCAGGGCCCCTTGGGAAATGGCCAGGATCGAACGAAGTAGAAATTCCAATTGCTACTCCTGTTTTTTTCAATAAACTAATAAAGAAGGCAATACTCCGGTGCGGCCGGAGTATTGCCCGATACTATCAGAACAGAGGCTCCGGCTTATTCAGAGCTTATTCCCCGAAGTACTTGTTGATCAGATCGTTCCAGGCCTTCGAGCCCATGAACTTCTTCAATTCCTTGTTCAGGGGATCCAGGAGCTCCGAATCCTTTTTCACTGCCAGGCCGTAAGCCTCGTCCGTGGAGATGGTGTAGACCACCTTGACGTCCCGGTTCTTGGCAAAGGTCTCACCTACCGGCTTGTCCAGGATGATCATGTCCAGATTCTGGTTGTCCAGGTCCTGGACGCACTCGATGTACTTGCCGTATTTCTTGACCACGGCCTGAGAAGCGTTTTCATCCACCCAGAACCCGCCGGTGGTGTCGTTCTGCACACCGATGGTGTAGGCGGGATTGTTGAGATCGGCATCCGAGGTGATCTTAATATCGGAGCCCTTGCGCACCAGCACGGACTGATCGGCGATATAGTAGGCATCCGTAAAGTCGACCCGCTGGGCGCGCTCCTCGGTAATGGTCATGCCGGCGGCGATCACGTCGATGGTGCCGGTTGAGACCGCTTCAATGAGGGCATCGAAGTCCATGTCCTTGACTCCCACCTCCATGCCCAGGCGGGCGCCTAGCTCCTTCATCAGATCGATGTCAAAACCGGTCACCTTGCCGAATTCCATGTACTCGAAGGGCGGGAATCCCGCGGATGTGCCCACCACCAGCTTGCCGCCGGTTTCTTTCCCGCCGTTCGCAAAGGCCAATCCCGCTGCCAGCAGGACAACGACTGCGATAAGTAAACATTTTTTTGCCATACAAACCTCCAGATTTTTCAATTTGGCTTATCACAATTTTTTTATGCACTTTGATCATAGCGAATAAAACAACTCGCGTCAAAATTATTTTGGTAATAAATTCAAGAAGATGTTTTCCCGGCCCTGCCGGTCCTGCCGGCCCTGCCGGCAGGACCGGGAATGAAGCCGCAGGCAATGGGCATTGACAGGCAACATGATCTGTGCCCTACTACAGGACTATGGAAAAGATTGATGCCAGTATCGCTATTCTCGGCTGCGGAACCATCGGCAAGGCCATCGCCTCCGGGCTGGTCTCATCAGGATTGAGCCGCCCCGGGCAGATTACCGCCACCCGCAGGGACAGAGAGCGCCTGCAAACGCTTTCCGCAGAGGGTTTTGCGACCACCTGCGACAACCGTGCCGCGGCCCGGGAGGCGGCTATTCTCATCCTGACGGTGACGCCCCAGCACCTGGACGAGCTCATCGAGGAAATCACGCCAGAGATAGACCCGGACAGGCACACCGTACTCTCGGTGGTATCCGGAGCCTCGATCAACCAGATACGCAAGCATTTCGGCCGCCCGGTGCCCATCGTCCGGGTCATGCCCAACACGGCCATCGCTATCTGTGAATCCATGACCTGCCTGAGCGCCGCCGAGCAGGACGCTGAAGCCCTGGCGCTGGCCAGGCGTATCTTCGACTGCCTGGGAAGGTCCCTGGTAATTCACGAGGACCTGATGGTGCCCGCTACCGCCCTCTGTGCCTGCGGCGTGGCTTTCTTTCTGCGGGCCGTCCGCGCCGCTTCCCAGGGGGGGATCGAGATCGGCTTTCACGCCGAGGATGCTCTGTTCATGGCCGCGCAGACCGCCAAGGGTGCGGCGGCCATCCTTTTGGAAGAAGGCAAGCACCCGGAGCGGGAGCTGGACAAGGTCACCACGCCCCAGGGCTGCACCATCTCCGGCCTGAACCAGATGGAGCACCACGGCTTCAGTTCATCCCTGATCCGGGGAATCCTGGTATCTGCGGAGAAGGCGGCCGGGCTCTACACCCGGAAGGACTGAATGAGATCTTAAGCCCGGGAAAACATTTCCTTGTCACCTCCATTTTCCCGTGCTATAAAAGGAAGATATAAACCACAAGCAAGGAGAATGATGGCGGGCATCCGGCGGCGGCCTGTCTCTTTCGGGAACAGGCTGAATCGGCGGCGGTAAACCTTTCTTCCTGTCATCCTTACTTTTCTCCGTTATTCAGCAAGGGGTAAACATATGGAAACGGTAAAGATCGTACGCTTCAAGCCGGACCTCTGCACGGGCTGCCTGAAGTGCGAGCAGGCCTGCTCCAAGGTCCATTTCAAAACCGAGGATGGCGGCGAACATTCCGCCATTCGCATCATCAAGACCCAAAACGGATTCCAGATGACAGACTGCAACCACTGCGGTCTCTGCATCGACCTCTGCCCGACCCTGGCCCTGAAGCGCAGCACCAAAGGGACGGTACTGCTGGACAAGAAGCTCTGCGTCGGCTGCCAGAGCTGCGTGGCTTTCTGTCCCAACCAGGTCATGCGCAGGGCACCCGGGGTGCTGACCCCTTTCAAGTGCATCTCCTGCGGCGCCTGCGTGCGGGCCTGCCCGGAGAACGCCCTGGAGCTGGTGGAAATAAACATCAATGAGGTGGCGGAAGTCGTCTACCATCAAGAGGGGGTATGCTCATGAGAGGCTTCGGCGAATGCATGACGCGCGACATTCCGGCGCGCTCCATAAAAACCGCGGACGGATTTGAAACAGGCAACACCAGCCACGAATGGGACCTGCAGGCCCTGAAGAAAGCCCATCAGGTGCTGGCGGAGCATACCTATGAAAAAAAAGCGGTGGACAAGGGCTACGCGGGCCGCACCCTCTACGTGAACCTTTCAAGCGGCGAGATCCGCGAAAAAGCGGTGACCGAAGAGATGAAGATGCAGTTCACCGGGGGTCGAGGCTTCGGGCTCAAGCTGATGTACGAGTCCATCAAGCCAACCACCCGCTGGGACAGCGAGGAGAACGAGCTGGTGCTCACCAGCGGCAGCATGAACGGAACAACCCAGTACTCGGGATCCGGGAAATGCCACAGCCTCACCGTCTCTCCCCTCACCAACATCATCTGCGATTCCAATGCGGGGGGATACTTCGCCCCGTACATGAAATTCGCCGGCTTCGACGCCCTGGAGATCCAGGGCAAGGCCTCGGAAGACGTGGTGGTCTTCCTGGACGGCCTGGAGGGCAAGGTGCGCATCGAAACCGCACCGCTGGAGGAAACCAATACCCATTTGCTGGGGGAGCAGCTCACCCTCCTCTATGCCGCCGAGGATACGGAAGCCTCGCGGCAGAAGGTATCGGTTGTCTCGGCCGGCAAAGCGGCGGAGACCAGCTTTTGGGGCTGCCTGAACCTCTCCTTCTACGACCCCCGCCGCAAGGTGGCGCGCATCAAGCAGCACGGCCGCGGCGGCCTGGGCAGGGTCTTAAGGGACAAACATATCAAGGCCATCGTTGTCCGGGTGGACCACTTCGACGGGCTCTCCAACAACCCGGTGGACCCGGAACGGATCGCGGAAATCGGCATTAAACAGCATAAGGAAAACCGCGACCTGGACCGCAGCCAGTCCAACATGCGCACCGTGGGCACCGCCCACCTGGTGGAGATCATGGACGCCTACGACCTGATGCCCATCGAGAACTACCGCTTCGGGACCTCGCCCAAATCCTACAAGCTCTATTCGCCCAATTTCTATCCCTACCTCACCCAGGTGATTCCCGACGGCTGCTGGTTCGGCTGCACCATGGCCTGCGCCAAGACCGCGGACGGCTTCGAGCTGAAAACCGGGCCCTACGCCGGCCAGCGGGTCACCGTTGACGGGCCGGAGTGGGAGACCATCGGCGGCAGCTCCAACATGGGAATTTTCGACCCCGAGCAGGTGCTGGAGTTCAACTTCTACTGCGACACCTACGGCCTGGATACCATCTCCTCGGCCACCGGCACGGCCTTCTATATGGAGATGTACGAGTACGGCATCCTCTCCAAGGAGCGCTGCGACGGCCTGGAGCTCTGCTTCGGCAACTTCGACGCCGTCATGGAGTTTTTACACCGCATGGCCGCGGGGGATGGGGCTGAGTTCGTCCAGGTGGCCTCCAAGGGCATCCGGCGGGTCAAAGACTGGCTGATCGCCAATAACTGGGGCGACCGGCAGCTGATCGAGGACTGCGGCATGGAAAACAAGGGCCTGGAGTACTCGGAGTACGTAACCAAGGAATCCCTGGCCCAGCAGGGCGGCTACGGCCTGACCCTGAAAGGCGCCCAGCATGACGAGGCCTGGCTGATCTTCATGGACATGGTCAACAACGCCATACCCACCTTCGCCGACAAGGCGGAGGCGCTGCACTTCTTTCCCATGTGGCGGACCTGGTTCAGCCTCACCGGCCTCTGCAAGCTGCCCTGGAACGACGTTGAGCCCGCCGACAACGGGGAGACCGCCGAACCGGCCAAGGTGCCCGAGCACCTGCAGAACTACGCCGACATCTTCAGCGCCATCACGGGCCGCAGCGTCACTCCGGAAGAGCTGGTGCTGCAGAGCGAGCGGGTCTACAACTGGCAGCGGGCCATGAACGTCTGGATGGGCCGGGGCCGCCGCAAGGACGACTGGGCGCCCTTCCGCTCCATGGGACCGGTGACGGAGCTGGAGTATGTTTCCCGGGAGGAACGCTACGACAAGCAGATGACCGAAAAAATGGGCCTGGACGAGGCGGAGGTCGCCGCCATGGGAACCACGGAAAAACTGCAGCGCCACTACGAGTTCCGCCGGGACCAGTACGAGAAGCTCACCGACGCGGTCTATTACCGCCGGGGCTGGACCCCCAACGGCGTGCCCACCCCGGCCAAGATGAAAGAGCTGGGCTTCGGCAAGGAAACAAAGATGCTGGCCATGCTCCAGGAAGTGATCGACAGGGATGAAGCGGCGGGCCTCAATGCCTGGGGCGGCAGCTACGGCAAGGATGAAAAACCGCCCACGGACGAAAAAAAATACTGGGAAAAGGAATAGCCGCAAGGTGAAGATCACCCTGAACAGGCAGAAGACCGAGCTGCCGGGCAGAGAAGAGATCAGCGTGAAGAGCCTTCTGGCCGAGAAGAAATATGTCTTTCCTCTGATCGTGGTCAGGATCAACGGCCGGCTGGTACGCAAGCAGGAATACGCTGCCGCGCTGATCCGTGACGGCGACACGGTCGACGCCTTTCACCTTACAAGCGGCGGCTGAAGCCGCCGCGTCTGCCGGAAACCCCCGTCCTTTCTTTCAGGGCGGGGGTTTTTTTCTTGCACATCCGAAAATGAGTTAGTTTTTCTTGAGGGCCGCCCCGCCCAGGTAGGCTTCCTGGATCTTCTTGTCGGCGCGCAGCTCCGCGGCGCTGCCGCTGGTGGAGATCAGCCCGGTTTCCAGCACGTAGCCGCGCGTGGCCAGGGCCAGCGCCTTCTTGGCGTTCTGCTCCACCAGGAGTATCGACACGCCCAGCTGGTTGATCTCCCGGATAATGTCGAAAATCTGCTTGACCAGAATCGGCGCCAAACCCAAAGAGGGCTCATCCAGAAGCAGGAGGCGGGGATTGCTCATCAGGGCCCGCCCGATGGCCAGCATCTGCTGCTCGCCCCCCGACAGGGTGCCGGAGAGCTGGCGCCGCCGTTCCTTGAGGATGGGGAAGAGCTCGAAAGCCCGCTTCTTGCGCTCGGCGATTTCCGCGGTCTTCTTGCGCTCCGTAAAGGCGCCGAGATTGAGGTTCTCCTCCACCGTCAGGGTGGCGAACACCTTGCGCCCCTCCGGGGCCTGGGAGATGCCCTTGAGCACTATCTCGAAAGCCTGGTTCTGGCCCAAGGATTCACCCTCATAGCAGATCTCGCCCTCAGCCACGGGCAGGAGCCCGGAGATGGCGTTCAGCAGCGTGGATTTTCCGGCGCCATTAGCGCCCAGCACGGTGACGATCTCCCCTTCGTTCACTTCCAGGGAGACCCCTTTCAGGGCTTCTATGGAACCGTAAAAAATTTTCAGGTCCTTCACTTCGAGCAGCGGGGTCATCTCAGGCGTCCTCCTCTTCCTCTTTTCCCAGGTAGGCTTCGATAACCCGGGTGTCGTTGTAGATATCCTGGGGAAGACCCTCGGCGATTTTCTTGCCGCCGTCCATGACCGTCACCCAGTCGGAGATTCCCATGACCACGTTCATGTCATGCTCGATGAGCAGGATCGTCAGGTCCTCTTCGCTGATGAGCTTCTTGATGAAGTGCATCAGATCTTCGCTCTCCTTCGGATTCAGCCCTGATGAAGGCTCATCCAGCACCAGAAGCTCCGGCTTGGTTGCCAAAGCGCGCCCGATCTCCAGCATGCGCTGGCTGCCGTAGGCAATGTTCTTGGAAAGCTCATGGCGGAAATCCCAGAGGCCGGTCTGGCGGATCCGGCTCTCCGCCACCTCGCGGATACGCTGCTCTTCCTCCTTCTGTGAGGAGGGATGGAAAATCGCCCCGGCGATGCCCGCCTTGCCCCGGCAGTGCTGTCCGGCCATGACATTCTCCAGACAGGTCATGTTCTTGAACAGCCGGATATTCTGAAAGGTCCGGGCGATGCCTTTGGCCACGATCTTGTGGGGCTTATGGCCGGTGATATCCTCGGAATTGAAGAGAACCTTCCCCTCCTCGGGGTTGTAGATCCCGGTGACCACGTTAAAGACCGTGGTCTTGCCGGCGCCGTTGGGGCCGATGAGACTGCAGATCTCTCCCCGGTGCACCTTCAGGTCGAAGGTGTTGACCGCCACCAGGCCCCCGAAGATCTTGGTGACCTGCCGGGTTTCCAGCACGATGTCTTTGCCGCCGTATTTGCGTTGCTCAGCCATTTTTCCCGCCTAATTTTTTTAGCATGGACTTGAACTCCACACCGCCGCGTTTTCGGGGCCAGACTCCTCCGGGCCGGAACATCATCATCAGTATCATCGCCGCCCCGAAGAAGAGCATGCGGAACATGGCGAAAGGCCGGAAAAGCTCCGGGATCAGGCTGATCGCCGCCGCGCCGATGATCACCCCCGGAATGGAGCCCATGCCGCCGATCAGCACGATGCAGAACATCAGGCAGCTTTCCCAGAAGATGAAGCTCTCCGGTGAGACGCACATCAGCTTGCTGGCGTAAATGTTGCCGGCCACTCCGGCCAGCACCGCGCCCATCACGAAGGCCAGCAGCTTGTAGCTCCTGACATCGATCCCCGTAGCCTTGGCGGCGATCTCGTCTTCCCGGATGCAGTTCCAGGCCCTGCCGATACGGGAGTTCTGCAGCCTGGTCAGGCAGATGATGCTCAAGACCACCACGATCCAGATCAGGAAATAGAACTTGAGGGAGGTGTTTATTTTCATGAATCCCAGGGTCGGGAAATCGATGCCGAACACTCCATTGGGCCCGCCGGTGAGATCGAAGGGATTGTTGATCAGCGTCAGGCGCACGATCTCTCCCATGCCGATGGTCACGATGCAGAGGTAATCCCCCCGCAGGTGGATGATCGGCGAGGTCACCAGGTAGGCGAACAGCCCGGCGGCCGCGGCGCTGATGGGAAGCAGCAGAAGTATGGGAATCCCGAAGTGGGTGTTGAGAATCGCCGTGGTGTAGGCGCCGATGGCGAAAAAGCCGGCGTGTCCCAGATCGAAGAGGCCGACCTCCCCCAGCACGATGTTCAGGCTCAAGCCCAGCAGCGCGTAAACGCCGAAGAAGAAGCCCGCATCGATCAGGTAGTTGCCCACCAGGAAGGGATAGACGATGAATACCCCCGCCACGGCGAACAGCAGTATCCGGTTCCGGGAGCTGATCCAGGACCCGAGACCCCTTTTCGCGTTTATTGTATCTGCCATAGTCTTGTTGTCTTTCCTTTTCACGTCTGCCATTGTGTTCACACTTTTTCCGCCATCTTCTCGCCGAAGAGCCCGGTGGGCCGGAAAATGAGCACCAGGATAAGGATCAGGAACACAAAGACGTCTTTCCAGGCGGTGGAGATATAGGCGGAGCCGAACATCTCCAGCACCCCCAGGATCAGGCCGCCGAACATGGCCCCGGGGATATTACCGATCCCCCCCAAAATGGTGGCGGTAAAGGCCTTGAGCCCGTAGTTCCAGCCCATGGTGAAGCTGATCTGACGATAGTAGGAGCCCACCATCACCCCGGTGAGGGCGCCCAGTGCCGGCCCCAGGGTGAAGGCGAAGAAAATCACCTTGCGGAAATCGATGCCCATGAGGGCGGCGGTGTTGCGGTCCAGGGCTGAAGCCCGGATCGCCGCTCCGAAGGTGGTTTTCTGGATCACATAGAAGAGGATGCCCATGAGCAGGAAAGAAACCACCAGAATCACCAACTGCAGCAGGGTGATATTGATGAATCCGATGTGCAAACGCATGTTGGGGATGAGCGCCGCCGGATAGGCCTGGTGCCTGGGGCCCCAGATGAGCATGATCAGGTTCTGAATCATGATCGAGGCTCCCAGGGCCGAAACCACCGCCGGCAGCCGCCCCGCCGGGTAGATGGGCCGGTAGGCGACCCGCTCCACCAGCACCCCAACCAGGGCGAGGCAGATTGCGGCCACTGACATGGCCACAATCATGCCCCCCCATAATCCAAAGGTATTGGTCACCCATGCCGATCCTGCGACCAGCACGGTGAACCCCAGATAAGAACCAAGGGCGAAGAAATCTCCGTGGGCGAAGTTGATCAGTTTCAAGATTCCGTATACCAGTGAGTATCCCAATGCGATCAGGCCGAAAAAGGACCCGATCGTCAAACCGTTTATCAGCTGTTCGATGATTACCCGCATTTCTCCGCTCCTTGTTGGGTCTTATCGGATACGCTTAGCCTCCGACTGATCTGCGATCAATCGGACAGAACGATATTGCCGCCCTCATCTACGATGTAGAGAACCTTGGTGACGCCTTCGCGGTCGCCAATCTCGGTGAATCCGACCTTTCCGGTGATGCAGGGAACCTCAACCATGTCGTTGCGCATGTACTCGGCGAGCACTGCGGAATCGGTGGAGCCGGACTTGTCGATGGCGTAGGCAATGGCGTTCACCGCATCCGCCGCGTAAATCGGCCAGGGCGAAGAGGGAATCTCGCCGTACTCGGCTTTATAGGCTGCCAGGAATTCCTCAGCCATGGGCGTGGTCAGGTCCGTGGGCATCGGCTCGGTGGTCATGTAGCAGCCCTTGGCTACGTCGATGCCGGCAATCTTCACGAACTCGTCGTTGATGGCCGCATTGCCGCCCACGAAGGGACAGGTGATGCCGATGTCCCTGGCCTGGGTGACCAGCAGGGCCGCCTCGGCGTAATAGCCGGTGAAATACCAGACGTCGGGCTGGGTCTCCCTGAGCTTGGTCAGGGGCACCTTGAAGTCTTTCTCGCCCGGGGTGATGGCGTCGAAGTAGACCAGTTCGAGCTTCCCGGAAGCGAGCATGGGCTCCATGGCTGTGCGGGCGTCCTCGGCCAAACCCTTGCCGAAGGCGGTGTTGTCGTGCATGATGGCGACTTTCTTGGCGCCGAACTTCTTGGGCACGTCGTTGGCGAAGAAGTGGCCCTCGGAGTCGTCCCGGCCGCAGGTGCGGAAGAAGAACTTCCGGCCCTGGTCAGTCAGGCGCACGGCGGTGACGCCGTAGCCCACGTTGACCATCTCGAACTTCTCATAGACCGCGGCTGCGGGCTCGCAGATCGAGGAGCCGTAGGTGGACACGGACGCGACCACGTCCTCGTAGCCCACCAGCTTGGTGGCCGCCAGGGCGCCGCTCTTGGGCTCACCGGCGTCGTCCTCGACCCGAATCTCGACCATGCGGCCGTCCAGGATCCCACCCTTCTCGTTGATCAGCTTGGCGGCGATCAGGCAGGACTGTTTGGCCATCTGGCCCTCATAGGCCCAGGCGCCGGTGATGGGGCCCTGCATGCCGATGACCACCGGTCCTCCAGCTTCCTTCTGTCCTTCGGCCATCAGGCCAAATCCGCAAACCAGCAGGAACGCAATAGCAATAACTAATACTCTTTTCAACGCGAAGCCTCCTTTGTAAATTTTGCTACATTTTAACCGACAGGTTCTCCCTGTCAAGAAAATCTTTACCTGGAGCGATATATATTTACAAATCCCATAATAAATATCCGGCTGAATTACGAATTGCGTAAAACAGACAGCGAAAATTTTCCTTTCCCGCTGCACTACCTCAGTAGTAGCACCTTATTCGAAGGCGGTCTCCAGCAGGCCATCCCCGCCGATCTTGAGGCGGCCGAAATAGGCCGGCACTTCCCGCCCTGTAAGAACATCCACGTAAAGCTTGGCCAGGTACTGGCTGAGCATGAATCCCTGACCCCGCAGGCCGATGAAGAGCCCCTGGTCCGGGTCGATAACCATCTTCGGCTCCACATAGTAGCCCGCCCAGACGGCCTGAAATCCCACCGAGGAAAGCTGGGGAATCCAGTCCACGAAGATCTCGGAGACGATCTCCAGAAATTCCTTTTCGTTCACTTTCAGGTTTCTACCCGCCTGCCGGGGCTCTACCTGGGGCGAGGCGCAGCCGATCACCTGGCCGGTCTCTCCGAGCTGCTGCCCGTAGACGGCGATAAATCCCTTGTAAACCCGGCGGTCGATCAGCATGGGAAGCGGCTCGCCGCCCACGCCGAAGCGGGGCAGCCGGCGGGTGATGAAGGCCTGGTGCTTAACGGGATAGACGCCGGTCTCCAGCCCCAGGTTGCGGGTGAATTTGTCCGCGTTGGGCCCCAGGGCGTTGACGAACAGCTCCGTTGTGTATTCTTCGTAACTGCCGTTGTGGCGCCGGACCAGGATATGGTACTCCGCACCCTGCCGGTCCAGGTTGATGAGCTCGCAGTCCTCGTAGATCGTACCGCCGTGCTCCATCCCGATATGCCGGATCAGGTCGATGGTCTTGCCGGGGGTGGCCTGCCAACAATTCCGTGTCTTCTGGGCGGCGATATATTTCTTGAGATTCGGATTGAAGTAGGGGGAAATCTCGCTCCGAAAACGGTCCGGGGTCACCCAGTAGGCGTCCTGCCAGGCCATGGAAGCCTCCAGGGTTTTGTAGGAATCCTCATCGTGAGCGAAGGTCACGTAATGGCTGAGGCGGAAATCGATATTTCTGGTCTCCTGGAGGGCTTTAAAAATCTCGAAGTTGTGCTCCGCGATGTCCGCCAGCTCGGGCAGGCTGAAGGCCGGCCGCCCGCCGGCGATGTTCCGCCAGGAAGCACCCAGCCCGCAGTTGACCATCAGCGGCTCCAGCCCCGCCTCCGACAGGTAGCGGAACAGGGCGCTGCCGGCGATCCCGCCGCCGGCCACGAAAGATTTAACCTTTCTGACGGCCGTCGCCGGTTTTCCCGCCCCGGGGGTGATGATGCGGTCCGGCTTGCCCGCCGGGTAAACCTCGCCAATGCCGATCTGGTTGGACAGGGGCGCCCTGGGGGTGGGCTCGCCGATCACCTGAATGCCCCGGGGCCTTAAGGCCTGCTTCAGGCGGTCAAAGCAGCGCTTGCCCCGGCAGGCGCCCATCCCCAGGCGGGTGGTGTGCTTGATCTCGTCCACGTAGATAAACTTGCGGTCCCCGATGACCTCCAGCACCTCTTCCAGCTTGACGTCGTCGCAGTGGCAGATATAGGTTTCCGCCCTGGTTTTCTCCATATCTTTCTTGAACTCCAGGGCTTTCGGGTAATCCTCACTGTTGATGAAACCCCGCACATTTAAGATCTCCTCCTCACTGAGGGCCGAAGCGTCCAGCCGCACCAGGTGGGTCAGATTTTTCTTGCGGATAATCTTCTCGATCCGGCCCTCCCCCAGCTTTCGGCCGTTGTTGTCCACCAGGAAGACCTCGCTG
>Ga0272441_10007000_pt1 | contig 18556 bp, 7 predicted proteins | sample SSMProp6N_FD_193582 | JGI IMG/M metagenome (GOLD analysis project Ga0272441, IMG submission 193582) | Marine sediment archaeal communities from Little Sippewissett salt marsh, Falmouth, MA, United States - SSM-Prop-6N | ecosystem: Environmental > Aquatic > Marine > Wetlands > Sediment ... | reverse complement strand
TCTTGTCGCCGCTGCCCGTCTAGCTGCCGCTCGTCGGGGCGACACTCAGCTTGCTTGTGCTCTCCGTAACGTTGTACTGCAATGTTCCGGCCGCGGCGTTCCAGACCTGGAACGTTTCGCTCGCCGGGTTCTGGCCGACGTTGCAGCTCACCGCGATGCTTGTGCGGCTGAGGGCGATCTCCGGCGGGACCGCCGCGGGTGTCGTGATGCTGATCGGTGTGCAGTACGGGCCGAGCCCGCCAGCGTTCCTGCCGCGGATCTTGAACCAGTACTGCGCCTCCGGGTCCAACCCCGCCATCGTGTAACTCGTCGCGTCGGCCGGCGGATAGACCGCGTCGACCGCATACCAGTACGAGCCGTCGAGGCTGGTGCGCAGCATGTAATCGTCTTCGTCCGGCAGGTCGTTCCAGGTCAGCCGCACTTCGGTCGCGCTCAGCGTCTCGGCCGCGAACCCGGTCGGCGCGTCGGGCGGCCCTTGCGTGACCGTGATCTGCACCTCGATCGTGACCGGGCTGTTCGCGGCGCCGGACCCGTTGTCCTCGACCGTGATTGTGCGGTCGTACACGCCGACGGCCAGGCTCGCGGTCGTGAAGCTGATCGTGTGCGTCGTCTTGTCCCCGCTGCCGGTCGAGGAGCCGGTCGTCGGCGCGACGCTCAGCTTGCTCGTGTATTCGGCGACGTTGTACTGCAGCGTGCCGCCGCCGCTGTTCCAGACCTGGAACGTCTCGCCGGCCGCGTCCGTGCCCTCCACGCAGCTGACCGCGATGCTCGTGGTGCTCACCGCGATCGCGGGCGCGGTGTCCTGCGTGGTCGCGCTGACCGGGCCCACGTAGCCCGAGGCGCCGGCCGCGTTCTGCGCGCGCACCTTGTAGTAGTAGGCCGTGTTCGGGCTCAGCCCGGTGTGCGTCCAGCTCGTGGTGTTCGCGCCGAGCCAGACCTCGTTCGGCTGGTCCGCGGCGCTCAGGCCCCAGCGAACCTTATACTGGTCCTCGTCGGTCGCGTTGTCTGTCCAGCTCACGCGGATCTGGCTCGTGGACAGCGGGTTCGCGCCCACGTTCGTCGGTGCCGCGGGCGGTGTCGGACCGGCAACGGCGCTGTGCCGCAGGTCCATGTCCATGAAGATGTCGCTGCTGGTCTTGCTGTTCTGGTGCACTTCCACGGCCAGCACGTTCAGGCCTTGGACCAGCTTGCTCTTGTGGCCCAGGATATCCTTCTCCTGGTAGCTCGTGCCCGAGCCGCTGCCGCTGGCCAGCGTGGTATAACCGGGCGTGCCCGCGGGCATGCCGGCACGCGCCACTTCCTGGCCGTTCAAGTATGCGACGTACCCGTCGTCGTACCGCGCGCGCAACTTCAGCATGGTCACGTCCGCCGGTGCCGAGCCGAGCATGAACCGCGTCCGGAAATAGGTGGTGATGTATTTGTTGGCCGGGTCATCGCCGAAGTCGAGCTCCGTGTCGATGTCCAGGTTCGCGTCCGGATAGCCGAGCGGCGCGTTGCCGTCCTGCCAGCCGCTGTCGTCATAGCCCCCGTTGCGCCAGCTCGTGCCGAGATTCGCGCCTTTGTCATGATAGCGCCAGCCCGCGGTCTTCGAGACGAGCATCCCCGAATTCGCCGCGCCCGGTGTCCCGTCCGCATTCAGACTCGCCGCCCAGTTCGCCGGGTCGTTGCCGTACAGGCTCGGCGCGTTCCGCTCGAGGCTCAGCCCGTCCCCGTCCGGACTCTCGGGCCACGGGCTGTTGTCGCCGTACTTCACGCGGTCCACGAGGATACGCGGGACCCCTTCGGGATCGGGCGTGTCGGGCCGCCACAGCTTGATGCTCTCGCCGCCGTTGTTCAGACGCCCGGCGTATGGGCCGAACACCCGGACCCCGGCCGGCACGCCCGGGTACGCGGCCCGGAACGCGGACTCGTTGGTCGAGACGACCAGCACGTACTCGCCGGCCGCCAGCGTGGTGCTCGCGGGAAACTCGTACTCAACCGCGCCGTCCAACGTCCAGCGGTTCGCGGGCGTTGCCGGATCGTAGAGCTGTACACTGCCGCCCGAGATGTTCAGGAACTCGATGAACTCCGGCTCGCCGGAGAGCGGGTTGTACATGATCTCGTTGATCACGACCGGGCCGACTTTCGGGTAGGCGTTCGCGCTGCCGAGCGTCGTGTTCACGCTCTGTGCGACAAAGTCGACGTCGCCGTCCGAGCACACGTGCCGGGCAAACGACACGCCGTTCGCCGCACCGCCGAAACTCTCCTCGGCCAGGTACAGCAGGTTGCCGCTCGTGTCCCAATACGTCAGGTACACTTCGTCGCCGTGCGAGTCCAGTGCCCATGACCCGAAATCGTTCTCGTCAAAGACGGCATAATCGCCGGGCCCCAGCGTCGTGCTCGGGATCTGGAACTTCTTGTAGTCCGAGACCGTGTCGCTCAGGTACCAGCCCCCGATGTTGACACTCGCCACGCCCGCGTTGTAGAGCTCGACCGCATCGACGCTGGGCAGGTCCGTATGGGTCAAAGCCTCACTGATCACCACGTCGTAGAGCGGCGCGGAATCGTAGCCGGGCGTGCCTCCGATCAAGTTGCTGCGCCGCCATTTCGCGGCATCGTCCTGGTCGCCGCTGCCCTGCCAGACCAGCGAGTAGCCGTCGCCGTCCGGCGCCGTCGGCCAGGGGTCCTTATCGTTGTACTTCACGGTCGTGACCGTGGCCCCGTCGCTGTCGAGCAGCCGGATCCGTTCGCCGCCGTTGTCCAGCCCGCCCTGGTACTCGCCGAACGGCGCGAACCCGTAGTGGCCCTCGAACGCCGTCGCGTTGGCGGCCAGCACGATGGTCTGGCCCGCGGTCAGCTCCGCGCCCGGCGCGAACGTGTACTTGATGCCCTTGAACGTCATCTCCGAGAGCCCGACGGTCGTGCTGCCCGAGCTGTTCTTGAGCTCGACGAACTCGAAATCGCGGCCGCCGATCGGGTTGTACATGAGCTCGGTGATCTTGATCAGCGGGTAGTGCGCCGTGTAGTTGAAGGTGGCAGCGCGGACCGCGCTCCAGGTCGCGTTCGTCTTGCGCACACGCGCCTTGATGTGCGTGGTCCGGCTCAGCGTGATCGGGCCGCCGTAGACCGAGGTGCCCGAAGCCTGCGCGCCGGTCCCGTCCCAATTGCGCGGGTCGGAGCCGTCCTTCTTGTAGACCAACGTGCCGGTCGACCCGTTCGGGTTCGTCATGGTCAGCCGGAACCCGGCCCCGATCGCGCCGCCGTGCCGGCTGAAGCCGGGCGGATCGATCAGCGGGTACATCACGTGCCCGTTCATGGCCTGGCCCTTGGAGAGGTTGATCAAATGGTCGGCGTTGCCGCCCATCAGGTCATAGACGTGGTCACGCGCCTCGTACCAGCTGCTGTGTACCGGGTTGTCGTTCGCGTCGGGATTGCTGCCCGTCCACGAATGACTGTTGCGCCCGTACGCCGTGCACGTGTACGAACGTTCCGGGCCGTACTTGTCGCGGTCCGCGTTGCCTTCGCGCGTTTTCGGTACCGCATGATCGCCCCAACGCGCCTCTTCGCAGACGATCGCGTCCTCGATGAAATCGCACAACGTCATCCAGCGATCACGACACGCCGCATCCGTCAGCGCGCCGCCGTTCTTGCCGTGCTTGTACAGGCGGTCCGCGTACAGCGTCCGGTAGTCCATATTCTTGAACGCGTTCCGGAACGGGCGCGCAATGTGCTGGTGACGCGAGGATTGGTACCAGTTCTTCGCCAGCGTGGTCGGATTCCATGTCGAGTCGTACCAGGAGTACGCGCGGGACCCCAGCTCCGCTTCCGTCAGGAATTCCGGCTTGATCCAGGCCCGTTCATTCGCGCGGGCTGCCTTGTAGTTTTCCGTGTGCCAACTGCTCTCCGCATCCCACATGATGTACATGCCCGGCCGGGCCGGGTTGTTGCGGTTCACAAAATAGAAGTTGTTCCTGCCCCAGAACTCCTGCCAGTCGCCGAACCCGCAGAACCAGCCGAGCGTCACGTAGTCGATGAACTGTTGCACGTTCAGGTAGGACTTGAGCGTGTTGTAGTTCGACTGGTTGTACAGCGCGCCGTTGTTCCCGATCGTGTTGATCAGGTAGTCGTAGCGGTCGTCCGCGCCCGCCGTTGTCGTGATATCGCCGCCATGGTTCGCGGCGAACCAGTCCTCTTTCTCGCCTCCGAAGTATTCCGTTGCCCACCCCTCGTCGGCGCGTTCGGCCGCGTTATACAGGCCCCAGTACAGCCCGTTGATGTACAGATGCACAAAGGTCCCGCGCTTGCCGTAGCCCCACGTCGCGATCTGCGTGTCGCGTACCCACTGGTCGCGCGTGTAGACCGCTTCGGGCCCGCCCAGCCCGGCCCAACCGCGATTCATACCCGCGCGCAGGATCAACTTGTCGAACCGCTCGCAGGCCGAGTCCCGGTTCAAAGGCGCATTCTCGAAGAACGGATACCGCAGCTTGGTCGGACCGTAGTCGCTCGTGAACATCAGCTTCATCGAACGCTTCTGCCGCACATGGCTGTGCGGCCGCACGCCACAGTCGATCTGAAAGCCCTTGCCCGCGTCAGGGTCCGGATAGCCGTCCGGATAGATGAGTTCCGCCGAACACGGCTTTTCCCACGCGTCGTTCGCACCGGACCAACCGTTCACGAGGAAGCCCTGCGAGCTGAACGCGTCCGCCTGCTTCATCACGATCGAAATCGTAGGAATCGACTTGAACGCGTTCTTGATCATCCCGCTGTAGGCCGGCTTCGTCACGACACTCGAGGCGATCGCGTAGTCGCCCGTGTGCGTGATCAGGGCGCCGCTCTTGTTGTAGCCGTACAGATAGCTCGGATAACTAGCCGGCTTCGTCTGCGTCAGGATGCCGTCCAGGAAAATGTAGCTCTGCGTGTCGATGTCCGTCGGCTCGTAGCCGCCTTTGAACGCCGCCGCGCGCACACAGAGCGTGCCGCTGACCGGCAGCACCTTGCTCGTGACCGCCGTCAGCCCGGACGTCGCGGTCGGCTCCGACCCGTCCGTCGTGTACCGGATCGTCGCGCCCACGGTCGCTGTCGAGATCGTCAACGAAAACGGTGCATCGTAGAAGCCGCGGTCGTGACTGAACTTCGTGTCCGCCACCTTCTTGAACGAAACCAGCTCCACGTTGATCTTGCAGTCGCTGCTGCTCAATGACTTGTTGAACACCTGCACGGCGATCACGTTCGCGCCCAGCTCCAGATACTCCGTCGGGTCCGGCAGCGCCTCAGTCTCGAATACACCCGATTGGTGATAGTCCGAGGCCAGCGACGTGTGCAACGGTGTGCCGTCCGGTTCGTCTTTGTCCAACACGCGTTCGCCGTTGATCCACATGATGAACCCGTCGTCCCAGTCCACGCTCGCACGCAGACGCAGGTCCGACGGAATGCTGCTCATGCTGAACGTCTTGCGCAGGAAGATGCACGAGTAGTTGCCTTTCATGTCGCTGAGCGTCCGGACCAGACCCGAAACACCATAGCCCATCGGCGTACCGGCCGAGGACCAGCTCGAATCGTCAAATCCGAGCTGACGCCAATCGCTGCGCGGGTCCGACGCCTCGGCCGTGCCCTTCCTGAACTTCCAGCTCGAGCCTTTCGACACGAGCGTCGTGGCGCTATATGTAGTGGTTGAACAGCAAAGGTATACGGCTGACAGCAGCCAGAAAAGGCGTGTTTTCTGGAAAAAAGTGGTCATTCTCTACCTCCTCCTCGATTCAGCTCAGCAGGAAGGGCAAGCCCCTCCCTCACCTCACTATCCGGGGAGGGGGAAGAATATTACAGAGAAATTCTGCGGGAAGGGGGACTGAACATCCAACAGCCAACAGCCAATATCCAACTTCCAAATGAGAGGAACCACGGATGAACACGGATCGGGAATCCCGCATGTGTACTCCCGTATGATTCGCGGGCAGCAGGATGCTTTGGAGGACGCATGTTCAAATGAGGCGTGACGTGGCTGGGTCGGCTCACGGGCGCGCGGCCCGGGTGGCGCCGTCTGCCCCGCGCGCACCGGCCGCGTAGTTGCGCCGGATCTCGTCCAGACTCAGCGCACGGCTATAGACGGCGATGAGGTGGTAATCCCCCAGCCACGGGCGCGGGTGGTCTGGCGAGTTCGCCAGGAACAGGTGCGCGGCGCCAAGCCACGCGGACAGATCTCCGGGCTTCGTGCGCAGGCTCTCGTCGAACATCTTCTGCACGAACGCGACGCTGGCCCAGAACCGGTCCTCGCCATCCAGCACGATCCGTATCGTGCCATCCGCTGTCCGCGCGAACACGACGTGAGTCAGCGCTCTGCTCACGGTGCCGGGCGCGGTGACCAACTCGGTCAGGGGCTGTCCGGCCCAAGGCGGCTCGGGCGTGATCGAAGTCCTCAGTCGCGCGACGTAGCATGGCCCGGAGCCCACGGTACCCGCCGGGTTCCGGACCTGCTCCAGCACCCCCATACCCAGCACGAAATTGCTGCGTGTGTACGTCCTGGCCACGGCCACGATTCGAGACGGCCCGCCCTGCTCCGTCAATGCCGGCTGCACCCACGCTTCCACCGAGACTTCGTTGCTGCGGCGGCAGGCCTTGATGATCTTATCGGCAAACCGTCCGCTCCGGATCCGCGTGGGCCTGCGCACGCCGAGCCCACCGCCCTCGAGCCAGGCGACCGCGCCGGGATCCTCGATCACGAGATCCAGCGCTTTGCCCACACCCGAGACATCGCGGACCGTTCCGCCGGAGCCTTCCCCAAACGTATAGAGCACGCACAAGCCGTCCGTCACGCGGCCTGTGGCGCGTGCACGCCCAGAACCGAACGCGGGCCGCGCGGCGACCACCAGTTGTTGTCCCGCCACAGCGTGATAGCCCCGGGACAGCACTGTGGTCCGCCCGTTACGAAGACACTTGACGCTGACCTTGCCCTCCGCCACCTCGACACGACTGGCCTGCGGCTCGACGGACACTACGAATTTCGTTCCGACTACGGTCACCTCGGCGTGTGGGGTGCGCACCACCATCGGCCGGTCCGGCGCCTGCCGCGCGACTGCCGCTTCGATCCGGCCCCGCTCCACAGCCGCCAGCTTCTGGCCCTGTACCGCGCCCTTGCGCAGGCCAAGAGTTGTTTCGCCATGGAGCGTCAGCTGCGTGTTGTCGTCATAACCGACGACCATGCGCGCGCGCGCCGTCTGCGTCACGATCCGATCTCCGGCGAACAGCGGGTCCTTCACACGCAGCGGGAACGTGGCGTTTGCACGAACCACGGTTACAGGCGCGACCAAAGCGGCGACAGAGGCAACGGGACTACCGTGCGAGGAGAAAGGAGGTCTTCCCACCTCGTCCCATTGCCCCAGGAACAAAAGACCGAAAGCAACCAGAACGGCGGCCGCGATCCCGGTGATCCACCACCCCCAGGCTGGAGCGGGCCGGGCGATTCTCCCGCGCAGCGGCCGACGCCGCTGCTTCGAATGACGCGCAGGCCCCGCTTCGCGCAAGGCGACGGGGCGCGTCTCGCGCAGCGCCTGCTCCACCGCCAACTGCTGCTCGGCAAACTCGAAGACCTGCGCCGCCAGGGCCGGCCGCTGCTCAAGCAAACGCGTGACCGCCGCCTCTTCGCCCGGCTCGAGCTGCCCGTCCACGTAGCGGAAGAGCAGCTCCCTTTCGCTCTGTATGCCTTTGCTCATGATTGTGCCGCCGCGAGCCGCCGGCGTACGCAATTCGCCAGCCTGTCGCGGGCCCGAAAAATCGTCACGTTCACCGCCGAAACACTCATGCCCACTTGCGCGCCGATCGCGCGGGATCGTTCCCCGTCGGTGTAACGCAATTCGAGGATGCGCCGCGTGCGCACGGCCAGTTTGCCCAAACACTGTTTGAGCGCCGCGATGCGACGGTCCGACCAGCCCGGATCGCCCAGTCGTTGCTCGGCCGATTCCGCCGCCTGCTCATACGCCGCCATCGCGTCGCCGACCAGGACCGGGCGCTTGCTGCTGCGCTCGAAATACCGGCGCAGGCAGTTCCGCGCGATCATTCGGAGCCAACCCCCGAAATTCGTGCCCGCCTCGAACTGCTCGCGCTTCTCATAGGCGATCCGAAACACCTCCTGCACCAGGTCTTCCGCCGCCGGCCGGTCACCCGTCGCGCCCAGCAGAAAGGCCATCAGCCAACGCCGGTTCTGCTCCAGCATCGCCGCCGACCACGGATCCATCGCGTTCGGCCCCTTGCCTGGATGTTTTTCGCCCGTCATTAGACCTCTCTCCAGCACACTATCCGTCCTGACCCGGGAATATTACACGAACCAGCCACTAACCTGCAGTGGGAAAGACAGACGATAAAGCTTCAATATCCAACAGCCAACCCGCCTTCGCCCTTCGTGGCTACCGGCGAGGCACGGTAAGGAATATCGAATTTTCAAGGTGCCCCAACTCGGTTGCACATTGGATATTCCTTGTTGGATATTGGGTGTTCTTGTCCGCACTTCGTCGGAATCTTCGTCGGTCCCTTTGTCGACACCGCTCGGGCGCCCCTACCCGCCGCCGGATTCGACAAAGGGACCGACGAAGATCCAACTACCACCGGGCCCGGCTCCGCGCGCGAGCGCGCGGAGCCGGGCCCGTGCGCTTGCGTTCTCCGCCCCGTTCCGGTACGTTTCCAGCCGTGAAGACGCCGCGTGCCGAGGTCGGCCCAGAAAATTCACGCGCTCAGCCGAGCCGCTCGCACCAGCGCCTTCGGCGCTTTCTGGAGCGGCTGAGAACGGCATGGACGATCCGCTACTACGGCGAGTACGGCCATCGCCAGGCGTACCGGCGCCTCGCCGACGTGCGCCCGGATCATCGCGGCCGCTACACGTTTGCCTGCAACTATGTCGAGCCGGCGGCCGCCGTCATGGATTGCGCCGCGGGGACAGGCTACGGCGCCTTCATCCTGGCCCGCTCGACGGAGGCCGAACAAATCCTGGCCGTCGAGCGCAGCGCGCGCGCCGTGCGGTTCGGACGCCGCCACTACCGTCATCCCCGAATCAGGTATCTGCGGGCCGACATCTTTCGCGCGAACCTGCAGGCGGCGGGCTTTGACTGCATTGCCTCGTTCGAGACACTGGAGCATGTCGACGGCGAAGCGCTGCTCAGAGTCTTCCACCGCTGTCTGAAACCGGACGGCATACTCCTGATTTCCACACCGAACCAGGAGACGATGCCGTTCGATGCGGACCGGTTCCCGTTCCATCGCCGGCACTATAGCCCTGCTGAGTTCGAGGTCCTATTGAAGCAGGCGGGTTTCACCGTCACCGAGCGGCATTCGCAGGAACATACAGGCAGTGCGGAGCTGCACGTTGGCTGGGACGGGCGATTCTTGACCGCGGTGGCGAAGAAGAGCGTTCAGGCGTAATCCCGGATCGCGCGAAACCAACGAACGGCTCGGCAGGAGCCTCGCCCTCCAGCTGCCGGGAACAAGGCGCCTGGAGGACGCCCTGTCCTTCGAAGCCACGAGCGTCAGCGAAGGGCGACGTAGGGAGACTTCCTGCCGAGCCGTTGAACTTGGGTGCGCTAGTCCTCCTCCAACCACACGCGCGCGCGGTAGTAGGCCGCGCCGGGCGCGGTGTTGGTGTAGCACACCGTCTGGCCGCCGCCCGTGATGTCCTCGTAGCCCACGATCGCGGCCCAGATGCTCTGCGCGTCGAGCGCCGTGCGGGACTGGAGCTGGAAGTGGCGACTCAGCCCGAGCCCGTCATAGCCGGTCCCCGTCGCGGCGGCAGCCTCAAAGGAAACGCACAGGTCACTCCCTACCAGCCCCAGGTCCAGCGCGAAAAAGTCGTTCGAATCGGTCGCGCCCGTGCCGAGCACGTACTCGTCCAGGTTCGACAACCCGTCGCCGTCCTCGTCGACGGACGCGGCCTGTGTCGTGCCCTGCGCCGCCTGCCAGTCGTCACGCAGCCCGTTCGCGTCCGCGTCTTCGGAGTCGGACAACTCGCTGCGTGCCACGGCCAGCTCGGCATCGAAATACGCGTCGCTGCTGCTCAGGGTGTTGTTGAAGACTTGCACGGCAACACAGTTGCCGGAAACGAGCAACTCCGGCAACACGGCGCCTTCAAGCGTGACGGTATGAATCCCCGGCGTACCGCCCACGTACCCGCTGCAGGTCGCATCGTGCGCCACGAACTCGCCCGCGTTGCCCTGCACGTTCTGACGGATCAGTTCTTGTCCGTTCAGCCACAGGATGAACCCGTCGTCGTAGTAGACCTTCACGTCCAGCCGATTCACGCGCTCGGCATCGGAGACCGCGAAGCTCTTGCGGAAGGAAACCGAGCTGTAGTTGTCCTCCATATCCAACGTCGTGCCGTAGCTGCCGGAGCCGTAGCCGAACGAGGCCGGGTCGGTTGCCCAGCTCGCATCGTCAAAGATGCGCGCATGCCAGGCGGTTGCCGGGTCCGATGCCTCGGTCGTGCCCTTGTGGTATCGCCAGTCCGCGCCCTGCGCCACGACGACGTCCATGCTCGGGCCCGGCATCTGTATGGCCTGCAGCATCAGCGCGTTCACGTAGGGCTGTGTGCCGTCGACGGTAACGAGAATGCTCCCGTCGGAACCGGGCTTGATCTGCGTATATTTTGCGACGAGCCCGTCGACGGTGTTGCTCGCGATGATCTGGGTGGCATCGTTCGGCATCGCGACCGTGCTGACCGTTGCGCCGGCCGAGCTCTCGTTGGCGAAGCTGTCGGCACCGGCAAGAATGTACTTCGTATTGCGGTCCTCGTACTTGTCGCGGTTGTTGAACAGCACGAGCGTGTAGGCAAGCGTCGGATCCATGCCTGAGAAGCTCAGCGTCACGTTTGTGTCCGCGTAACTGATCAGCCCGGCGCAGTCGACGATCCCGTCGAACACGTCGTGCGCGTCGGTACCCGCATCGGGATGCGCGCCCTGCTGCCACGGGCCGACACCGCCCAGATCGACCGTGAGAGTCACGTCCGTCGGATCCCCGCTGGGGTAATCCACGAGCAGGCCGCTCTCGCCGCGGCTGTGCTTCGTGATGTTCGTGTCCGGTTGCCCGGTATCCCAGGCCAGGTCGTTGTAGGCCGTGAACATGACGATCGGCGCATCGTTGTCTTCGATCGTGTAGGTGTGCACGCTCGTGCCCAGGTTCGCGTTGACCGGGCTCGACAACGTCACTTCAACGGTCTCGTTGCCTTCCTCCTCATCGTCGTCGTCGACCAGGATCGTGAGCGCCTTGCTGGTCTGGCCGGGCGAGAATGTGAGCGTGCCGGCTGCAAGCGTGTAATCTACGCCGCCTGTGGCTGTGCCGCCGCTGACCGCGTAGCTCACGCGCACCTGCTCGGCGCTCGTGCCGCTCAGCGCGACCGTGAGGCTGCCGTTCACGTCCTCGCCGCCGCTCGAGCTGCCGGCGGCGAACCCGACCAGCGGCGCCCACTTCGTGTATTGTGCCGAGGCCGTGTGGCTCGCGAGCAGCCCGTCCATGTAGGCCTTGGCTTTGAGCGTGCGCGTGGCGTTCAATGCGACCTGCACACTGTTCAGGCCGGAACCGTCGTAGGAGGAGTCCGACGGGTCGGCCCCGTCGGTCGTGTAGAAGACGGTCGCACCCGAGGTCGCTGTACTGACCGTGACGTTCACGGAATTCGTGAACGTGCCCGCGGGCGGCGCAAAGCTCGGGGTCGCGACCCGGCCCTGTTCCAGCACCTCGTATTCCAGTTCCAGATCCATCCGGATATCGCTGCTGGTCCCGGAGATCTGGTGGATCTCCACGGCCAACACGTTCAGGCCCTGGGCCAGTTTTCCGATGTGCCCGTTCAGATTCACCGTCTCGTACGCAGCCCCGGACCCGCCGTTCACATTCGCCAGCGTATCGTAGTTGACCGTGCCGGCCGCCATCCCGCCGCGAGCCACCTCGTCCCCGTTCAGGTACGCCACATACCCGTCGTCGTAGCGGATCCGCAGGGCCAGACTCTGGACCTCGGCGATCTCCGCATCGGACAGGAAAGCCTTGCGGAAATAGGTTGTGATATGCTTGTTCGCGGGATCGTCGCCGTACTCGACTTCCGTGTCGATTTCCGGGTTCGTGTCCGGATAGCCGAGCATCGCATTTCCGTCTTCCCACGCGCTGTCGTCATAGCCGCCTGCGCGCCAGCCGGTCCCAAGGTTTGCGCCCCTGTCGTGGTATCGCCAGCCCGCGGTCTTCGAGACCAGGATCCCGGAGTTCGCCACCCCGGGCGTCCCGTTGCTCAGTGCGCTGGCAGACCAGTTCGCGACGTCATTGCCGTACAACGTCGGCGCGATCCGCTCCAGCGACGGGCCGCGCCCGTCCGCGCTCTCCGGCCACGGGCTGTTGTCGTTGTACTTCACGCGGTCGACCAGGATCCACGGGGTCCCTTCCGGATCCGGCGTGTCCGGCCGCCACAGTTTCAGGCTCTCGCCCCCGTTGTTCAGCGCGCCGAGGTACTGCTTGTAGATCTCGACTTCGGCCGGCACGCTGTACTTGGTGCGGAACCCGGTGCGGCTGTTCGTGGCCACCACCAGGATGAGCTCGCCCGGCGCCATCACCACACCGGTCGGAAACATGTACTCGATCGCGCCGTCCAGCCGCCACGTGTTGGTCGGCACGGCCGGGTCATAGAGCGGCACGGTTGCGTCCGAGATGTTCTTCAACTCGATGAACTCGTCGCCGCCACGCGCCGGGTGGTACATGAGCTCGTTGATCACCACCGGCCCGACCAACGGGTAGGCATTGGCCGAGCCCAAGGTGTTCGTCTGGCTCTGAGCCACGAAGTCGGCATCTCCGTCGCTCGTGATGTACCGCCCGAACGCGCGTGCGTTCTCCGCGCCGCCGAAGCGCGCCTCCGCAAGGTATTGGAGGTTCCCGTGTGAGTCCCATTTCGTGAGGTAGATCTCGTCGCCGTGCGAGCTCAAGGCAAAGCACGACGGGTCGTTGGTGTCGGTGTTGAAATCCGATTCGTCGAACAGAACATAGCCGTCCGCGCCCACAACCGTCGGCGTGGGGATCTCGTACTTCTTGTAGTTGTTGTCGCTGTCCGAAAGCCACCAGCCGCCGATGTCCACGCTCGTATCCCCGACGTTGCAGAGCTCGATCGTGTCGAGGCTCGGCGGGTCCGTGTGCGTCAACGCCTCGTTGATCACGACGCGGTAGGCCGCGCCTTCGTCATAGCCCGGCGAGCCGCCGATCAGGTTGGACGCGCGCCATTTCGCGGGGTCGTCCTGGTCGCCGGTGCCTGCCCAGACCAGCGAGAAGCCGTCCCCGTCCGCGTCGCCCGGCCACGGGTCCTTGTCGTTGTAGCGCACGGACGTGACCTCGTTGCCGGCACTGTCCATCAAGGTCAACCGCTCGCCGCCGTTGTCCAGCGCGCCGGCATAGACCCCGAAGAGCTCGACGTCGGCCGAGCCTTTGACGTCCGGGTACCGGTTCGTGAACGCAGACTCGTTACGCACCAGCACAGCGAACTTGCCCGGGCCCAGCTCCGTGCCCGGCGCGAACGTGTAGGTCAGGCCCTTGTCGAACGTCATCTCCGAGAGCCCGATCGTCGTGCTGCCGCTCACGTTCTGGAGCTCGATGAACTCGTACTCGCCGCCGCCCAACGGGTTGTAGTGGATCTCCGAGATGCGCAGCAGCGGATGATGCGCGGTATAGCTGTAGGTCGCCGCGTGCACGGGACTCCAGGTGGCGGCATTCTTGTAGACTCGCGCTCTGATGTAGGTCGTCTTCGTCATTGCGACCGGGCCGGTGTACTGCACGGCGCTGCCCGCTTTTGTCCCGCCGTACAGGCGCGGGTCACCGCCGCCGGTCTTGTAGAAGATCGTGCCCACGGACCCGTTCGGGTTCGTCATCGTGAGCGTGAACCCGGCCCCGATCGCGCCGGGCGAAGGACTGAACTCCGGCGCATCGATTGTGGGATAGAGCGGCGTGCTGTTGTCGCGGAACAGCGTCTTGAGCCGGTCCGAGGCGCCGGTGAACAGGTCGCTGACCGCATCGCGTTCCGCGCCCCAGTGGTTCGTTGTTACGGGCGTGCCGGGATTCTTGTACGTGCCCCAGCGTACGGACTCGGCCATGAAACCGGGCTCAATGAAGGCGGCCAGCGCCAGCCAGCGCGCGCGGCTGTTGGCGTCGGTCAGCGGCCCGTCGTCGTGCGTGTACTTGTAGGCTCGATCCGCGACGAGCATGCGGAAATTCACGTTGTTGTCGACCGCGCGCCACAGCCGCGCATGATCGCTCTGGTAAACGTACTGCTTCGAGCCGAGCACGTACACTTCAGAGAAGTTCGGGAACATACCCCACAAGTTCAGCGAACCCTCCGCATCCCAGACATAGGACTGCAGCGGCTGCGGCGTCGGCGTCTGCAGATAGCCGGCGTACCAGTTGTTGCCGGGCCAGTCTTTCGTGCCCGAATAGAAACAGCAGAGCATGTAGTCGACCAGTTGCTGAATGTCCACGTACTCGCCCAGCTCCGCATAGTTGTTGGACACGCTCAGATCCCTGTCGATCAGCGTGTCGACCAGGTAGTCATAGCGGGCGCGGTCGCCGTTGATCGGTTCCGGATCACGGTCCTTCCACGATACCGTGTCGGCGTAGCTGTCGAACCCGTGGTTACAGGCGAACCAGTCTTCTTTCGCGCCGCCGAAATGCTCGGCACTGAACGAATGGTCCGGCCGCTCGCAAGGGTTATAGAGCCCCCAGTAGAGCCCGTTGAAATAGACATGCATGAAGGTCGACTGCGAGCCGATCCCCGTCATCTCGACTTGCGTGGCTTTCACGAACGGATCACGCGCATACACGGTGCGGTAGCAGTTGTCGCCGCTCGAGGCCACACCCGTGTTGGCGCCCGCGCGCAGCACAAGCCGATCGAACCGGTCCACGCCGTGCTCGGCCGTGACCGGGTCGGTCTCGAAAATCGGGTAGCGCAGCTTGGTCGGACCAAACTCGTCCTTGAACAGGAGCCGCCGCGTCACCTTGGCGGTCCCCCACGTCTTGTGGCCCCGAATCCCGCAGTTGATCTGGAACCCTTCGTGTGACTGGTCCGGATAGATCAGCTCGGCCGAGCACGCGTATTCGGCCTGGTTGCTCGGCGCGCTCAGCACGCCGCCGGTCGCGAACATGTCAGCGTACGATCCCACAATCGACAGGGTCGGCAGGCCTTTGAGCGAATTCTCCACCGCGCTGCGTCCGTAGGTGCCGACAAGCCCGGAGTCCATGTCGTACGTGACCGGGACGTAGCCGCCGTATGTCGCGTTGGTGAACTCGGTCGGGAATCCGCTCGGGCGCGCCTGGTCGATCACATGGTCGGCAAAAATGTAGGTGTGCGTGTCGATGTCGGTCGGCTCATAGTCGGCCTTGAACGCCGCGGCACGCAGGAAGGTGGTGGTCGGTATGCTCACGACCTCGTTCGTGCCGGTGCCGCTGCCGTTCGAAGGGGTCGGCGCACTGCCGTCGGTCGTGTAGCGGATCGTTGCACCGGCCGTTGCGGTCCGGATCGTCACATCGAAGGCGCTGTCGTAAAAGCCGCGGTCATGGCTGAACTTCGTGTCCGCTACGCGCTTGTAGGTGCTCAACTCCACGTCCGCCAGGCAGTCGCCGCTGCCGATCGAGGAATTAAAGACCTGCACCGCGATCACGTTGTCGCCCACCTCGAGATAGCCTTCCGGATCGGACAACTCAAAGACCTGCGTCGCCACGCCGGAAACATAGCCGCCGGCCAGCGCGTCGTGGGTCGGGGACCCGTCCGGCTCGTTCTCGTCACAGACCCGCTCGCCGTTGATCCACAGGATGAACCCGTCGTCGTATTTCACGACCGCGCGCAGCCGTGTCTCCTCGTCAAACGCGCTGACCGTGAAATGCTTGCGCAGAAAAATCGTCGAATAGCTGCTCTGCATGTCCGACAGGTACGTGCTCACCGCGCCCGACGGATAACCGACCGGCGCCGTGCCGGTCGACCAGCCGGAATCGTCGTAGTCCACATCCCGCCATGCATCCAGCGGGTCCGACGCCTCCATCGTGCCCTTCTTGTACTTCCAGCTCTCGCCGTGCGAGATCAACGTCGCCGCATGCGCCAGGCTGAAGGCGCTCAGAACGACCCCGACCACGACGAGCGCGAGCACTGAGGAATGCCGATTTCCCAAGCGATACGCCCTCATGTTCATCCTACCCTCTCCTTCTATTCAACACCGCAACGCCCCGAAAGTGGCGGCACTTGCCGCTATCTATGGATTGTGCCGGGCCGCCGATCGACTACATGTTTTCTTGCGGAAAAAACCGCCGAAAAACCGTGTTTTCGAGCGAATACGGAGGCCTCGCAAGGCTTGGAGGCAGCTTGACGGCCCCCGTCTCGCTCTACACTACACTTGTACGGAGCCAGGCAGGATGTTTCAGGCAATAGGTGCGTATTCGGCAGCACAGTCGGGCAAACACCTTTTTTTGCGCAGCAAAAAACGAGCAGACCGAGGTCTTGGGGACAGGCGGAATGTGGCCGCGAACGGTCCGGCAAGAATCGAATGCACGTGGACGAACCCGGGGACGCAGCTCAGTAGAAATCGGGGATCTCAAGCGCAACGCACAGAGCGCGATTCAGTTCCTGTCTCTTCTCCGGCAAGACGGAGCCGACGAAGTCCGTGAGCATCGCCTTCGGCAGGCTCACGAGCTCGTCGCAGTGAATGGCACTCTCATGCTTCAACCCCTCGTCGACTCCAACGCGAACCTGGGTCGACAGGCCGTCGAATCTGGAATACACCGGGGCACAAACCACTGTCGAGAACCGGGAATCGATCAGGACTTGCCGCGCAACGACGACAAATACGCGGGATCTCCTCGGATCACCGCCGCCGGGCCGCCGCACGCGATACAGCTCGCCGCGCTTCACAAGTCCACCTGATAGGCCAGGACGTCCCCGGCTTCCCTGTTCAGCCGCGTGGCTCGCCTGTTGATGATGCGAAGATCCCGCGCGTTGCGTTCCTCGCGCGCCAAATGTGCCAGAAAGGCCACAAGCGCCGTCTCGATGAACTCCGACCGGCTCTGGTGTCCCCTGCTGCGCCGATCAACATCCTTGAGCACACTGTCCGATAGTGTGATAGATGTCTTCCTTTTCATACTACCACAATACTACCATGCGCGAACCGTGTCAAGCGGCGAACGCCTCAGGCGTTTGCACGGAACTCCTCGGGTTCTGCGGGAAAGACGACTGAACATCCAACAGCCAACAGCCAATATCCAACTTCCAAGTAGGTTGGACGTTGGCTGTTGGGTGTTCGATGTGAACCGACGCGGTCGGGCAGCGCCGGCCACGCCATGAATGTCGGCGCAGAACAAGCTCGCCGGCTGACAGCCCGCTGCACAGCGGGCGTCAGCCGGCGAGAGTGATGAGGCCCGGCGCGCGCCTCGGCGCGCCGCCGGCCTCATTCCAGCCAGACCCGGGCGCGGAACACAGCGGCGGGTTCGGGGTCGGCGAGCACGCAGTCTTGGGCTTGGCCCGTCCCCTGGATCCGGTCGTAGCCGCTGACCGCCGTCCATGTGCCGGCCGCGATGTCCGTGCAGCGCTCGAGCGCGTAGTAGCGGGTTTTGCCTTCGTAGCCGGCCCCCTCGGCCACGATCGTGTCGAACGAGGCGGTGAGCTGCCCGGCGACCAGTCCCAAACGCACCGCCAGGTATTCGTCGGGGTTCTCGGCGCTCGTGCCCATGACGTACTCCTCGCCGTCGGACAGCCCGTCCCCGTCGGAATCCGCTTGTGCGAGCTCGTAGCCGCGGAGCATCACCGCGCTGACGTAGAACTTCGGCTGCGCGGGCGATTCGTTGTCGTAGACCCGGACCACGAATTCGCCGTCCGTGCCGGGCACGACATCGATAAACCGCGCGACGTGCCCGTTCTGCGTGTTGTACCCGTTCACGACCGCGGTCGATGTGTCGGACGGGCCCGAGAAGTCGGTGCCCGCGCTGCTCGCGTTCACGAACGTGTCGGCGCCCGAGATCGCGTTCTTCGTGATCCGGTCCGTGTAGTCCGGGTTGTTGCGGTTGCCGAACACGACGACCTCGTAGAGCTGCGCCGGGTCCAGCCCGCTGAACGTCAGGGTCAGGTCGGTCGCGCCGTAGCTGATCAGGCCGAGGCAGTCGACGATCCCGCCGAACACGTTCGCCGCGTCCGTGCCCGCCGTCGGCTCCGCGCCCATCTCCGGGCCCGTGAAGTCGCCGCCCATGTTCACGGTCAGCGTCGCGCCGAGCGTGGCGCCGTCCGCATGGTTCTTGAGCGCGCCGCCCTCGCCGCGCGTATACATGGTGATGTTCGCCGAACGCTGGCCTTCGGCCCAGGCCAGGTCGTTGTAGGCCGCGAACGGCATGGCCGGTTGCGGTTCGGGCTCGGTCGTAGCACTCGTCGGCGCGGTATAGGCGGACTCGCCCGCGGCGTTGCGCGCCTTGATCTTGTACCAGTATTCCGTATCCGGCGAGAGCCCCGTGTCGGTGTAGCTCGTGGCGTCCGCGGGGATCACGGTCGCGGGCAACGCATAGAAGTCCACGCCGTCCAGGCTGCGCCGAAGCAGCAAGCTTTCCTCCACGTCGC
>Ga0272441_10006999_pt1 | contig 18557 bp, 9 predicted proteins | sample SSMProp6N_FD_193582 | JGI IMG/M metagenome (GOLD analysis project Ga0272441, IMG submission 193582) | Marine sediment archaeal communities from Little Sippewissett salt marsh, Falmouth, MA, United States - SSM-Prop-6N | ecosystem: Environmental > Aquatic > Marine > Wetlands > Sediment ... | reverse complement strand
CGGCGTTGGAGAGGGTGATGGACCCTATCGTCTCCGAAACCTCACTTGAGGGACCCAGCTTTGTTACAGCCGAGGTAGAATTGGTATTGTTATCTATGAGGATGTTCCCGCCGTTCGCGCCCTGGGTTTGGGTTTGCTTGTATATTGTCCCCGCGGCGCCGTACCCGCCTGTGCCGTGACCGGAACCGCCATAGGCCGAAACAACGGCACTTCCAAATGTGTCTCCTCCGCTTAAAATTATCGATATCCTTCCGCCGGCTCCTCCTCCGCCATGCGAGCTCGAATAACCAGCGTCATTGCCGCCATTGGCGCTTATTACGCCTGTGCCGTCACCTGTAAGAGTACCTGCCTCTATATATACGCTCCCGGCGCTTCCTCCGCTGGCAAAGGATACACTATGATGGCCGTTTCCACCGTCTGCGGAGATGGTGCCGTCAACATCAATATTGCCTGTGGCAACCAGCTTTATGCCTCCCCCGCCTGCGCCTCCATAACTCCCGCCGCCCCAGCCCCCGGCACCGCCGCTGCCGAGAGTTGTGGAAGAAATGGTCCCGTAACCGGCGCTTGTCGCGCTTCCGCTTGGCCCGCCGTCACCGCCGTGGCCTGCGCCGCTGCCGTAATACCTCGATTCATATTCTCCGGCTCCCGGCCCGAATCCTCCGTTTGTCACCCCGCCTACGAACCCTGCTTCGTCGGCGGTGATAGTGCCTCCGCTCTCGACGCTTATGCTTCCTGAATTAATGGTAACCCCCTGGCCATAAGGGTTCTCCGTGGTACCACCGTTGGCAATCTGGTGATTGGGCGTAAGGGTAAGCGTAGAACCGTCCTTTATCGTCAAGGAATTAAGATCATAAAAGGTCTCATCTATTGATGAGGTATTTTCGTTATAATAAGGGCCCAGGGCCAAATCTGTTATGCCAGCCGAACCGGAATTATCGATTGTCAAATCGAAGTTTGCGGGAAAGTTGACAGTCCCCGCAGAGCCATTATGGGCAGAACGAGTTCTGATAGAGAGGGCCCCGCCGCTTATAGAAATAGCGCCTCCGCCGCCTGTCAAGAAGGTATTGCCGCTTGCGGCTATACCGCTTATATCTATCCTTCCGCCGCCGCCTCCGCCGCCGCTATACAAGCTTCCTCCGTCACCACCATAGGCGCTGATAGTGCCGGAACCCACAAGCGTACAACCGCCGGTTATCCAGATACTGCCGCCGCTTCCTCCGGAGGCCGCCTTGCTGGAGTTTCCTACGATGGGGTTTTCGCCGTTTGCGGAAATAGTCCCGTTTAAAGTCAACGTGCCGCTTACGCTCAACTTAACAGCGCCTCCACCGTCGCCTCCGGTATTTTCATACCAGCCGCTTCCGCCGCCGCTTCCTAACTTGTGGGGAGAAACGGCTGTCCCGTAAGGAGTATTTGCGGACGAGATGTATTCTCCGACTACACCCCCTAAACCACCATAACTCGCGCCCGAACAACTGCCCGCTGAGTGATAAACACCGCCGCCGGGGCCGGAGCCGGTTGCGGTATTTCCTCCGTCATACCCCAGCCCATCCACGTCGATTGTGCCGCCGGAGTCAATGGTGAGGTCGCCGCCCACGGTCATGTTAATCTTGTATGCCTCGGTTGTGGAGTTGTTGCCGTGGGTCAAGGTGGCGCCGGAATAGACGTGCACGTTGCCGGTTGCGGTAAGCTGGGCGGATGAGCCGTCGCCTTCAAAGGTGAGGGTCGCGCCGTCGTAGAGGATGAGAGAGCCGATGGTGGGCGTGGTTCCGCTGGCTATTACGGGCTGATTGGACGGAGTACCGTCTATTACCACATAATCGCCGGCGACAGGCGCACCGGACGGCGTCCAGTTGTCTGCGGTCGCCCATGCTGTTGACGCTGAGCCGTCCCAGATTTTGGTGGCGACCGCCTCGGAGTCAAACGCGATTTCGTTGTCACTCTCGGCGATGTTACGATATTCAAATTTTATCCAGTCGGCCGAGTGGGCGGCGGAGGATATGCGGATTTCGTCTAACCTGCCTGAAAAGAGATAACTGGCCAGTGCAGCAAAAGTGATCGGTTCGTCGCCCGTCTTTAACGTGCCCGTAAGAGAGCCGCTGTTTATCTCGGCGCCGTTCCTATAGGAATATACGTCTGAACCGTCAAAAGTCAAAACCTGGTAATACCATGTCGCGTCGCTTATCAGAGAGGTAGGGGATAATGTCGCGTTGCCTAAGGTATCACTTGTATTGTACGCTACACAGTAATAAGAAAAGTTGTTTTGATACCAACGGGTATTTAAGTACCAATAACGGTCTCCTACTACATCGCTATTCCTCGCAATAAAGGGATTCCTTGTATCAGTTCCACCATACTTGGAATCGGCCCTGAACCAAACTGAAACACTGATATAGTCTACGTCCATCCACGCCGCGTCACTTATGGTTACCTTATCTGAAGTCGCCTCGCTAAATACTCCTCCTCGGCCTACCTTGCCGCTTGCTGTTGTAGTCGCGCTGCCGCTTGCTGTCCCGTCAGCGTCTGAAGTGCTTGTCGAATTCTTTACTTCATTTGAAGTCCCATCCCATGAGGCCTCCCCCAAATGCCAAACCCCCACGTAATTCGTGTCCCACACCCCTGCCGCGTCGGAGCCGTCGGAGGCGCAGGCGTTGCCGTAATACATATATATGTCGGTGTCGGCTGAACTCGATATCGTCGGCACCTTCACCCAGATATGGCCCGTCGCATCGCCGGAGGATATAGTGAAGCTCTCCACCTCAAAGCTCAACAGGTTTCCGTTTGCGTCGGTGAAGCGCATGTCATAGTAGTTCGTCGTATCCTCCATATGGCCGCCTATATCGGAATCCGCGTCTATCTTTACATATAGAGGAAAGTCCGTGAGGGTGGCGTCCACATATGTGGGGTCTATGGTTATCTTCTTCCTGTAGGCGTAGCTGCACAACCCGTCCATCTCCTGTGCGTCAAGCGCGATTTCGTTGTCGCTCTCGGCGATATTATGGTATTCGAATTTTATCCAATCAACACTGCGGGCAATATCAGAAATCCTAGCTTCATCTATATAACCACTCGTATGACTTGCATAAACATTACTTGTCTCCAAAGCACCTAATGTTGTAACCTTATCTGTAGTAATTGCTGGTGTTCGTGAAGTGCTACTGGTTCCCTCCCCACCAGCATCAAGATAAACACGATGGTTATTAACTGCTACCTCTCTCATAGTAATATAATGCCAATTATTAGCAGTATAACCTGTGGTCGTAGCAACATTTTCTCCACCACCCCCATCCCTAATTCTAATATACGCAGGGTCTCCATCTACAGTCCCAGCCACAGCCAAATAAAAATAAGCAGTAGCTAAATCACTTCTTCCGAGGTGCATAACAACTTGGGTAAGAGCAACACTATCTGATTTTACCCATGCCGACATTGTTAATGGTGCTACTGAAACAACTGTATCTGATAGTTGGAGACACTCACTATTTGCATCATCAAACAACATACAATCCCCAACTTGACCCGTCTCTCCGTAATCAGGGGCAATTACTTCGGAAAGGTTATTGCCATTGCTTGTGCTATCCACAGCACCGCCGGATGCGTCGGACATATGGTAAACCCCTACGAAGTTATCGTCCCACACGCTGTCCGGGTCCGTGCCGTCCTCGGCGCTTGAGTTGCCGTAATACATATAAATATCGGTGTCCGCGGAGCTTTCGATATGCGGCACACGCACCCAGAAATAGCCGGTTGCGGCGCCGGTTGAGATGCTGAAGCCCTCGCGTTCGTAATGTAGCGGGGTCACGCCGTCCTGCGCGGTAAAACGGATGTCCCCTCCGTCGGTCGTATCACCCACGCTGCCGCCTATGTCGGTGTCGGCCGAAAACCCTACATATAGAGGAAAGTCCGTGAGGTCGGAGTCAACGTATGTCGAATCTATGGTTATCTTCCTGCGGTATTTCCAGTCGGAATCGTACCAGTCGCTTACAGTTCCCGTATATTCGAAGGCGCCGATGTCCCACGCGGAGCGGGTGGTGCCCACTATGTCATCGGTAAAAGTTCCGGAAAGGTCTGTTCCCGCGCCGCATAGCGCGGATGTCGCCTTGGGCCGAAAGTCCTCGTAGCTTGAGTCCAAGCATAGGAACTGGTCCGCCGCGGCGACGGAGGTGAGGGAGTTAGAACCTGCGGCAGTGGAGTCTGCAGAAGCGTTATAGTCCGCAGTTCCGGCAGTGCCATTAAAATCACTGCCGCCCGATGAGCCGGAGTATGTATTCTTAACAGTGGTGCTGGAATCAACGTCTACCCCGTGCGTGGTGGCACAATTATATACGGTGCAGTTATAGATGGTGTCGGCGCCGTTTGACTCTATTCCGATTCCGGTATCTATGTCATAAATATTACTATTGTAAATGGTAAAATTATCGCCTGAAGCCGCGCTCTTCACGCCTGTATGGCCGTCATGGACGATTAAATAGGTCAGCCTGGCATTGGTCGCGCTGGTAACCTCTATTGCCTCGTCATTGGTCCAGTCGGTAATCTCTATATATTCTACCCTGATATAATTATCGCTTATAATAATAGGGCTGCCGTCTGATGAGGGATTAATACTAAACCCGGTCCCCGCCTTTCCGTTATGCCGTTCGCTCGCGGGGGCGGTGATTTTAAGGTAGCAGGTTTCGCTCGTCGTCGAGCCGTCGATGGTGAGATTGTCCTCCAGGCCGAACGGCCAGTCATTGTAGCAATAGGCGGTCTCTATCGTGCCGTCGCCCGATGTGAGGTCTCCCTGAACGCCCGCCTCCCACGCGGTCAAAGTGGCGTAATGGCCGCCCGCTGTACCGCCTGAGCTTGATGTCTCGGTGCCGCTTTGGGTATATGTAAACGAGGTCTGACTCGCGACCGAAGCGATGGTAACGGTGCTGTCTGGAAAATTAGTATCATCGGTCACCCCGCTTATGTATATACTCTGCCCCGCTTTTAAGTTATTATTGGGGAAAGCCGCGCTTAAGGTAACGGTTACGGTAGTGCCCGAACGGCTGATGGCGGATATGTTGGCGCTGTCTCTTATGATGGAAACGCTTTCGGTAACATCAGCGATGGCCGGCTTGCGCAGGAATGAGAAAATGGCGGCGAAAACGATAAGGCCTATCACAACGAGGCCTATTCTCGCGCGTCCTTTGTCATCCAGTATATATCGAAATAACCGTGCCATCGTTATTTCTCCTCGATTGCTGTAATATCTACAAGGGGCTTGCTTACCGTGAGTCTCTTAAAGGCCGAGACCACGGCATCGGTGATATCCTGCCTGCTTAAGTCGACTCCGTGCTTTCTCCTTCTTACCACGATACCGTCTTCAGACTTTTTCGGCTTCGTCAACTCTTCGACTTCTTCAGGTGTAAGGTATGCCTGAATAATATTGAATTTTTGCCTTGTCATTCCTCCCCATCTGAATCCTGCCGGCTTTATCATTACTATATCACCGTCTTTGTATCCTCCCTCATTCGGGTTTGTGCCTTTCTTCACAAGCAGTTCATACAAACTCGTCCCGGGCCGCTTTTCCACGGCATCCTCCGGCTCCTCTTCTTCCTCCGCCGGTTCTTCTTCCGCGGCCTCCGCCGGTTCTTCTTCCGGAGCCGCCTCTATTTCCTCAGCCAAGTCCTCTATGAATAGCGCGGCATCTTCTGCCGATGCCTCCGGCCCTATGGAGAAGTAGTCGTTCGATACGTCATATACGTCTTCATCGAGGGAATCGGTAATCTTCACCACGCATTTGTCCGTAATTTCACTGTCCCCTGTCCCCTGAACCCTGAACCCTGAAATTTCCCACACATACCTGCCGCTGTTTTTAACACTGCTTGCGATACGCTCGAAATTCCTTCCGCCATCCGCGGAATAATAGATATTCATCGGATACGATTCTTCGTACCCGGCCGCGTCCCAGGTAATCGCGGCCTGGGCGCCTATGGCCAGGCTCTCTCCTCCGTTGGGGCTGATGATATTTATCGCGCCCGGCATAAAATCCATATAAACAGCCCGCAGGCTCGGGGATTCCGTAAGCACGTTTTTGCGGGACAATCTGATCCTCGACCTAAGCGCGTCGCCCTTGGTAAAGTCCTTTTTTGAGGAATAATAATAGGCGTCCTTAACACAATCCTCTTTGAAAATACCGTATTCCTTGGCGGAGATGTCCATAGCTATAGAATTGCCCGCGGATACGGAGCCGTCCCAGGAAGGCACTATAATGCGCGCCTGAAAAGGCGCGTGTATAAGGCGCGATATATATTCGCCGCTTGAGGCATGCCCGCCCAATACCAGGTCTCCGTTCGCGGCCAGTGCCACATCGTTAAACTCCGGCAGGTCGGGCACTTCTTCCTGCGCCTTCGCTGTCTTCGCTTTATCTACCCCCGGAGCCGGTGAAGCCAATTGGCGCACCCGTATCCAATCGTAATAGGCGCCTGTGCCCTCGCCGCCCGAATATACTCCGATAAAGCCCATATCCGGCGCGCCTGTATCTTCGTATTCCGCCTCGGCCTCCGGCTCAAAGCCGCTTTCGCCGTATCTTATGAAAGCAAGTCCTGTCCCGTCCGCCGCAGCGCTATATACATAAAACGTCTCGATGTCTATCGGCTCCTCACTGTTTGCCTTCACGTAATCGCCTACCGCTATGCAATGCTGGGCATTGTCCGCGGCCGAAGAATATATGACCATGTCCTCACCTTCCGCGGCCGAACCCCTGATAATGCCGGCAATCGCCCCGCCTGTTGATTTGGCCTTATATTCCAGTATACCGTAGCCGAATTCGTATGCCGCCGATATAATCTTCGCGTCCTGGACCCTTAGCAAAGAATCCGCGGCCTCTATCCTGCTTGAATCCGTATTCAGCGCGGCCTCCCACTTTTCGCTGTCAAGCTCATATCCGTCGAAATCGTCAAAAAAGTCAAATACGGCCTCACCGTCCGATAGATCCTCCGCGTCCAAACTGCCGTAATATAGATATATAGTCAATCCTTCGGGAGGAAGCTGTGGTATCTTCACCCAGTATGTGGCCGTGCGATTGGGCGATGTGCCATAGATGCCTTCAAGCCAATACGGTAAAAGGGTCTCCTGATCCGCGTTGGTAAATCTTACATCCGCGAAATCGGACTGTATTACGCCCTTAAGGTAAAAATCGCATCCCCCGGCCCTGGAGGATTCCCCCACTTTAATAGCCACCTGATAATGATACAAATCCGAAAAATCCGGGACGGTTCTCGCGCCAAAGCTAAACCTGTCCCCGCTCCGAACCGAGACCTGTCCCCCTCCCCCTGTAACATAAACCGGTTTTCTGAACATAAACCCGGAAAGTTCGGGGTTTCCGAAACTGCCGATAACCCCTGAAAGGTCGTTGTATGAAATGCTCACTTCCTCAAGCGTGCTTCCTGCTGTGAGGTTTGCGCGCCATATAAGCTTTTTGCCGGAAGTAAACTCCCCGTATTCAAGCGGCACACCGTTTACCACGCTCACGTAGTCGCTCTCGCTTCCGGTAGCGCTTACCTCCATAGTAACTATGCCTGTAAATGTCCAATTAGCTGTAATAGAATATATTGTCCCCTCCGTAGCGTAAGGGGCCGCGGGTGTAATGGTGCCTGCGCCGCTTCCGGGGGCCTCCTCAAACGTATAATCGCCCTCCCCGTCCGCTCGGTATACCAGGCGCGAAATAAAGGCCGCTTTATCGGGGTCCGCTTGGCACGGCTGAGAAAGTGCTAGTAGTAGACATAAAAAAAGGGGACAGGCTACTTTTTCTATTAAAAAAGGGGACAGGCTACTTTTTCCAGCCTTGTCCTTTTTGAAAAAGTAGCCTGTCCCCTTTTTTTTCACCTTGTCCTTTTTGAAAAAGTAGCCTGTCCCCTTTTTTTTCACCTGTCCCCTTTTTTCTTTCTTTCTCATTTTTGCCTTCATCTTAACTCGCCTCCCTCTTACTTCCATTATAAAGTATACGTTATAATAAGAAGTAAGTTGTCAGGCGAATGTCTATTTAATGTCAAGAATTTGTCAAGAGTATTAGTTAGCCGGTTAACTCGCTAACTTGTTAACCGGCTAACCCGCTAACTACCCAACCCACTTATACCCTATCCTGTGCACCGTCACTATACGCTTGGGCTTGCCCGGGTTTTCCTCAAGCTTTTCCCTCAAACTCCATATATGAGTATCCACGGTGCGTGTCGTTACATCCTCGGCCCATATTTCGGCAAGAATCTTATGCCTGCTTACGGGCTCGTTTTTATTGGTAATAAGCAGTTTTGCTATCTTGAATTCGGCGGCTGTAAGCTTGATTTCCGTATCTCTCCCGCCTTTTTTAGATACGACCCGGTATTTCTTAAAATCGATCATTATATCGCCGAATGTATAGATATCTTCTGCCCTTCCGGCAGAACCGGCTCTTCGCAGGACGGCCTTTACCCTCACAAGAAGCTCGCGGGGACTGAACGGCTTTGTGATATAATCGTCGGCGCCAAGCTCAAGCCCCAGCACCTTATCCGTTTCCTGCGCCCTGGCGCTAAGTATGATAATGGGAGTATTTATGCCCTGTCTTTTCAACTCTTTGCAAACCTCGAACCCGCTTAATTTGGGCAGCATGATATCCAGTATGACAAGCTCCGGCGCCGCTTCCTTGACCTTTTTTAAGGCGCTCGGCCCGTCTTTGGCGATGACGGTCTTATAGCCCTCCATCTGGAGGTTATCGACCAACCCCGCCAGGATATTGGTGTCGTCTTCAACTATTAGTATCTTTTTCATCGCCCCTTCCCAATAACTTTACACTTTGAACGACGTTAAAAGTGTAAAGTTATTTTTTTCTATACGGATTGCCCCTGTCAAATGGGTAATATCAGCGAAAACTTGCTGCCCTTGCCTTCTTCGCTTTCCAGCTTCACACGCCCCCTATGGGCCTCGGCCGTATATTTGACCAGCGTCAGGCCCAACCCGCTGCCTTCCTTCTCGGAAATCTCTTTCTGTGATGTGCGGTAAAACCTTCGAAATACCTTATTTTGTTCCTTTTTAGGAATGCCTATTCCTTTGTCTATGATTTCGGTCACAATGTCGTTTTTATCTTTAAATAGATTCACTATTATTTCGCTCTCGGAAGGAGAATACTTGGCGGCATTCAAAAGCAGGTTTATCATCGCCTGCGAGATAGAGCCCGCGTCCATATTTATAAGCGGAAAATCACCGTTTGAGTTAAAGATGATACGGCGGGGCTCCTGAAGCATATAGCGCTCGAAGCGTCCTATGCTTTCGGATACTATATCTTTGATATTAGCGGGCTTAAAATTATACTCCTTCCTGCCTCTGGTAATCCGGGAAAAATCTAGTATGTTATTGGCCAAATGGGTAAGCCGTTCGCTTTCCTGCGTTATTACATCATAATAATGGAGTTTTTTCTCCTCGCTGGGAACGCGGTCGTCCTTGAGCATCTCCGAAAACATGCGTATGGAAGTAAGGGGCCTCCTCAAGTCGTGTGAAAGGTGCGATACAAATTGGCTTTTAAGCTCGGTAAGGCGCCATTCCCGGGATAGCGCCCAGAGGGTAAATGCGCCCCCGCATAAAATCGCTAAGGCGGAGGCGCTTATAAGCACTATATATAAATATAGGCCCTTTTTTCTTTCCTCGAGTTTTTTCAAAAGCTGGGGATGCCGTTCGTAAACCGCTATGGTGTAAGGCAAGTCCTTAATCGGGCGTGAAAGTATGGGATTCGCCAACTGCCTTTTTTGTTCCCCTGAAGTAAAGCTCCTGCCGGCGCCCCCCACGGCCCTGCCTTTTTTATCAAGTATTTTCATCTGGTCCCTAAAAATAGACGCCTCCGCCAACAGGATGGATTCCATATAGCGCCTGTTCGCGAGAACGTCTTCCGGCGCCTCGGCCAGGGCCTTTTTTATCTCGGCCTCGACTATATCGGCCATCGTCTCGTACCGCTGTTTTATATTTTTTTCTATAATGGATTTTTCGCTTCTTACGGCCAGCAGGCCGAAATAAGCAAGAAGGGCGGTGGGAAGAAGCAGCGCCACAATAAATATAAGGACGATTCGCGTTTTCATATATTACCGGATTTCCCGCTGCGTCCGCACGTTGTAACTGCGCGGCGTAACTACGCCTATCTGATTTCGGGGCCCATCCTCAATTCCTGTTCGCAGTTGAACATCCAGTTTCTCACCTGCATCGCGTCTTCCCCCTTGGGCCTGAGTTTCAGGAATTTTTCATAATGTGTTAGGGCCTTGGCACTCCTGTTCAATTTATCGTCGTATAAAATAGCCAGATTATAATGCACGTCGGCGTCTTCCGGATTTATATCGAGGCACTTTAGGTATTCCCGCTCCGCGTCCTCATACATGCCGTTTTTGTCAAAAACGATCGCGAGATTATAATGGGCGTCCAGACGCTCTTTATCCGCCTTCGCCTGTATCCCATCTACCGAGTTGCGCAATTCTTCCTCGCTACGCTCCGCCGCCTTTTGCGCGCGCCTGGCGTATTTCTCCTCCATCGCCAGCTTTTTCTTTTCGTCCTCAACGGCCTTTATCGCCTTTTCCTTCCCGCGGATAAGGGCGTATTGCTCCTTCAATTTTTCCTCAAGTTCCGCGATTCTTTCCTCTGCCTCCCGCACCAGCGCTTCTGCCTTTTGCTCTTTTTCTAAAGAGCTGTCCGCCTTTTTTTCGGCCTCTTTTATATCTTTCTCGGCCGCTTCCTGGGCGTCTTTTATCTTTTTCTGCGCCTTTTTTTCGGCCTCTTTTATATTTTTTCGCGCCTCTTTGAGCTCGCTTTCAAGCGCCTTTATTTTCTCCTCTTTTTCCCTGCGCTCGGCCTTCGCCTTCACCTCCACCGACAGACGCGCCTCGATCTCATCCTCCATGCTCTCCTCCACCTCCGCCCTGACACTATCGAGCCTGTGCCTGAAGCCCGCGGCTTCTTTCCGCAGGGCCTCAATGCCGGAAGACAGCTCCTCTTTTTCTTTTTCCGCGGCCCTCTGCTTATAAAGCGCCGCCTCAAGCTTTCCCTCAAGCGACTTTATTTTATCGAATTCCTTGTTCTTGAACTCATACCGCGCTTCCAATTCCTCCTGAAGTCGAGTCAGATCATCTTCCGCCGATTCCTCCCTGGACTTGGCTATCCTCAATTCATTCTCGCCGGATCGCAGCCGCGCCTTTAAATCCGCTATTTCTTTTTGCAACTCAGCCACGGCTGAGATACCCGCGCCGCCTTCAAGCGCCTCGTTGTTTCTCCGAAGCTTAATAAGTTCCTCGTTCGCCTCCGTAAGCATCTTGACTTTTTGGACCAGCGCTTTATAAGCCAGTTTCATATCACCGTGGTCCTTTCTCAAAACGGCTAATTCCTCTCTGAGGGTGAGATTCTTGCTTATGAGCTCCGCGCACATCTCATCCTCAAGGTTGGATAATTCGCTCTCCTGGGCATAAACGCAGACTGTCGAAAAAAATCCTATAATAACAAGGTGAGTTATCAGATATGCGCATTTTTTTGGCATCATATATCCCCCGTGAACTTCTCCCCATAACTTTATATTTTTAACGTCATTAAAAGCGTAAAGTTATGGGCTTTTGTTACTTCCTGATTCCCTTTATCTCTTTGGCCTTATCCCTTTCCAGCAGGAAGGCCCTGTTGCCTTCAACGATTCTCGGCGTCAGGAATACTATTGTCTCCGTCCGCCTTATATCGTCGCTGTCGCTCTGAAAAGCCTTGCCTAAAATGGGTATGTCCCCTAAAATGGGGACTTTGTTGAATGTCTTTGTCTTCTTGTCTATAATCAGCCCCGCTATCAATATGGTGACGCCGTCTTTTATCGTAACGGTCGTCTCCGCATTCGCCGATTTAACTACCGGCACCGCGCCGGCCGCCTGCTCCGCGCCTCCGTACCAGCTTGAAATAGAACTTACCTCCGGCTTAATGAGCATGCTGATGTATCCCTCTTTATTGATGGTAGGCGTTACGTTTAATACCACGCCCACATCTACCCATTGATAGGTCTTCGAGGTGGTGGTCGTGCCTCCGGAGGCAGTCGTAGTGGTCTCTTCCTGATACGGCTGTTTTTCTATTACCTCTATCTTGGCCTCCTTGCCATCCTCGACGGTTATGTGAGGGTTTGAGATTATCTTCGTCTCTGTGAGGGTGTCAAGGACCTCTATCACAAGGCTCAAACTGTCAGTGGTATTGACGGAGTTTACGGTGAGTTTGCCGAAAGTGGTCAAAGTCAAAGGCAGCGCTACTTCCGGCGTAATTGCGTATTTCGAGGCCATGCCGCTCATCTCCAAGACCTTGTCCCAATCCACGCCCCACTTAAAGGTGTCGGCCAGTAAAACCTCTACGACCTTTGCCTCGATAAAAACTTCACGCGTCTTCCTGTCAAAGGCCTTGACCATGGTCTCCACTTTCTCTATAACGTGCGGAAGGTCGGTGACAATCAGCGTATTGGTGCGCGTGTCCGCCCTGATTGTCCCTATGTCAACCGTAAGGGCATTGCTTATCTCGTCTTTGACATCCTCCACCTTCGTATATTGAAATTCAAACACCCTTGTCTCGGTAGGTATGACCCTGCTGACCGTGGGTAATTCCTGGCGCTCGATGATCTCCTCCATCTCGCTTATTTTCTCGGGCGTGTCTATAAGTATTATCGTACCTGTAGTTGCGTCGTAGATTATCTTTCCGATATCGCTTTTCACGTTGCCCAGTATGGTGGCCACGTTAGTGGCAGAGGCATATTCCAGTTGGTACATCGCCGTCTTTCGCTGGTCGTAAAAATTCACTCCGTAGAGGACTTTATATTCATCATTGGTAATTACCTTGATGACATTCCCTATGACTTCATACGCTAAATTATTCAGGGAAAATACTATCTCCAGGGCATCGCCGATAGTCACCTCGCTTATAAGCAGGCTCACTGCGCCGGTTACGTTGTCGCTTGCCACGATATTAAGCTCCCCCTCGACCGCGAGGAACTTCAGAAAATGTACTATTTCCATATTCCTTATGTCAAGCGATATGTTTTTCTCCAAGCCGGGAAAATCATATTCGGAAATGGGGAGGCGCTTTTCCTTTTCCTGGCCGTATATCTCGGGAGTCAGCGCGCGCGGCGCCGGCGACAGCAGAAAGACAAGCAATATGCCTATAATTCCTATTGCCCTCGTTCTTCCTGCGGCGCCCTCCGCCATATTACTTCTGCGATGCCTCATAAAAGCTCCATTTCTTCGCCTTTATAGCTGATGACTACTTTATTTTTATGTATCTCCTTAAGCTCCACTCCTGTCGCGCCGAGCATCTGGCCTTCTTTCAAAAAATACATCTTGTCTTCGCCTACATGCTTTATTATCGCCTTTGGATTCTTTCCCCATGAAATGCCCTGCAGCTTGATACTCGCGGCGATTTTTTTCAAGGTTTCCTGAGCCTTTTCTTCTTCCCGCGGAGCCGCTATCACCGGCTTTTCTTCTTTTGCCGCGTAAGGAACGAATATGTTTCTCTTCCGGATTTCATCTATATATATGCTCGCCGGCTTGAAGGCCTCTATCTCTTTTTTCTTTTTCACTGCGGGCGCCGGCATTTTGGATATCGCTTCCGAGATCTTGGCTACATTCGGCCGCGCCCTTACGGCGTAATTCACTATCGACACCGCGAGAATCACCAAAATCACGATTAACACCTTGTTTACGGCCGTCGGATTTATATCCGAAAACTTTACCGGAAAAACCACGGAAGTCGTCCGCGGCGCCCCCGCCACCGCAGCCCTGGGCATCAGGCCGCCGAGGAACTGCTTTATTCCCATACGCGGGATACCTCTTCTTCCGCTTTTGTTCCCGGGAGGAGAGTTTTTGCCCTCCTGTATTACCTTAAACAATCTCTCTTCCGGAGAAATCTTGTTATCAGCCATTTTCGCTCCCCGGTTTCGGGGCGCGGAACTTACGGCATACTTTTTCCGATTTTTAAATTCTCTGCCGTAATATCAGCGCCCCTGACAACCGGCTTTACGTCCCGTTGTATCAGGTCCTGAATTACCTCTTTGTCCACCATTCGCTTCGAGTGCATCACCAGATACTCTATCGCGTCGTGACAGAACATCGCTATTTTTCTGGGATACCCCTGCGTATAGTTATAGACGGCGTTTATCGCCGCGTCGCTGAACAGCGGATAACGTGAGACGTACCCGGCCTGTTTCAGCCGGTAGTTTATCATCTGTTTTACCTCGTCTTCCTCCAGCGGATTAATGACATACTTAAGGGCCATCCTGTCCCATAAATTTTTGATGCGGCTTATGCGCGGAAGAAGCTCCATCTGGCTCATCAAAATCAACTGCAGGATCTTGTATTCATTCGTCTCGTAATTCAAAAGAGAACGCAGTATCTCAAGGCACGGGTCTATCAGTTTTTGTGTTTCGTCTATTAAGAGGACTATCGTCTGATTTTCCTCGACGCCTTTTTCGAAAAGAAATTTCTCTATCGCCTTCATATAATCCAGAACCCGCGGTTTTTCGGAGCCGTTCGGACCGACGGCAATATGGAACCTCTCCGCGAGGTCCTGAAGAAACTGCTCTTCGCTCTCGTAAATCGGGTTCAGTATCATAGTCATAATCAAATTCGGTTCCGCCTGCAGAAGCTGGGAAAGGCGCCGGCTTAGGGTTGTCTTCCCGGTGCCCACGTCGCCGAGTATGAGGCTCAAGCCCCTTCTTAAATCTATAGCCACCCTCAACCGGTAAAGCGCGGACTTGTGCTCTTTGGACTGATAGAAAAATTCCGGGTCCGGGCTTGTGGAAAACGGCTCTCTTTCTAATCCCAATAATTTATAGTAACTCACTCGGCCTCTCTCCCGTAATAAGTATCTTGCGGATCAATCTCAACGGATACCCCTCGTTTATCAATTTTGTTATCTTGGATAGCTGCGTCCTCACCTCTTCCTCGTCGTATAGCCGTTTGTTGCCTTTTCTTCTAACTACGTTAAAGAAACCCATATTGGTATAATGCGTAACCGTGGAATAAGGGATATTGAATTTCTCTACGATGTTTTTGGAGAGTATCAATTTTCTATTCATTCCGCTTCTTCCGTTTCTCCGCTTATTCAGATTTGTCTCGACTGTATAAAGCAAAAAGTACTTAACGCATTTACTTTAAGTATGATATGTACTTTAAAAATACATATAAACTTTAAGTAACTACTTTAAGTTCAACATTTGAAATAAGTATACCACAGGATACATATTTGTCAAGTACTTCACCCTCAAGCCAAAATAAAAAATAACTTTACACTTTTAACGACGTTAAAAGTGTAAAGTTATTTTTTATAGGGGTGGAGGGCATCCAGAAATTTGGGGTCGGCTTCGAAGCCAAGCTCTACCGCCCTATCCAGATACATACGGGCGCGGTCGTATTCCCCCATATTAAAGCAGGCGATGGCCATGTTATTATAAGCGAACATATCATTGGGATCGATTTCCAGTGCCCTCCCGCACGCCTCCGACGCTTCCCTGTGCCTGCCGCTCATATTGTAAACAGCGCCGAGATTATTATACGCTCGGGAAAAACTCGGATTCAATTCTATCGCCCTGCGGTATGAATCCGCGGCTTCCTTATATCTCTTTATGTCTTTATACACATTTCCCAGATTATAATATCCCTCGGCGTAATCCGGATTTATCTCGAGGACTTTTTTATATGACGCTATCGCCCTCTCGGCCTCTCCCCTGCCGACGTATATGTTGGCGAGATTGTTGTGCGCCCTCCAGCTTTCAGGATTGTATCGCAAAATCCTACCATAAAGCGCTTCCGGATCGTTCCAGTACGTATTTTGCGCGACAGTCACAGACGAATAAAATAAAAGGATAGATAAGATTAAAACCGCCGCCGGTATTTTGAATTTTTTATAAAGCCGGATTAAGCCGGCGGAGAGAATAATAAAAAATCCCACCGAAGGAACGTAAAGCCAGTGCTCCGCCATATAGGCGTCTATGGGGTACAGGTTGGAATGCGGAAGAAGCGTAAGGATGAACCACATGAGGGCAAAAAAAGGGGACAGGCTACTTTTTCCGGCCTTGTCGTTTTCGAAAAAGTAGCCTGTCCCCTTTTTTCGGCTTTTGAAAGCGGCGATTAAAAGCGCCGCCATTATCGCTATCCCGGCGATCGCCCGCGGGTCCGTGATACTAAAGAGCCGGTTGCCGTATTCCATATGCAGGCCGACGGGAAAAAATAGAATCTTCAGGTAATTTGTTACGGCTACGAAGAAACCCGGAAGCCTCTCCAGTAAAGTGGTTGCTCGCGAAAGATGCGGCAGGGGAATTTTTAACAGCGTAAATCTCAATAAAACATAAATCAAAACTATTCCTAAAACAGGCGTTATCTTTTTTAATTCCGGCCTTTTTCGAAACGCGTAATGGTATAAGACGAGAAGCGCCGGGATTATCAGCGCGTTTTCCCTGGAGAGAAGCGCGAGCGCGCACGCCAACGCCGACGGAAACACGGAATCTTTGACATAAAATATAACGCACAATAGAATAAATATCATAGCCAGGGAATCGGCCCTGCCGGATATGTAAGCGACCGCGTTGGTATGCACGGGGTGAATAACGAACAGCAGGCCGGCGAGCAAAGAAACGGATTTATCCCGAAAAAGAACGGCGGTAAGCCAATATACGCACAATGCCGCGAGGATATGCAGGAAGATATTGGTAAAATGATAACCGCGCGCGTTCAATCCCCAGACACGATAGTCCGCCATATAACTAAGCGTCTGAAGCGGGCGGTAAGAAGTAAATTCCCTGCCGGAACCCGCGGCGATATCCCGCGTAAAAATATTTCTGATCTCTGCCCCGCTTTTTATATAGGCATTATTCTCAACCAAATACTCGTCATCCCATAAGAATTCGCCGTCCAGAGAATTATAATATACGGCAACGCCTAAAAATATTATTAAAGCAAGTGACGCTGATAATATCTTTCTATCCATATAAAGGCCTATTTTCTGTGCGGAGCCAAAAGCCCCAGGAGCTCCGGGTTCATCCTGACGCCCAGCTCAATGGCGATTTCACTGTGCCTGACCGCGAGGCCGTATTCCTTTTCGTAATAATACGCCGCGGCCAGATTGCTATGCGCCGGCCCGTCTTGAGGATTTATTTCCAGGGCCTTTTTAAAAAATGGTATCGCCTCTTTTGTCCGGCCGAGATTTCCGTAAACAACGCCGAGGTTATTATGCGCGTTCGCGAAATTCGGATTTATCTCCAGGGCTTTTTTAAAAGCGGCTATCGCTTCGTCGTAATTACCCATCGTGTTCTGTATGATCCCGAGATTGCTGTATGCCGAAAAAAACCCGGGGTCGAGTTCTATGGACTTTTTAAAAAAGCGCGCGGCATCATCCGTCCGGCCCGCGTCCATATGTATAACACCGATATTGTTGTAGGCATTGGCGTAATTCGGATCTGTCTCTATAGCTTTATTAAAAGCGGCTATGGCCTCTTCCTCATTGCCCATACTCTCGTGCGCTATGCCGAAGTCATTGTGTGCCCTGGCGCTGTCCGGCGCGTATTTCAGTGTCCTTTCGTAAAAGGTAATCGGCTCTCTCCAATAATTATTCTGGCGGACGGTTAAGACGGAATAAAAAAGCGCGAGGCACAAGGTAATGGATACGGCGAATGTCCTAAGCCGGATATTTTCGTATAACGAATTCAATAGGTAGGCGAGGATGAGGAAGAATCCTATCGAAGGCACATAGAGCCAGTGTTCGGCCATATAGGCCTTGACGGGATAGATGTTGGACTGAGGAAGAAGCGTAATGATAAACCACATGAGGGCAAAAAAAGGGGACAGGCTACTTTTTCCGGCCTTGTCGTTTTCGAAAAAGTAGCCTGTCCCCTTTTTTCGGCTTTTGAAAGCGGCGATTAAAAGAGCCGCCATTATCGCTATCCCCGCGATCGCCCGCGGGTCCATGATATTAAAGAGCCAGTCCCCGTATTCCATATGAAGTCCGAAAGGTAATATGAGGAGCCTCGCGTAATTCGTAACGGCCACGAAGAAGCCGGGTATTCTTTGAAAGGCCGGTATGGCGGAGGCGCTATGAGGAAGAGGCGCCTCTATTATGTTGAATCTTAGGATGAGGTATATAGCGGCTATACCTGATATGGATAGGAGTTTCGCGGCCTCGATTTTTCTCTTGAAGGCATAGTGATAGAGGAGGAGCAACACGGGAAGGATGAGTGCGCTTTCCCTGGAGAGAAGCGCGAGGGCGTAGCTTGAGAGCATAAGTAAATATATGATCGGGTTATTTTTCCCGAGTGACTTTATATAAAAGATAAAACTCAACAGCATGAATAATAAACTCATCGGGTCCGCCCTTCCCGATATGTAGGAGACGGCTTCTGTGTGTATGGGGTGGATGACAAAAAGCAGAGATGTAATCAGGGAAATAAGTCGATTTTCGAAGAGTATAGTCACAAACCAATAAAGGCATAAGGCCGCCAGTATGTGAAAAACGATGTTGGTAATGTGATATCCGCGCGGGTTTAAGCCCCACACGCGGTAATCCGCCATATAGGTAAGCATCTGGAGCGG
>Ga0272441_10006998_pt1 | contig 18558 bp, 14 predicted proteins | sample SSMProp6N_FD_193582 | JGI IMG/M metagenome (GOLD analysis project Ga0272441, IMG submission 193582) | Marine sediment archaeal communities from Little Sippewissett salt marsh, Falmouth, MA, United States - SSM-Prop-6N | ecosystem: Environmental > Aquatic > Marine > Wetlands > Sediment ... | reverse complement strand
ATTCAACTGATAGATCAGTCAAACGACCCAGACGGGGAGATCGTGAAGTGGCGCTGGGATTTCAATGATGGAACCACTGCAGACGTTCCCAATCCGACGCATGTATTCGACGAACCAGGGCCTCATCAGGTGACGCTGGAAGTTACCGATGACAAGGGAGCAACAGCCAGGATTACTCGGACGATTGAGGTTCTTCCGTCTCCGCCGATTGCTTGCATTGATGCTCCACTGGAGGCACCCGTTGGCGCTGAGATCCCCTTCTTGGATTGCTCAAGCGATCCCGACGGCGACATCGTGACATGGAATTGGATATTCGGCGAGGGGAGCGAATCGGCAGAGACGAACCCTGTTCACATGTTCAATGAACCTGGGATGTACACGGTAGAGCTTCGCGTGATCGATGACCAAGACCTGTCCGACACCACCGAGCATCAGATTCGGATCCTCCCTGCGACAGGGAGCCTGCAAGTTGTCTTGTCCGATGAGGCCCAAGCACAGCGCGGCCGATTGCCTAAGGATATTCTCCTTGTTCTGGATCTCTCCTCTAGCATGAAGGAGCCGTTCGAGGGTTCCACGAAGATCGCGATTGCCAAGGAGGTGATTCGCGATGTGTTGGAATCTCTTCCACAAGGAGCCGAAGTCGGTCTACGCACGTTCCACCGGTGCGGACAAAGCGAGCTTGAGGTTCCCATTCAACCCTTGCATGAGGGCGTGTTCCTTGAAGTCCTCAAGGACCTTGCGACCTACGGCACGACTCCGTTGGCACATACAATTCGCCAGATCCCGGGAGATCTTGCCGGCCGTGAGGGACCGCATCTGATCATCTTTGTCACGGATGGGATCGAGACGTGCGATGAGGATCCAGTCGCCGCGGCAGAGCAGCTAGCGGAATCTGGAGTGGACATCATATTCCGCCTGGTGGGGTACAACATCTTGTACCGTGCCGGTCAGACTGCACGAGTGCAGCTGCAGGCGATCTCCGAGGCCATGGATGGGAGCTATACGGACGTAAGCACGAAAGCACAGCTGGCTGAAACGCTTCGCCTGGGACTTCCTTTGGTCTACCGCATCTTGGATAGCTCGGGTACTGCGGTATGGGAGGGTGTCGTGGGTGAAGCCCCGGTTGAATTGCCTCACGGAACGTACTCCATCGTTGTGGAAACAGAGCCACAGCTTGTCATCGATGAGTTCACTGTAGGACCGGGCGAGCAGTTGACTATCACTGTCTCGCCAGAGTAGCACAGCTTCATACTGACAGAGGTCGCACCGGGCCGCATTTGCGGTCCGGTGTTCCTGTTCCTGCAAACGGAGCTGACCGGTGTGCGAATGCGAAGGCTGCTCCATCGTCTCAGCAAGCGTTGGCGGTGCAACCCGTTTGCGGGATCACCGGTTGTCCGATCGATCTTGCCGGTCTTGCGAGACAAGGTGCTATGCAGTGCTTGAACCCGGAATTGCTCGCGAATCGCTTGACGAACGACTTGTCCACACGTACCTTGCGGTTGAGTATTGCCGTGTCAAGATGCTCTCGCGGTTGCGCGGGAATCCTGTCTTGAGAAGGATCCACCGGATGTCAAAGACGATCGGACATAGGCTGTTTCGGCTCGGACGGGTTCCGCAACGCTGGCGGAGGGAACTGGCGGCGGAGGGGATTCGCGTGATCGACGAGGGGATCCGTTGCACGGTAACCTATCGCAACTACCGCGCGCCGGGGCGGTACTACGGCTGGCGACGCTCGATGGGGGCCGGCGCAATCGTTCTCACCGACAAGCGACTGATGGTCTTCTACTACTGCTGGCCCGTGTTGAAGATCGAACTCGAAGATCCACGACTGGTATCGATCGATCTCTCGATGCCGTCGCCCGATCGGATTGTCCTGTCGTGGGATGCCTCGAAGCTCTATGCCGACCGAAGCGGCCGGATGACGATCGGGTTGCGGACGGCGGAGGCGGCGAATCTCCAAGCATGGTTGCGCCGATAGGTCGCAGTTGGGCTACGCGGCGCCTGTAGGATTACGTCCCCGTAGGCCTCCTCGATCAGTCGGCAGTGGCGCTGCTTCCGATGAGTTCCAGGTCGAACTGCACGATATAGCGGTTCAGCAGTAGCGCCTTCCCTGTCTCGGCGATGTGGACCATGCTGTCTCCCCGGCTTCGGGGTTGCACGGTGGCGTCGAGGGTGCCGACATGCCGAAGCATCGGCGCGCCATTGACGAACTCGAAGAGCCGTAACTCCACAGCAGCCAGATCATCATTTCCTGCCTCAATCTCCTGATGCAATGTGATGAAGGCTGATCCTCCTGGTAGGACGAGCGCTTGCAGCGGCACATCGAAGAGTCCAGTATGCCCGTTGTCGTCTTGCTCGTAGAACTGCAGACGCGTGGTGTAGCTGCTGTAATCGGCGATGGCCTGCGCGCTACCTGTCTGGGAATCGACGATGAACAGATTCATCCTCGGCCATCCAGCAGTGAGCCCTATGTCCTCAACGAATACCAGGAGATGCTCTCCATCGCCAAGCCACGCGAGGTCCTGCGGCACGAGGTATGTTGCGCCGTACCACGCCGGGAACGCTGAAGCAAACCGCTCTGTCGGGACAAACTGCAATGTTGCGCCTGTCTCCGCGTTGAGAATCCAGATCCCATCTGTGACAAGACCGGGCACCTGACTCTGCGTGATGATGGCGAGACGCTCGCCGTTCGGCGCCCAGACCGGAGGCGCGAAGATCTCGAAGGCATCCGGAAACCCTGCGGGAAACGGCCACAGGAGCTTCGATGCATCCGGATCGGCTCGCTCTGCCACCGCGCCGCAGGCGTCGACAGCGATCGTGCGAAGCTCGGCCGCTTCGCCCGGAGCGTTCCCTGTGGACCGTACGAACGCGAGTGTGTCGGCGGTACGCCATGTGGGAAAGAGATCGACCCATGTATCGTTCGAGCCATCCGAAATGTGACCGAAGGCGAGATCGTTGGTGCAGTTCCGTACCGAGATGTCCGACAGGTCGATGGTCCAGATATCCGGTTCGTACCGATGAAGCAATGCGCTTTCGGTCATGGCGACCCGCTGTCCGTCGGGAGACCACTGGAATGCGGTGGCGGGTCTCATGAGATCGGGAAATGGGATGTCGGTGAGCATGATCGCTTCGGGGGAGATCTCGAACAGCATCATGCGGTTTCCCTGTTCGAGCCACGCGATGCGCTGCCCGGTGGGATCTATCCGATGCGTGTTCAGTGGGGAAGTCGAAATCGGGTCGTCGGAGAGCAGGTCGTAGAGGAGATCGACCGTGAGCGCGGAAGATGTGATTGCGCCGAGCGACAGCAAGGCGATTCCGAGAAATGCAAGTAGGCAGCACGTCCACAAGCGCCGATTGCGTAGGCCGAGTTTCATCATTGCAACCTCCAACCGCGTGTGTTGAGCACATCCTATCACATTTGCGTATCGAGCTTGCGTACAGCGGAACAGGCGGGAAACAGCGACCAGTTCAGCGCGTCAGCGATATGGGCGTATCTATGGGGGCTGTGCTCATGGCCTCGCGACTTGGCAGAACGGATAGGGAGCGGCTTTCCGTCGAGGCAAGACGATCGGCTGGTAGCCTGTGCGAGAACCCAGGTCGGAGCGGCTTCCCCCCTCTGGATGGGAGGCGGATCAGGAGTAGCTGCCGGTTGGCGAAGCCAATGGGCAGCTACTCCCCAGGGAACGCGAAGCGTACCTGGTTGGGAGGTGAGGGCCGAATCGAGCCAAGAGACAACGTGTGCCATCCGATTCACTCTGCCGTACGCGGGTCGTGAGGAAACAGTCGCTCGATCTCAGCCAGACTCCGCTTCTTGGGAGCTATGGGCACGCAGCGTGTATTCACACGGACTGCAGGACTACGGACCGTAGCGAAACGAGCGATACGTCACGGTTGTCGTTTGCCAGTGAGGGTTTTCGTCGCTTGGGATCCAGGTGGATGTCAAGCGCTTGGTCCAGTTTCCGACCTCATTGTACGTGTACTCGTAGGAGGTCTTCTGCTCCGACGGTGTCGATGTGATCACGATGAAGCCGATCGTGACAGGCCCTGAGCTTTGTTCAACAACCACGCTGCCGTGGCTATCGTACTCGTACGAGATTGTGTGCGGAGTATCCTCCGAACCGCTGGTGAACAAGGAGAGTTCTGCAAGCCGGCCGCTTGTGTCGAACGTCTTGATACTCCATGAGGCGATGTCGCCATCCGGATTGTAGCGGTCCGCTCGCTCCTCGGTGGCCGTATACGTGTACAGAACCCGGCTTGTCTCGGCTCCAGACGAATCACACTCGGTGACCGTCGTGAGTCGACCGTCGCCATCGTACTCGTACACGATCGTCCTGCGAAGCGTGCCGCCTCCCGTGCGAACTTCGGCTGTCGTCTGCCCCGTAGCCAGAGCATGTTGATAGGAGGTCACCTCAAACGGATTCCTCGTCGAACGGTACACTTCCTCTAGCGAGAGTAGCCCATCGAGGTGAGAATACTGCCTTGTCGTTCGGGGTTCGCCCGATCGATCGTACTCAATCCATTGGCTCACAAGGCCGTCGTTCCCGAACGCAATCCGTTCCGTTGTGACGCGTCTCCCTTCGATAAGCTCCGAGGCGCTCTCGAAGACGCTGGCCTCTTCCACGATGACCTCTCTCACGTTGCCCAAGAGACCCAGGTCCTCTCGAGAGGGACCGTGCAACGGATCGACGGTCTCTTGGACTGTCCATACGACCCAGGGAAGCAGGAAAAACGCGGCTGCTCGGGTCGGCCAACGCAGCCTTGGTGCCGTCTTCAATCGATTCATCGTCTGTGTCTGTCACGCTCCTTGGCTTGGGCCTGTCCGATGCCCCTACCATGGCGGACGCTTGTGGAAGTTTTGTGTGGATTGAAAAAGGTCGTTGTGGTATGCACAGCAGGCGGTTGCTTGAGTCGGGAGAAGCCCGATGCTAGAGCAGCGGGGGTTTGCCTCGTTTGTCGATCTCGGGGATCGCGACGGTGGCAGGAAGGAACCAGCTTGCGATGTGGGCGATGACCAGACAACCGGCGGTCAGCCCGAACAGGAAGCCGTACGAGGTTCGCTCGAGTAGCCAGCCGCCGATGGCAGGCCAAACGATCACCAGACTGCTCAGCGTATTGAACAGGCCGACGTACGTGCTGCGTTGCCCTGGCGGCGCGAGATCAACGTTCAGGCTGGCAAACCCAATGAACTGCGCAGTTTGGAATGTGCCGATCGAGACGAACGTCCAGCCATACAGCGGTCTCCACAATAGGTCCGGTGCAACCAGGAAGAGGATCGCCACGAGAGGACCGGTAATGCTGATCAACGTGGCAATCTGGACGATCCGATGGTTCCCGCTTCGCTCGCTTACTCGAGCGAACCCAAGCCCGGCGAGGATGCCGCTGACCGTCTGGATTGTCGCGAACACCCCAAGCATGGCGGGGTCGAAGCCGAGCTGATCGATCCCGAATAGCCCGAAGAAACCGAGCGCGAGGCCGTTGAAGCCGGATAGGAGGCGGACGGCGAGCAGTCGCCGGAACGAAGAGCTACCCCGCAGGATCGATCGAATCTGTCGACCGTACGCTTTCCATGAAGGCCGTTGGGGTTCAACCGATTCAGCCGGCTCGACCACGAGCATCCAGGAAGCAAGCGACAACATGAAGCAGATGCCGGCAGCGGCGAAACAGATCGTATAGGCGGCAGGGAATCCGGGACCCGAATTGCCGAACAGATAGGCGAGGAGAACGCCGACGCCGATCGAGATGGTACCGCGGAGCGCAGTGCTCGAACCCAACACGCGCCCGCGACGGCGCGCAGGAATTGCCTTTGCCAGGACATCCCACCAAACGATCGTATCGACAGACATGGCGACGTACATCGTGGTATGCAGCAGGAAGAACAGCGCGACGGCGAGGACCGGATACCGGGCCACGCCGGCAGCCAGCGCTGCGGCCAGAAGGAGGTAGGCTGGGCGTCCGATCAACCCCGCGCGGACCAGATAGCGCTTCTTGTACGGCTTGTTGGCCAGTTGATTGGCGAACAGGAGCTGGGGGGCTCGCCATGCCCCTTCCGTTAGACTGATGATCAATCCGACCAGAACAGCGCTGCCGGTGAGGTGGCTGACGAATGCGGGCAGGATGGTCGTGGTGCTGGCGAAGACAAGCCCCAAGCCGAACAGCATCGATTCCCCGACAAATGCCAAGGCATTGCGACGAACGAAAGGGATCGTCGGATGTTCGCCATTCGTTGGATGAACTGACTTGCTCATGCACCACTTCCCATGCCAGCGATCGGGAGGATACCGGAGTCGGTCGGGCGAAGAAAGGCCGGCTGTGGAACCATCGGGCCGGCTGGGTGTTGATGGGGTCCTCTCTGTGCGGAAGATCGTATAAGATGAGTTCATGAGTCGGGGACGACCTCTTTTGTTGCGGTTCGAATCGAAGAACGGTCTGGTGTTGTGGCACGATCTGGCGTGCATCGAGCAGGAGATATCGGAAGGAGTTCATGTGACACGCGCATGGGTGCGAGGGCTGCTTTGCGGGATGATCGGGTTGAGCCTCGTTGCGGTGGTGGCGTTCGGGCAGTGGACGCGACCACCTCTTCCACTCCCGGCTCAAGACGCGATGGTTGTGACGGTTGGATCATCCGACGGCGAGTTTGCCTCCATCCGCGAGGCCGTCAGTGCGGTGCCCGAAGGAAGCGTCATTCACCTGGCCGAGGAGACGTTCACGGAGGGCGAGATCGTTCTCGACAAAGACCTGTTCTTGATCGGCGCGGGCGCCGATCAGACGATCGTTCAGGCGAGCGAGACGCTCGAGACGGCTTCCGAGCGTGTCTTCCTTGTGGCTGGTGGCGCAACCGTGGTGATCGAGGGGATCACGATGCGCCACGGGCATCCGACTGGCGAGTGCTCGCGAGGCGGAGGGGCGATCGCCAACTTCGGTGCATTGTGGCTCGATCGATGCGTTCTGTCGGACAACATCGGGCAGTGCGGCGGTGCGGTGATGAACCGCGATGGGAACATGACGGCGTACGATTGTATGTTCCTCCGCAATGAGTCGGATGGCGGGCGCGACATGACCGGTGTCCAGGGGATGGGTGCCGGAGGCGGGATCAAGAACGTCAAGGGCGAGATGCTGCTCGATGGATGCACAGTGGCCGACAATGTTGCGCGGAAGAAGGGCGGCGCGATCAAGAACTGCTGCCTTGGCACCCTGACCATGGTCAACTGCACTGTCTCCGGGAACGCTTGCGCTACGGGCGGAATTCATCTGCACGGCCCGGCGCTGCTCGACCATTGCACGGTCGTTTTCAATACGGCGCCCTACTCGCTGGGCGCAGGGATCCTTGTGAACTCTCGATCGGTGATCCGTAACTGCATTGTCTTCGGGAACACTCGGGGAGACATCACCGTGAACATGGAGGAACACGGTGCGGAGGCGGAGTTCATCAACGTCTGGGTTGGCGATGGTCGCACCGGGATCGGCTCGTATGACGGCGATCCGCTCCTCGGACCACTGGGGGATCACGGTGGCCCGACCTGGACGCATCTCCTGTTGCCCGGAAGCGGCGCAATCGATGCGGCGGTTCCCGGCGAGGGGCCGCTGATCGACCAACGTGGCGTCATGCGGCCGGCTGGGACTGCTTCAGACCTTGGTGCGGTGGAAGTCGCGGAGCGAGAGGATTGAACCCAGCCGGTCTCTGAGAAGCAGGCTCTTGGCCGACACGGCCGCTCGATTGGCGACCAAGAGCCTTGACGTGAGCGTGTACTCCGGCACAGGGATCGCGGTGCTGTCAGGCACGATCTGCAGCGTTGGATGGAAGAGAAGATGTCGAAAGGAGGTCATGTGATACGCGTATCGAGGCGAGGACTGATCTGCGGGATGGTCGGGCTGTATGTGGTTTCGTTGATGACGCTGGGCCAGTGGACTCGTCCGTCTCTACCGCTTCCGGGTCCGGAAGCGATGGTTGTGATGGTCGGATCGTCCAACAGTGACTTCAGCTCCATCCGCGAGGCCGTGAGTTCAGCTCCTGAAGGGAGCGTCATTCGACTGGCCGGGGAGATATTCACCGAGGGCGGGATTGTTCTTGACAAGGATCTGTTCCTGATCGGCACGGGTGCGGATGAGACAATCATCCAGGCGAGTGAAACGATCGAGACAGCATTCGAGCGAGTGTTCTTCATCGATGCTGATGCAACCATTGTTCTTGGGGGAATCACCATGCGTCATGGGAACCCGACGACCGGCGAGTGCCCTCGAGGTGGCGGAGCAATCGTCAACTACGGCACACTGTGGCTCGACCGATGCATCCTCGTCGATAGCATGGGGCAGTGCGCCGGCGCACTGCTAAACCGTGATGGAAACGTGTCGGCGTTCGACTGCATGTTCCTCCGCAATCGATCGATTCGAGGGCTCAACGAGGCCGGTATCCGGAGCATGGGAAGCGGTGGAGCGATCAAGAACACCAAAGGGGATATGCTGCTCGACGGATGTACGATTGCCGACAATGTTGCGCGCAGGAACGGCGGGGCGATCAAGAACTGCTGTCGGGGCACCCTGACCATGGTCAACTGCACGGTGTCCGGAAACTCCTGCGTGTCCGGCGGGATCCACCTCAACGGACGGGCGGTGATCGATCACTGTACGATTGCCTTCAATTCTGCAGAGTATTCCCTTGGTGCGGGGATTCTCGTCGACTCCGAATCCGTCGTTCGCGATACCATTGTATTCGGGAACACTATGGGAGACATCGCTGTCGAGGGACACGGTCTGTCGGCGAAGTTCATCAATGTCTGGATCGGCGATGGGCGCACCGAGATCGGCGCATACGCCGACGATCCACTGCTTGGCCTTCTTGGGGATCACGGCGGCCCGACCTGGACGCATCTGCTGCTACCCGGAAGCGGCGCAATCGATGCGGCGGTTCCCGGCGAGGGGCCGCTGATCGACCAACGTGGCGTAGCGCGTCCTATCGGAGTTGCCCCCGATCTCGGTGCCGTCGAGGTTGGCGAGACCGAGGACTGATTGCGCAGTGGCTGGAAACGAAGCGGATCATGGACAGCCTTCGCGCCTGAATCAGGAAGCGTCGATCAGTCGAACAGCCCCTCACAGAGGTAGTCGATAATCGTTTGCGCCAACGGCAACTCGAGGCCTGGGATCCCCAGGAGAATGGTCGCGAGCTGTTCTTGGGAGCAGTGACCCGGCTGATACGGTTGATACTCCTCGAGAAGCGTCGCGAGGGATTTGTCCACACCAGGGCAGACCTCGAATTCGCTCTTGGTTGACGCATTCAAGCGCGCGAGGCACTCCAGACATGGATCTCTGCGTGCCGATGACGTTGAGGGTGGAGACAGCTCCCATGCCAGTCCAAGGAGATCGTCCGAGATGTGGAAGAACGCGTCGACGTACTGCTGCGCTACCGTGCTGCAATCCATGATGACGACATCCGCGAAGTTCCTGTCTAGTGACTGCTCCGACCAGTCGTACGAACCAGTGATGACCAGTTGACGGTCGATGACGACGAACCGGTGCAGAAGGGAGCCTGGCTGATTCTCGACGGCCGAGGGAATCCCTGAAGCCAACAGCTTCGGTCGCTCTCTCCCAGCCATCTGGAGATCCAGCGCCTCGTCCAGCAAGACGTAGACCCCGACGCCGCGCTCGTGCGCGCGGATCGCCGCTGCTCCGAGTTCATCATCGGTGAACGAGTGCATCGCGATCAGGATTTCGTCTGTTGCCGTATCCAGCTCGTCGATGATACGTTGTGTGATCGTGTTGTCGGCTGGCGGAGAAGCGAACAGGACCTCGATATCACACTCGATCGCTGCCGCACCCAGCGCCAACCAGCAAACGCATGCTGCGGCCAACAAGACACGCTTCCTCATGTCACACCTTCTCTCTTCTTTGTTAACATCGCCGAACGGGCGATCGGGCTCCGAGTCTTGGTAGGACTCCCGCATGACTCCTATCGGATTGTTCCTCATGCATAGACTGCGGGGCACCATATCTCCTATTATGCGCATTCCTTGCTGTGGTCCAAACTGCATGTGCTACGTTGTCGGCAAGTATCGAGTGCAAGGATTGCGCGGCGATGGGCCGGATTGGGGATGGGGTTTCGTGCAGCGGAAGGGGGAGTTGTGTCACGTGGATAGGCTCATGAATGGTGCGGACGACAGGCGATGCTCGGACTAACGCACGTCTGCTTCATGTACAGGATTCCGGTTGTTCGTTTGCCCCCGCGTTGAGGAACATCGGATTGAGTGCACAAGCGAGGCGGAAACATGATAGGATAGTTGACGCTGGGAGGGTGAGAGGGGGCTGGCGAAGGAGCGGATGGGCTTGCCGGATCCACAACAGTCAGCCGAGCGATCGCAATGCCTGCAGATCCTGGAAGGCAGCCGGGATGGTGTCTGTGTAACTGGTCGGGAGCACCGGATTGTGTTCCTCAACCCCGCCATGGCGCGAATGGCCGGCACAGCCGAAGCCAAACTGCTGGGGCGCGACCTGCGCTCAGCACTTCCGAAGCAGATGGCCGATGTGCTTCTTCCATCCTATCTCAAGGCGTACCAATCCCTTGAGCTGGTAGCGTCCACCAAGCCTGGAGATGGAGCCGAGGGCTACACGGTCCGGGTTTCTCCGTATGTTGACGGTGCGGCTTTCGCGGGCATGATCTGCCTGATCTATTGCACAGACGACCTTGCGGTCGACCACGAGCATCCCCATGACGAATTGATCCGAGCAGCGCATGACTGGCAGATGACGTTCGATGCAACAAGCGATGCAATCTGGATCGTCGATCGTGAGCAGCGGATCCTGCGCTGTAACAGGGCGGTTGAGCAGTTGTTCGGTCTCTCATGTGAAGAGATGGTCGGGAAGCACTGCTGGGAGATTGCCCATCGGACCGATCGACCGGTTGAGGGATGCCCAATGGTGCGCGCGCGTCAGAGCCTCCAGCGCGAGACGATGGAGCTTCAAATTGCCGCGCGCTGGTTCCTGGTGGTGGCCGATCCGGTTGTAGATGAGGTCGGTGATTTCAATGGCGCTATTCACATCATTACCGACATCTCGGAGGTCAAGCAGGCCGAAGAAGCACTACGCGAGAGCGAGGAACGTCTTCGTCTGATCACGGATGCGAGCGCCGAGAGCATCTGGCAGTTGGATCTCGGCGGACGGGTGACGTATGTGTCGAAAGCGGTTCAAGACGTTTTCGGCTACAACATGGAAGAAGCTGTTGCGCTGGGGTTCGAGAAGTTCTTCCTAGCGTCGAATGTGGCGCGAGCTAGAGAAGCGTTTGCCAAGGTGGTTTCCGGAGAACGATACCAGTTGCTCGAGCTTCTTGGCAGAAGGAAGGATGGTTCAGCAGTTCCGATCGAAGCGAGTGTGCTGCCGATTATCCGGGAAGGCGAGATCGTTGGCGTCCAAGGAATCGCGAGAGATATCTCCGCACGACGGCAGGCCGAGGAAGCGCTTCGGGAGCGAGAGAAGCAATACCGATCGATCTTCGAGTCGGTCTCCGATGGACTGATCATCTTCGATCGGACCGGGCGGGTTGTCGAAGTGAATCCGGCAGTTCATGCGATGCATGGGTATACGCGAGAAGAGATGATTGGCATGTCCGGTACGCACTTCGTCCATTCCGACTTCCATGAGCGGTTCGCCGAATTCTGTCAGGTCGCAATGGGTGAGCTGTTCGTCGAGGAGCCGATCGATCTTCGAAAGGATGGCTCGGCCTTCCCGGTACAGGTTCGAGGGAGCGCGTTCGAGTTTCGTGGCGAGTCCCACATCCTGGCCGTGATCACGGATATCACCGAGCGGAAGCAGGCTGAACAAGCGTTGCGTGATTCGGAACAGCGGTTCAGCACGATTACTGAGAACTCCGCGGATGCCATCTTCGTTGTGGATCGAGTGGGTCGCTACACCTATGTCAACAAGGCCGCTTGCGAGCTGCTGGGGTACATGAGTGAAGAACTGATCGGCATGGGCATCGAAGACCTGCTGCCGGAGGACCTGCTTGGCGATGGGCAGAGAATCCTCGAACAGTTGCTTGATGCAGGGAAGCTGTACGTGGAGATCGAACTTCTATGTAAGGATCGGAGAAGGATTCCGGTCGACCTGAATGCGGTGGTCCTCCCCAACGGACTGATCTTCTCTAGCTGTCGGGATCTCACCGATCGGAAGCGCGCAGAGGCGGAGCGGATCGCATTGGAGGCTCAACTTCGTCAGGCACAGAAGCTCGAATCGATTGGGACGTTGGCCAGTGGGGTTGCTCATGAGATCAACAATCCCCTAACAGGGGTGATTAACTACGCGGAGCTTCTCAAGGGTCGCGTCGTGAGCGACGCGCGAGGGGTACGGTATGCGGATGCGATCATCGACGAAGGACATCGAATTTCGGCGATCGTCAAGAACCTGCTCTCATTCTCGAGACAGAGTGAGACGGGGCATAGCATGGCACGGATTCGGGATATTGTCGACAAGTCACTGGCGCTTCTTCGAACCTCGCTGCTGAAGCATCGGATCGACTTGACCGTGGCCGTCGCCGAGGATCTCCCGTCGATTCGGTGTAGCAGCCAGCAGATCCAGCAAGTGATTGTCAACCTAATCACGAATGCGCAGTCAGCTCTCAACGAGAGATATCCCGGGTACGACCCAAACAAGATGCTGTCGATCTCTGCCGAGAGCTTGACCGATGGGGAAGGAGAATGGCTCCGGATTGTGGTTGAGGATCATGGAGGCGGGATTCCCGAGGAACTCCGACCGCGGGTGTTCGATCCGTTCTTCACCAGCAAGCCGAGGTATCAGGGAACCGGGCTTGGCCTTTCGGTGAGTCACGGTATCGTCTTGGAGCACAAGGGGCGCATCGGCTTCGACTCGAAGGAAGGCGAATCTACGAGGTTCTACGTCGATCTGCCTCTGCAGGATGAAGCTTGATTCCACCGGCCCGAAGACCGAACGAAACACGCTCGGCCATGAGAGGCGCTCGGCCGCCCTGAAAGAGTAACGCCCAACCCAGCCGCAGCTTGGACTTGTGTTGACCCAATGGATCTAGCGGGTTTTGCCCTGAACTGGCCGTTGAGGCAAAGATGCGCTGACCAGCCCGAGCAGGACAAGGAAGCCGCCGAGCGCGGTGCGCCAGGTGAACGATTCCCGGAGGACGAGGATCCCGAGAATGACGGCAGCCAAGGTGCTGAACGGGATAATCAATCCCGATCGTACCGCGCCGATCTGCTTGAGTAGCCAGTACAGGAGGACGAACGCCATGGCCGATCCCACGATCGCCATGTACAGAAGCGATATCCATGCATTGGATGTCCAGTGGAAGTTTGCAGGCGATCCCTCGAAGACAAGCGCGATGGCTAGCAGCGGGAGAGCTCCAACGGTCATCTGCACGGTGGTCAGAACTGCCGGGTCGATTTCTCCTCCATGGCGCCGAACCAGTACCGAGGACAGTGCCGCGAACACGGCTGCGGCCAGGACCGCGATGGCACCCCACATGGCCAGAGAATCGGCGATGTGAAGCTGGTTTGAGAAGATCAGCCCGACACCGGCGACTCCAATGAGGATTCCTGCCAGTCGCATGCGCGTCATCCGCTCGGCCGGAATGAGGAAGTGTGCCAGGATCAACACGAACAGTGGCATGGTCGAGAACAAGATCGACGTCAATCCTGCAGGGATATGGTTCTCACCCCAGAAGACAAGTCCGTAGTCGAGGGCGAACGTAAGGAGTCCGGTTCCGACCATCAGCCACCAGTCGCGGCCCGAGCGCGGCAGACGGATCCTGCGGAGACCTACATATGCCCACATCGCCGCGGCAGCAAGAAGGAACCGAAGGCCAGCGAGTGTGAACGGTGGAATGGCCTCCAATCCAAGCTTAATGAACAACCATGTGGAGCCCCAGATCAGGCCGAGTACGAGCCAAACCAGCGTTGTCCGCTTCACAAAAGCGTCCTCCCTCAGGCCGACAAGGATACGGAATTCGTGTCAGTCGGTCACGGGGATAGGCGGTAGTGGTCGATCCCCCGCGGTGAATCTAGGATGGTCTGCTGCCGGGCGATGGACAAGTCCGCGCACTATCGGCAAGATATCGAAGCCTGTCTGCGCGTACGGTACAAGGCTCTCATGGAATTGTGAACCTAGAGGCCGAATGGACCGAACGTGGATGCAGGGATCCTGGCTGGATTGAGAGGAGAGCCGGAATGTCCGTTCTCTTGGGATTGGTGGGAGCGTCTCTGGTTGCCTGGATCGGATTGATCATTGGTCGAGGCTTCTTCTGGCGGCCTTGGCCGATCCTCAAGCCGGCGGAGCCGACGGCGAGTTCCCGGGGCTGTTCGGTCGCCGCGGTGATCCCAGCGCGGAACGAAGCGGAGATTCTGCCCCAGGCTCTTCCGACGGTGCTCTCACAGGACTACAGCGGTCCGTTCCGCGTCGTGCTTGTCGATGATCGTAGCGAGGACGACACAAGGAAAACGGCTCAGTCGATTGCTGGTCGATCGGACGCGGAGGAGGGACTGGTGGTCGTCCAGGGGAAGCCGCTGCCGGGTGGGTGGTCGGGCAAGGTGTGGGCGATGCAGCAAGGCGTTGCGGCAGTAGTCGCTGATTCTACCGATGCTCGGTCACCTCGAGGAGTCCCCGACTACTTCTGGTTCACCGATGCGGACATCGCGCACGCGCCGTGGGTGCTCAGGGCGCTGATCGAACGTGCCGAAGCAGAACGACTCGATCTCGTCTCAACGATGGCCACGTTGCGGGTCGAGACAGCCTGGGATCGGCTGCTCATCCCGGCGTTTGTCTACTTTTTCGCCAAGCTATATCCATTCCGGTTTGTCGCCGATCCAAAGCGGCGGGCTGCGGGGGCGGCAGGAGGATGCATCTTGGTGCGCCGGCAGATGCTCGATGCGGCCGGGGGGCTGTCGGCAATCGGCTCCGCACTGATCGATGACTGCGCGCTCGGCCGGTTGGTGAAGGATGCGGGCGGGCGTTTGTGGCTTGGATTCTCGCAGGGTGTCCGCAGCCTTCGGGGCTACGGTAGCCTGTCGAGTGTCTGGCAGATGGTGACCCGTTCCGCCTATACGCAGCTTGGCCATTCTTCGCTCAAGCTCGGAGCGACGGTGTTGGGGATGCTGTTCTTGTATGCGCTGGCACCCGCCGCCTGTATCGGGGGTGCCGTGGCGACTGTATTTGGTCTGCCGGAAGCGGCGCCTGTTGCCGTGCTTGGTGGAGTGACATGGGGACTGATGGCAGGAAGCTTCGTGCCGATGCTTCGATACCTTGCTGCTGGATGGTGGGTCGCGCCACTGCTGCCAGTTGCCGGTGTGCTGTACGTGGCGATGACCATCTCCTCGGCGTGGCAGCACGCGAAAGGGAAAGGCGGCTCCTGGAAGGGACGCACGTATTCGGGGAGCGATGATGCCTAGACAGACAGGTTTCGGGCCGATGTCGAGTGCGGAATGTGGCGGTGCGTGGTCATCTGCGTGTGTTGATTGGTGCATGTACGGGTTGAGGCGGTCGAGGTGAGAGAACCGTTGAACGTCCTGGTCTATACGCGCGAGTCGAGTGCCTCGTATCGCCTGCGGTTGACCGACTCTGAAGATGTGCGATACGTGTTCTGCGCGTCGGAGGATGAGATCTCGATGTGGATTGAGGAAGCGGATGTCATTCTCGGTTCAGTTCATTTCCCCTCACGGCTGCTCGCTCGTGCCCGGCGTCTCCGTTGGGTCCAGGTGACCGGCGCTGGGGTGGATGCATTTCTTGCCCAGGTGAGTCTGCCGGAAGACGTGCTATTGACTCGCGCCGACGTGTCGTTTGGCGATCAGATTGCCGAGTACGTGATCGGACATCTGTTGGCGTGGACGCAACGCATTCGGCAGGTTCACCGGCTGCAGGATGCGAAGCGATGGGAGCTGCTGCCGGTCGAATTCCTGAGAGGGCGAACGATCGGGGTTGCCGGTACCGGATCGATCGGTCGCGCTGTTGCTGAGTGCGCACGATGCATGGGAATGCAGACCGTTGGTTTCTCACGAACAACGAAAGACCTCGCTGGATTCGATGCATGCTACGGACCGAAGCAGCTGTCCGAGTTCCTGGCCGGACTGGATGTGTTCGTCCTCTGTCTACCGCTCACGCCGGAGACCCGTGGATTGATCGGATGCCGGGAGTTTGCGGTGATGAAGTCATCGGCGCTCCTTGTCAATGTGGCTCGTGGCGCGATTATCGACGAACAAGCTCTGATCGATGCGTTGCGCACGAACGCACTGGCAGGTGCAATCCTCGATGTCTTTGCCACGGAGCCTCTGCCTGTAAGCAGTCCGCTTTGGGCGATGGACAACGTGACCATCACGTCGCACCACGCGGGTCTCAATGTCCCCGATGAGATCATCGCTTTCTTCCTGGAGAATCTAGCGAGATTCCGTTCCGGCGGACCGCTCCGGGGGCTGATCGATCCGAAGCAGGGGTACTGAACATTGCGCAAGACAGCACCGTTCGTGTAGCGGAATCCGTGACTTGCGCAGGGCGCATGATCGGCGCATGCTTGGGGACGTGAACGGATGGAATGAGCCTGTCTCCTATCGGCCGATCGGTGTGATCCACACGCCGCACACAGATCCGAAGCAGACGCCGATCCAACCTCGATATGCGGAAGGCATCGAAGGACAGATCGAGATAGATCTGGCGTTTGAGCAAGGACTCGATGATCTCGATGGGTTCTCGCATATCGTGTTGCTGTTCCATTTCCATCGCGCGAGGCCGTATCGGCTGCGTGTGGTTCCGTTTATCGACAACGTACTGCGGGGTGTCTTCTCGACGAGGGCGCCCTCAAGGCCGAACCCGATCGGCATGAGCGTCGTTCGGTTGGTGCGCCGCGATGGATCCATGCTCTACGTCTCCGACGTGGATATGCTGGACGGCACGCCACTGCTGGACATCAAGCCGCACATCGCGCGGTTCGGAATCGAAGGGCCGACTCGCAACGGCTGGCAAGACGCGATCGATGAAGATACGGCCACACGCCTTGGCCGACGTCTTGCGGGATGACTGTCGAGATCTGACTTAGGTCATCGTGCCAAGAGCAACCAATGCGGCCACTGCCAGACCGACAGCGACCAATCCTAGGATGAGGATCCAGGTCACGGCGCCTCCTGTTGCTGACTTCCTCGCGTGTTCGGCTAGTCCCAGTCGCCCGAGGCAAGCTGGAATCTGAACACGATCGGGTTGTGGTTCGAGATCATGCGGTCGAATCCGAGTGTCCGGTACGCGGTTTCGATCGGTTCTCCAAGGGGATTCCAGATGGCCTCAAGACCTCGCACGAGGTCGATCACGCGGAGTCCGAACACGAAGTCGACTTCGACGCGTTGGGTGAACAGCACCCCGTCATGCGGCCATTGGGGATCGAGCGTCGCATCGGTAGCGAGGCACGCACCGGAGTAGGTTGGATTGAGGAACTGGCACGTCGATGGCGTGCATCCCAGTACTTCGCCGCAGTCGACAAAATTCAGGCTTCCGAGGATGATGTACTCTGTCTCGCCGGTCTCTTGCTCGCCGATCCACATGGAGATGGCTCCGACTTCCTCAGCACGTCTGGCTCGATCGGCCGCGCTTGCGCCCGAGTGAAGATGGACCGAGATCACCACGAAGTCGAACGCTGTATCGATGTGGCGGAACGAAAACGCATGCGGCACTCGATCGAACATCGCATGGGCCGAGACATCCTCGGCGAGATACCCGTTTGGCAGGTTCTCCGAGGGCGACAGCTTCTCTGGGTCGTAGAATGCGGCGAACCATTCGGTCCACGGTTCGTTGCTGTGGTTCAGCAAGCGCTTGCCGGTATCCTCTTCCGATAGCGCGTAGGCGTATCCCCAACGATCTGTCATCTCATCGAAGAACTCCGCGACGTCGCTGTTCGGCTCGTAGGGATCACCGTTTGGAAACGTTCCATCATAGGGAGGCGCGGTGATTCCCTGAACCACCACAACATCGAAGCCGGCCAGCACATGCGCCAACGCCCGGCTGTCCTTCTCTGGATACTGTCCCAACTGGTTGATGTTGAAGCTGCAAACGGTCAACGACTCAAGTGCGCCAGCCCCAAAAGAGATTGCCAGAACAGCACATACAAGGATTCCTATCGTTGTCGATCGTCTCATGCCCCCTCCTTGCTTTCCGTTGGCGAGATCCTAACGTCAACAGAAGCTCCGGCCAAGTCAACGAGGGATGTGTCCGCTCCGCCGGGTTGGTTCTCGCGAGGCATCATTCGCGGTATGCTGGCCATATGACCGAAGTCGTGGTGAACCGAGCAATATCTCCGATCTGGTGGGTAACTGTCGCGGTCGGAAGGCTTGGTTACGAGGTGCATGTGGTGCGGAGGGTTGATCGGACGTCTTCCGGCTGGATGGTGCTGGGCCACAAGAGAAGGAGGGGAACACGATGAGGATTCGGAGCTTCTTGGGGGTAGCGCTTGTGCTGGTCGGTGGAGCCTGGGCATGCTGTGCCAACTCGGAGCCAACGTTGACGGACTGTGGGGAGGTTGCGGTGTCTGCGGCGGCGGGTTTGGCGGAGACGTACGTGGAAGGACTAATCCGTACCATGGTT
>Ga0272441_10006997_pt1 | contig 18559 bp, 14 predicted proteins | sample SSMProp6N_FD_193582 | JGI IMG/M metagenome (GOLD analysis project Ga0272441, IMG submission 193582) | Marine sediment archaeal communities from Little Sippewissett salt marsh, Falmouth, MA, United States - SSM-Prop-6N | ecosystem: Environmental > Aquatic > Marine > Wetlands > Sediment ... | reverse complement strand
CTCCGCGATGACGTCGACATAGGGCTCCATCAGCATGTGGTCGTGGTGCCCCTCCAGCACGTGGATCCTGAAGTCGCCCCTCACGAGCCTGCTCCACGCTTCCGCCCGTTCCCGGCGGCCAGGCTCCTCCCCCCCGTGTTCCGTGAAGGCGAAGAACACGGCGTTCCCAGAGTAGGAGCGCGGGACATACTCTCTCCTGGCCCTCCTGTTCACGCGCCTCACGGAGGGGTAGTCAGCGCCCTCCCCTCGCAATGCGCTCTTCAGGCGCCGGCACACCATTCTGACGCGGAGCCGCGTCCTCTTGAGGCGCACCAGCAGGCGGCCCGCCGCGCTGAGTTGCATGCCCCGCGGAGGCGGGGGGTCGAGAAGCGCGAGGAGTTCCACCTCCCCGCCAGCGGCCGCCAGTTGCCGGGCCATCTCGTACGCCACCATTCCTCCGAAGCACATTCCTCCCAGCCGGTACGGCCCCTTGGGCTGAACCGTCCTCATCTCTGCGAGGTAGTGCCGCGCCATCTCCTCCACTGTCAGCAGCGGCGGCACCTCCCCGCTCAGTCCCACTGCCTGCAGCCCGTAGTAGGGCTGGTCCGGCCCCAGCCGCCGCGCAAGCTCCGCCTGCCCCACCACGTTCCCGTGTATGCCGTGTATGAAGAAGAATGGTCGCTTAGTGCCTCCGGTCCTAACTGGCACCAGTGAACGCCACAGTGGTTGCCATCCCTTCTTCCTTATCACTTCCGCCAGCGACTCTATCGTCGGGGCCTGCAGGATTGCCGCCAGGGGCAACCTAGTCCCTATCTCCTTCTCGATCCTGGCGAAGATGCGCGCCGCCAGTAGAGAATGGCCCCCAAGATCGAGGAAGCTCTCCGACAGTCCGATGGGCGAAACTCCCAGCTCGTCCTCCCAGATCGTCAGCAGAGCGCGCACCAAGTCATCTCCAAACTCGACTGTCCGTGTCGGGGAGTTGCGCCTGGCAATCTCGGGCTCGGGGAGCGCTTGGCGATCGACCTTGCCCGTGACGGTCTTGGGCATCTGTTCGAGCCGATGATAGGCCGCGGGGATCATGAAGTCGGGTAACGTCTCGGCGAGCTCCGCCCTCATTGGCCCAGGGGCGAGCTCGAGCCCTTCGTCGCCCACCACGTAGGCGACGAGCCGCGCGTCTCCCGGCCTGATTTCCTTGGCGGCAACTGCCACCTCGGACACCCCTTTGACGTCCATCAGGGCCGACTCCACCTCCGCAGGGGAAACCCTGAAGCCTCTGACCTTCATCTGATGGTCGGCTCTGCCCAGGTGCATCAGGCAGCCGTCCGCGGCCATGCGGCCGATGTCGCCGGTACGGAACAGGCGCACTCCCCCGCCTTCGGGGGCCTCCCGGAACGCCTTCCTGGTGAGTTCGGGCCTGCGCCAGTATCCCTGCGCCAGGTTGGCGCTCTTCAGGACGATCTCGCCGACCTCCCCAGGACGGGCTTCCCTTCCCTCCTCGTCGGTCACGAGCACCTCGATGCCCTCGACGGGATAGCCCGCCGGGATCAGGCTTTCCTCGATGACGTCACGCCTTCCGACGTAGAAGCGCCGCATCGGTCCTGCCTCGGACATGCCGAGGGTGTTCATGAAGACGCAGTCGTCAGCAAACGCCTCTCTGAAAACCTCGAAATCGGCCCTCCTTGCCTGTTCGCCCGTTGTCCCGAGCAGCTTGAGGCGCGGGAGACGCGTCCTACCCGAGAAGATGCCGGGCAGGGATCTCAGGAGAGACGGCGTGAGTTCGCACTTCGTGATCTCCTCATCTCTGAGCCATTCCTCGAAATCGACGAGCCCCCTCGTCCTGACCTCGTATGGATGAACAGAGCTGCCGTTCAGCACTGCGGAGTACATCCTCTCCGCCCCGGCCGCCCACGAGCACGAGTAGAGCAAGGCTATGTGGTCCTCGCACGACACGTGCGTACCACGCGCGATTTCCCTTGTGGTGAGCATGATGTTGCGGTTGCTCTTCGCGATGGCCTTGTCGGTCCCGGTCGAGCCGGACGTGTAGACGACAAAGGCAGTGGCCTCCGGCAGCGTCTCAACCCTGGGATTGCCGTCGCCGCCGAGGCGTTCGAGGTCCCCCGTCCTGATCACCTGCCGCTCGCCGTCCGCCAGGACGCAGGCGAGATCGGTGCTTGTGTCGTCGGTCACGATGAGATTCGCGCCCGCATCCTCCAGGCGGTATGCGAGCCTTTTCACGGGAAAGGACGGGTCGAGTACGACATAAGGCCTGCCTGTTTTCAATGCCCCCAGCATCCCGGCGATCGTGTCCGCGGTCTCGGCAAAGAGCAGCGCAACCGGTTCGTTGCCAGCTTTGCCGTCCGCGAGAACGGCTGCTGCGATTCTATTGGCCGCACCGTTCAGCGCCGTATAGGTCAGCTTGCCGGACGGACTGCTCACGGCGATTCGATCAGGGATGCATGCGACCACCCTCTCGAAACGCGACGCCGGCGTCTGACTCACTTCCTGGGGGGGCCAGGGGACGGCGGTGTCAGCCGGCGCGGCGCGCTGTGGCCGCGATACACTCGCGCCCCGCGTCGAGATATCCAAGCGATTGGGACCTTCGGACCCGGCCGCGTCCGAAGCCAAGCTCATGGTGTTGCTCCAATGTCAGGGGCGTCACAAGTTCGATTCGCGCGCGCGGCCCGGGGCTCCGGCGGGCAACACGCCCGCGCGTGGTGCCGACCGCATACCCTCCGGCCCGCCGCCCTGCCCCTCGCCATGACCGGACAGCTCTCCGGTTCTACTCCTCGCCGATTGAGACTCCCTCGATTGAGGCTTCGGCGATGATGATGCCCTCCCCATGGAAGGTCTTCGACAGCGCGTACCCTATGAGTTTCTGTAGGAGCCGCTTCCGCAGCTTCCGCGAGACCGAGTTCTGCGCCCGGATCGCGGTCACCCGCAGCCCCTTCCCCGTCAGGTACTTCGCCATCCACTGCAGCGGGATGGGGCGCTGGTGCGTGTACTCCTGCCAGTAGTCGAACCGCACCAAGGGATTGTGCAGAGGAAAAGCGAAAATGAACGTCCGCGAGTGCTCGATGAGCCAGTCGATGGTCTCAAACAGCTCTTCGGGTGTCATGTGTTCAGCGACGTGCTTCAGGACTATGCAGTCGTACGTGCCCTTGATCTCGGAGCGGTCATGATAGGTCGCCACCGGGTTGCCCCTGTCGATGTCGTACCCTTCCCACTCTATGCAGTCGATATCCTTGAGCTCGCCGCGACCGCACCCGAAATCGAGAACGCGCGGCTGGCCGCCCATGCTTCTCAGTATACGGGGGATGTAGGTCGAGGAATCCTCGTCGACCAACTGAATACGGACGTTCTTCCCCTTCAGGTGCGACTCGTAGTACCCGTCCAATTCACACCTCCGGAATTGCGGCCCGGCCCGCCCGGCGGGCCGCTGGCGCGGCGAGTCCGGGTCCCGCATCAGGCTTGGCTCCAGGTGCTCGACAACGCCTGCCTGCAAAACCTGTCAGCCGGTCGGTATTTGAGCAGATTCGTCGAGACATTTCAAGAGCCCATAAGATTGGGTCAAGTGGACGATGCACGGGAAGTGGTCCGTTAGCGCCGAGGGCATAGAACGGCATGCTCGGCTATCAGTGAAGTCGTCGCCTGGCGGAAGCAGGCGACGTACAGCGCCATGTCTGCTGGCTGGCCCAAGAGACAGGCAGATCCACAACGAATCGGCGCTTTCGCCCGGCATCGGGAGTTGCATCCACGGCGGCCAAGTGGTATTGATACCAAGTGAAGGACCCGAATCATGAGGCGGCGGCCAGGTAGGTTTACGAAGGGCTCTGGGGCGATCGTAAGGCACGCCGCTCTTACCAAGCCATCTATAGGCCGGCGGCGGCGCGGGCTCGGGCCGCAGGAGACGGAGTTGACCCTCGCTGAGGCCGGCGAGCTCTTGGCGGAGCTAGGGTACTGTGGGTGATGCTGCGGAAGCACCTGTTGGCGAGGTCCCGAGAGGCGCCCGCGGGCCGGTCTTCGTGGTCGGTTGCGCCCGCTCGGGCACCACGCTCCTGCGGCGCATGCTGAACGCGCACCCGCAAGTGGCGATCGCACCCGAGACCTTCTTCATGCGCAGGTTCTGGCTGAAGCGCGGGGAGTACGGTGACCTGACGGACGACGGGGCGTTCGAGCACCTCGTGGAAGCGATGGCGGCAGCCGAGTGGTTTTCTTTGATGGGTCTGAGCAGGCACGAGTTCCGGCTCGCCGCCGCCGGAGCGGCTAGGACGGTGCCGGCTGTCTTCGCCCAGTTGCTGGGACTGTTCGCGGCGGAGAACGAAGCCCGACTGGTGGGTGAGAAGACACCGAACCATGTCCTCTATATGAGAGAACTCCAGGTGCTCTTCCCGTCGTGCCTCTTCGTGCATATCGTGCGCGATCCGCGGGCGGTCGCAAGCTCGCGGCGTTCTGTGCCCTGGTCGACCGGGACTCTCCGCGGCGACGCGGGGGTGTGGCGGAAGTGGCTCTCCACGGCACGGAAACGCCCGCCGCGAGCCGGGTCCGTGCACACAGTCAGCTTCGAGCGGCTGGTATCCGAAACCGAGGGCGCTCTGACTGACCTGTGCGCGTTCCTCGGCATCGAATACTCCGCCGCAATGCTCGACCACCACGAGCTCCCGCCCGACGATGTCGATGTGGCACGCGAGCCGTGGAAGGCCGCCGCCCTCGACCCCACGAACGCTGCGTCGGCTGAGCGCTGGCGGTCGGACTTGGATCACGATGCCGTCGCGGAAATCGAGAGAGCAGCTTGGCCGGAGATGACGCGGTGGGGCTATGAACGGGTCACGTCGATCCTCAACGTGGGGCCTCCTGCAGTGTGGCTGGGGGCGAAGCGGGTGCTTCGCGCCGTCAAGCGGAGCATCAGGAGGAAGATCACGTGAGGTCGGGCTGCCTCCACCCCGGTCATCCCGAGGACGATATCAGACGGTATGGCGCACGCTTGGCAGCGCGCCTGGAGTGTTACGGACTGGCAGCGGGGTCGGTGATGGCTCGCGATGCCGGCCAGCGGCGGCCATCAGGGACAGCAGCGCCATGAAAGTAATTTTCGCGCCCTATCTCGACGGGAACCCGTATCAGCCGCTGCTGGCCCAGGCTTTGGCCGGCCGTGGAGTCACCGTGATCCCGTCTGGCCCCAAGGACTTCCCTGAGGTGGCACGTGACACCGAGATCGACGCGGTGCACCTGCATTGGCTGCACCCCATGTTCGTACGCGGCAGCACGCTGAGGACGCTGCGAGACGCCTTTCTCTTCGTCCGCCGCCTGCGTTCCCTGAAGCGACGTGGAGTCTCTATCTTCTGGACGGCCCACAACGTTGCGAGCCACGAAGGGCGCTTCCCGCAAGTGGACTCGTTCGTAAGACGCCGGGTGCTCCGTCTGGCGAACGGCGTCTTCGTCCACAATGAAGCTGCTCTGAAGGCGATTCTGGACACTCACCCCGGTGCGAGTCGCGACAGCATTCGCGCAATCCCTCACGGCAGTTACATTGGGGCCTACGAGAACTCGATCGGGCGCGATGCCGCCCGGCGGGAGCTTGGCCTTCCGGCGGACCAATTCGTATTCCTTTCCCTGGGCTTCATCCGACCCTACAAGGGAGTGATGAAGCTGATCCGATGCTTCCGTCGCCTGCCGCAGGGGCCGCGGGCTGCTCTCGTCATAGCGGGCAAACCGATACTGGGGGGCTCGGCCGAGGAACTCCGAGAGGCGGCTGAAGGCGATCCGAGGGTCACGATCTTGCCGGGATACGTCCCCGGCGACAGGCTACAGATATACTTCAACGCGGCCGACGCCGTTGTACTGCCCTACCTGCAGGCCACGACCTCAGGCGCCCTGGTGCTGGCGATGTCCTTCGGCAAGCCGCTCGTGCTGCCGGACGCCCCCTGGGTGACAGAGGCCGCGCCCTGCGACGGTGCGATCCTTTATGGCCCTGACCTCGACGAATGCTTGGTGCGGGCGCTGCAGTGCGCGCTTGACAGACGGGACGAGCTGTGCCGAATGGGCGCCATATGTCTCGAGAGAGCCAGGGAACTGACTTGGTCGGAGGCGGCCGAAACGACGCTACAGGCGTACCGGGCCTCAGCGTCCGATGCCTGATGAAGTTCACCGTTCCAGCGGCCGTGGCGGAGCCAGCCGCCGCTCGCCCCGGACCGACGGAAGCTCGCAAGTGCGGTCGGCCCGGGTCACTTCGGAAGAGGGGCTCTGATCGCTGCAGCCCCCGGGTTCCTCCCCACCTGCTTAGCGAGTTCCAGGCCGAGCCTCCGGCCAGTGATGTCCGCCACACGAACCACCATGCCGACGACCAGTCGCAGGAAGACGTTGGCGCAGAATGGAGCCACCAGCAACGAAGGGGCCATCAGCACTCCCTTCAGCAGCACATGACTCAGATCCCTGAGGAGGTATGGTCGTCGCCGCTGCCCGGTCCGCCACTTGGCGTGGAGCAGTTCGGATCCGATCGCCGTCCTGCGGCGCTGCCTGTAGAGCCCGCCCAGCGAGGACCGGTGTCGGTGGTGGACAACGGCGGACGGCTCGAACACAAGGTCCAACCCGCCGTGCATCTGCATGCGCCACGCTAGGTCAATGTCGCCGCCCGAAGGCCAACCGGCCTCGAACAGGCCCACCTTGTCGAAGACGTGACGCCGATAGACCACATTGGCCGTCAGACAGGCGGGCACGAAGTCGTGCTCGTAAGCCCGACGGCCGGAGCAATGATGCCGGGCGATGGCATACTGCTCAACGAAACTTGCCGGCTCCTCCGGGGCGATGGCCCCGCCAACCGCCCCGACACCAGCACACTCGAAATGGGGAAGAACGCTCTTCAACCACGTCGGCTCAACCCGGCAGTCGGAGTCGGTGAAAGCCAGCAGCTCCCCAGAGGACTCTCGTATCCCAGCGTTCCGAGCGGCGTACGACCCAACAGGCGAGTGGCATCGGACTAACTTGACAGGGAACTCGCCAGCGATCTCAGGTGTCCGATCGGTGGATCCGTTATCAACGACCACTATCTCAATGCGATCACTGGGGTAGCCGAGCTTCATCAACGAATCAAGGCAGATACGTATTGTCCCCTCACCGTTGAGCACGGGCACAATAACGCTCACCGCGGGAAGAGGAGTGGACACCGTGCCGTTCCTCGCAAGCAGTACCGGCAGCATGCAGGGACATCACTATAGGTCAGAGCAGCTGCTCAGTCAAGCTGCGAACACGCTACTCCGGTCTTCCTGTCCTCAAGTCAGGTGGTCCTGGGACGGTCGACCTACACCCCCTAAGCGTCGACGATGCTGATGCTCTTCTTGGTCACCGCCCCAACTCCCGACCGTAGCGCACCAACTCCGCCCTCTCGGCCGGAGTCGAAATGACCCCGTCTTTGACCCCCAGTGAACTGCTTCGGATCTGGGTGGTCTACGTAGGGCAGGGCGACGGGCTGGTCATCCAGTTGCCCACGCGCTACGACTATGATCCCGATCCCGGCGATGATGATGACGTCAGATCAGAACGGGTCGAGATACTGATCGATGGCGGCTCGGACAGCGGACAGGATGCCCAGTGACTAACGGACTTCCTCGAAAATCTCTACAGCGGTGCCCCCCCTTCTGGAGCACGCGGTCATTACCCACCACGACAAGGACCACATCACCGGCTTCTCATATTTGCTGGAACGCAGCGACGCCACCTTTGACACGGTGTATCACAACGGATTGGCGTCATACCGCCCGGGGCATTGTAGGTTCCCGACCGACCAGCGCCCAGACCGAGCAGCGGTCTACGTTTACAGGGGCCCGCGGCTCCGAAAAGGCATGGCTTTTCTGTATCCTGCCGGCCATCCGCATGCCGGGAAGCTCGACGAAACGTATCTCACCAGTGACATTGCCGGTCTGCGCGATGCCTTCGACCGTGAAGACCTGCAGGGCCTCTATCAGCGATCGGCCGAGGCCGTTCTCTCCTGCGCAGATGCCGGCGAGCTGTCCGCCTTCGATCGTGTTAACACCGACACGCCCTTCATCAGTGAGCGTGCCGGCCAACGCGGTGTCGATCTGTCCGGAGTTGAGTTCGAAGTGCTGTGGCCGCCTGAGTACCTCAGCCCCTATAGAGGAAAGGACTGGGGCAAGTGTCCAACGTCAGCATCTTTGAGACAGATTGTACCCATTGATGATGACGGTGGACACGCCCCCATTCCGGCCTTAGCGGGCGAGTTGGGGCACGTCCTTGAAGTGCCACGACACCAGAGGCAGGCCGCCCATAGACTGATCTCACCCATGGGGGAGCCGTCCATCACTTGACTTGGGCGCTCTTCGATGCTAAGATGCGACGCTGTGGACACTCGTCGGCATCCTTGGAGAGGTCCGTGCACGAGTCTGCGTATCCGCTCAGCGACCTATTCATCCGAGCCTGGCGCATGCTCTGGTATCCGCCGGTGCCACTTCACAAGGAGGAGGGCTGCCGCCCGTTCTTCATAGTCGGGCCGGCCCGTTCTGGCACGACGCTGCTGCGGCGCATCCTCCAGGCGAGCCCGGAGATCCACATCCCCCCCGAGATGAAGACTCTGGGGCGGGCGATCTCCTTTTTCCGGCGCAACCGCAACATGCGATGGGAGCATCTTGTCCACAACGTCGTTGCCCTGTTCGAGTTCCATCCTGATGCGGACGCCTTGGGAATTTCGCTCAGGCCTCTGGCGCAGCGCCTGGTCGATGCCCCGCCTGAGAAGCGGAGTCTGGCCCACATACTGGACAGTTTCTACCGCTACCACGGCGGCCAGAACGGCGAGACCTTCGAGCGCTGGGGCGACAAGACTCCCGGGAACGTGAGATATCTGGACCGCATCAGGGCGGTCTTCCCGGATGCCAAGTACCTCTGCATGATTCGAGACGGCGTGGATGCGGTGGCCTCTTCCCTCCTGGCGGGGATCAAGAAGGAGGTGGCTGACGCCGCCATGCAGTGGCGCGCCGACATCCGCGCGGCCCGCTCCTTTGCCAGGCGGCATCCGGCCGACTGCCGGGAGGTCTGCTATGAGAAGCTTGTGACGGACCCGGGAGCAGCAATCAAGGAGGTCTATGAGTTCCTCCAAGTGGGCTTCTCGCCAGAGATGATCGAGAGCCGGGACCACGTAGACGCCATGACGGACCTGAGTGTCTTTGAGCACCACGCCAAAGCGGGCGAGCCTATCACGACCGAGAGCATCGGTAAGGGGCGCAGGGGCCTGCCACCTGAGGACCGCGCCGTTGTGCAGCGCCTGGCGGGAGACATGCTCAGAGCCCTTGGCTACGAGCCCGCGGTGTAGCCTCAGGGAGAAGGATCACTATGGGCCTCAGTCCGGAGACCCCAGAGCGCATGGACTGCAGCAGCACAGACGTATCAGAAACGGGTGGTGGCCCTGCGCCAACCCCCAGGATACTGCCTATCGGCGACTTTGCAGCATGGAGTCCGGAGGAGGTCGGCCAGACGCCGTCTTCCCGCTTCGAGAAGCTGGCGGCTGACCTCCCGGATCGTGTCGCCTTCAGCAGCCGGTCAGAATCGATGACGTACTCGGAGCTCAACTGCGCGGCCAACCGGATCGCGGCGACGATCCTGAATGAGCGAGGCCAGCCCGGGGAGCCGGTCGCTCTGCTCTTCGCCCAGCATGGGCCCGCGATCGCCGGCATGCTCGGGTCCCTGAAGTCGGGTAGGCCGTATGTCATGCTCGACGCCGGTTTCCCCCTGGACCGGCTCAGATACATCCTGGACGACTCCGGGGCCCACCTCGTTGTCGCCGATCACGCGGGCGCCGAGCTGGCCTCAGGCTTCGCTGGCAACGGCCGGCGAGTGGTCCAGATCGACCCGATGGACGGGCCCGGCGATTCCGATCCGGGCATCGAGACCCGGCCGGAGTCACTGGCCTGCATCTCCTACACCTCTGGCTCGACCGGCGCGCCCAAAGGGATCATGCGCACCAGCCGCGCCCTCATGCTCCGGGCCGACGAGCGCACCAGGGCCGAACGCATAACGAAGGACGACCGCGCCTCCCTGCTCTTCTCGCTCTCCTGGGGCGCCGCCTCCGGCGACGTCTTCCCTACCCTACTCAACGGATCCTCCCTCCATCCGTACGACGTCAAAGCCAGTGGGGTCGAGCGCTTGGAGGAATGGCTCGTGGAGGAGCGCATCACCAGATGCAGCCTCGCGGCCTCTCTTCTCAGGGCTCTTCCCGGAGCGGTCTCCGGCGGCCGGTCCTTCCCCGACCTGAGGATGCTGACCGTTGGCGCCGAGCAGATCAGAAGGTCTGATTTCGGGATATATAAGGCGCTCTTCCCGGATTCCTGCATTTTCCAGAACGTCTTAGCGGGCTCTGAGATGGGCTCGGTACGGCGCTTCTTCGCCGACAAGGACACGGTTATCGACGGCGACGTTGTGCCCGTCGGCTACCCTGTGGACCACGTCGAGATCCTGCTGGTGAACGATCACGGAGACGAGGTGGGCCCCGGAGAGGTCGGCGAGATCGTCGCCAAGGGGACATGCATGTCGGCCGGCATCTGGCGCAGGCCAGAGCTCACCAGAGCGCTCTTCCGTGACGCCCCCGAGGGCGGCGGCGTGCGCATCTACCATACGGGGGATCTCGGATACATGGCCCCCGACGGCTGCCTGACTCACCTTGGTCGGAAGGATGACCAAGTCAAGGTCAGGGGGTTCAGGGTCGAGCCCGCCGAGGTCGAGGCGGCGCTGGTTGCCCTCGACGGCATCGCCGAGGCGGCAGTTGCGGCAAGGGAGATCCGCCCCGGGGACCAGCAGCTCGTCGCATACATCGTTACCGAAAAGGGGCTGGGGCTGGACCGCGGCGGCGTCCGGAAGGAGCTCACGAAGACGCTGCCGGACTACATGGTTCCCACGGCCTACCAGCAGCTTGACGAGTTGCCGAGGACCGTCACGGGGAAGACCGATCGCAGGGCCCTGCCTGTTCCTGAGGTCACCCAGCGCCCGGCGCCGGAGGAGCTCGTCGGCCCGCGCAACCACCATGAGAGAGTGCTGAAGGATATCTGGGAGGACGAGTTGGCGATCTCGCCGATCGGGGTCACCGAGAACTTCTTCGATCTCGGCGGGCACTCGCTCTCCGCGGCCCGGGTCTTTGCCCAGATAGAGAAGCGGACCGGGACAGAGCTGCCGCTTGCGACGATCTTCCAGGGGCCCACTGTTGAGGCCATGGCGGGACTGCTCCGGACGAAAGGATGGCGGCCGCCCTGGTCGTCGCTTGTCACGGTCAGGGCCACGGGCAGCAAGCGCCCCTTCTTCTGCGCGCACGGCATTCGCGGCAATGTGGTGGGAGTGGCGCACGACCTTGCCCGCGCTCTGGACCAGGGCCGCCCCTTCTACGGCCTGCAGTCGAGAGGCATGGGGGGCGACGAGCAGCCGCTGACGACCGTTGAGGAGATGGCCGCGCACTACATCGATGAGATCCGGTCGGTCCAGGCGGAGGGGCCGTATCTCATCGGCGGGTTCTGCTTCGGCGGAATGGTGGCGTTCGAGATGGCGCAGCAGCTCAAGGCCGCCGGCCAGGAGGCGGGCGTCCTTGCTTTGCTGGATGCTCCGACGCCTGTGCCAGAAGAGGACAAGCAGCGGCACACTTGGCTGAGGCGGCTCAGGAAACGACTGCAGTGGCCCGTGTGGATTGTGAGAAGGATGTTGCAGTCGGCGAGAAGGACGCGACGCAAGGAGATCAGTCACCTCAACAAGGTGGCCGCAACCAAGTACGTGCCCCGGACCTACCCGGGAAACATGCTGTTCTTCGACTGTCAGCCGCGGGATGCGGCCGCCGACAGCAGGGGGGCCTACTGGTCGAGGTACGTTGAAGGCGACGTGGAGCTCCATGAGATAGAGGGCGAGCACGACCATCTGTTCACGGAGGCCAATCTGAGCTTCATGGCCAAGGTGCTGGGCGAACACCTGGACCGGGCGTCAGACTGAGATCCTGTTGAGCCGGCTTCCGGAGATGACCGCGTGGGACAGACCGCAACGCCAAGCGCTCTGGAAATATCGTCTCTCACCAAGAGCTACGCCTGCCCCGATGGAACGACCAAGGTGGTCCTTGACGACATCTCGTTCTCGGTCGAGCCGGGGGAGTTCGTTTCCATCTTCGGGCCGAACGGCTGCGGCAAGACGACTCTTCTGAAGGTGGTCGCCGGCCTGGAAAGCCACGACTCGGGCCGGATCACGCGAGGATGGGAAGTCGGAGAGGATCCTGCGGCTCCCGGGGTCGTCTTCCAGAACTGTGCCGAGACGTTGCTGCCGTGGTCCACGGCCGCCGAGAACGTCGCCTTCCCGCTGTTGGCGCGTGGCGCGCCGCGCGCGGAGAGGCTGGCGTCCGCCAAGCACACTGTGGAGAGCCTGGGGCTCCGCTTCGATGCATCGCAGTACCCCTACAAGCTGAGCGGCGGCCAACAGCAGTCATGCTGCATCGCCAGAGCGATGGTACATACGCCCTCCTTCCTCCTCCTGGACGAGCCGTTCAGCGCGCTGGACCATGAAGCCAGGCGGCGGATACAGAAGAGGGTCCTCGACATATGGGCTGAGACAAGGCCGACGGTCATGATGGTCACCCACGATCTCGACGAGGCGATACTGCTGGCATCACGCTTCATCCTGCTGGAAGGGCTGCCTGGGAGGATCGGACTCGACATCCCGGTCGAACTGCCTTATCCGAGGGGCATCGACCTCATGGAGACACCAGAGTTCTATGCCATGAGGAAGACTATCCTGGGCACCATCCGGAGGGATCTCGCGACATGAGGTCACTCCACGCCGCCGCAGGCTTCGGCATTCTGGTCGCCGCATGGATGATTCTCCTCGTGGCCGGGCTCGTCGACGCGAGGTACATCCCCTGGCCTCACGAGATATTCCTGAAGCTGCTATCGTTCCTGGAGAACGGCCCCTTCTACAGAAGCCTGGCCAACACGCTATTCCGGGCCTTCGCCGGCTTCGCGCTGGCTGCGGCCCTCGGCGTGAGCGCAGGCCTTCTGCTCGGCCACTCCAGGCGCCTCGGGGCGGTCTTCATTGCCCCGGTCGACTTCCTTCGGTCCGTGCCGTCGACGTCGCTTGTGCCCCTCTTCCTCTTTCTCTTCGGCATAGGTGACGCGTCGAAGGTCGCCGTGGTCGTCTTCTCGTGCACGCTGGTAAACCTGATAAACTCCCTCTACGGAGTTCGGTCCGCCAGCGAGGTCCGCCTCATGATGGCAGCGGCTTTCGGCGCCAGCCGGTGGACCGTGCTCACCAAGATCGTGCTCCCCAGCTCGCTGCCTCATGTGGCGGCGGGGCTGCGCACGACGCTTTCCCTGTCGCTGATACTGGTGGTGGTCAGCGAGATGCTGGTGGGGACGGGAGCTGGGATCGGCCAGATGATCATGGACGCCCGCTTCACTTACCGCATCAGTGACATGTACGCGCTGATTCTGGCCCTGGGTCTTGTCGGCTTCGCGCTGAACCGGGGCTTCGTAATGCTGGAGGGCCGTGTCCTGCACTGGGCCCGCTGAAAACGAGGAGTGCCAAGAGGTGAAGAAGCTATTGGCGGTTGTGGTGTTGATCTTCGTTGCGGCAGCAGCGGCCCTTCTCCTGATGCGAGGCAACGCGCCTGACGAGGGCCCGTCGGCGCCCGCCGCCCCGGTGAAGGTGAGAGTGGCCTACCAGCCATACGCGTCGAACGCTCCGCTCTACGCGGCGGTCGAGCGGGGCTACTTCGCCAAGGAGGGCGTGGAGGTCGAGCTCATCAAGTTCAGGAGCAGCAGCACGATGATGCCCGCCTTCCTCGCCGGCGAGACCGACGTCGCCACCGGATCGTCGATCGACATCCTCGCGGCAGCGACGAAGTTCCCCGGGAGCTTCAGGATATATCGCACGGGGTACGCGACCAAGGACCACTGCAGCGACGCGTTCGTGGTCAAGAAGGGCGCTCCCTACAAGAGCCTGGCGGAGTTCAAGGACAAGAAGATGGGGACGTTCCCCGGGGCCGCGACGGCGATGTACGCCCATGTGCTTTTCGACAAGGTCCTCGGCGACCGTGACGCGATCAAGCTGGTCCCTATGTCCCCGGCCCTCCTTCTTGACGCGCTCGGCTCCGGCTCGGTCGACGTGGCCTGGATTCTTGAGCCCATGGGGATGCTCGGCGAGGAGAAGGGCGCCTGCCAATACCTCGAGAAAGGCCCCATGACCAAATACGTCCTGGATCCTTCCGTCTCCGGCTTCGGCATCATCGCACAGAGCTTCATCGACAAGCATCCGGCGGCTGCGCGTGCGTACGTCAAGGCCTTCACGGCAGGAGTCATGGACGTCAGAGCAGACCGCAAGGCGGTGGCAGCCTATCTGCCGAAGTACACCAAGCTGTCAAAGGAGGTCGCCCATCGAGTGCCCTATAGCGACAGCCGTGTAGGCGAAGAGTACCCTATCGAAGCCATCGAGGCGCTGGTGGACTTGCTGATGAAGGAGAAGGTCCTCGACAGCAGGCCCGACATCAAGTCACTGCGTTACGGGGAGTGACTGGCCCGGGCATGCAGGCCAGCGCTCGGGGGCATCGGAGAAGCGAGCTGCCGCAAGTCTCAGGGACGCCCGGCCTTCAGAATGCCTTGACGACCATGAAGTACAGGTAGTCGGAGTCGTCGTGGGCCCCGGTGTCCTCCACGAACTGGCCGGGGAAGAAGTGCCCCCAGCCCACCAGGAGCGCCAGGTCCGACTTGGGCCGCCAGGAAACCTTCAGGTCGATCTCCTGGCCGACCTCGTTGTCCGCCGTGCCGGTGAAATCGCGCCTTATGGGTATCCCGATGTAGTCACGCCACCAGTCTCCGGCCTCATCCAGCCAGAAGAAGTGATATGCCAGGGCGAGCTTCAACCCCTTGGCGGGCCTGGCCCCGGCCCCCAACCCCACGTGCCGGACGTTCTCCCAGTTGAGAAGGTTGCTCACGCCCAGCCGGCTCCAGTTCGTGCCGTATAGGTCGTCGAAATGCTCACGGTCGCCGTCCGTTCCGTCGCCGTCGCCGCTTGCCTGGTCGTATTCCAGTACGACGAAAGGCTTGCTCGGCCCGTCGAAGGCGTACTCCGCCCTAGCCGCGAGGGCCCAGGCGTTGACGTCGTCGTAGGCGTAGTCACCGAACTGGAATGGCACCTCTACATCGTACTTGAGCCGGTCGCCGAGCTTTCCGTGGGCCCTCACACCGACGGTGTAGATAGCGACGTCGCCGTCGCGCCCGTCCTCGCCCGTGACCAGGTCGCGATGATTCGTCTTGGAGAGGAAATACGCGTCCAGCTTGTGCGCCTTGTTGGCCCTCCACATGCCGTAGACACCGTGCAGGTCCTCATTGTGGTCGGCGAGATTGAGGCTGTCGTAGTACCTGTCGACCTTGTTGCCCGCAAACGCATGGACGGCCCAGCGTTCGCTCTCGTAGCTGAGCATGGCCGCATCGAAGGCCTTGCCGTAGGGGCTGCCCCAGCTCCTGGCGAGCAGCCTTCCCTTCCCGTAGTCCAGCTCCTGTCTTCCGACTCTCAGCCCGACCGGCAGATCGCGCATGCGCAGGTCGAAGTACCCCAGATAGAGATCGAACTCGTCGTTGGGCTGTGTTGACTCCTTGTCCCAACGATGAACGTCCTGCCCGCACAGGACGGCGTTGAACCGGTCGTTGAACTTGAGGCCCAGGAAGACACGGGACGTGCTCGTGAAGTACCCGTCGTCCTTGCCCCTGGTGTCGACACTGTCGTCGAAGTCGTAGTCTCTCTTCATCTCCGCGGAGAGCCTGACCTCGACCCCGCAGGTGACCGTCAGGGAGTCGATCTCCGTCGTAGTGGCCGTCCTGCGAGCCCCGTCCCAGCTCGGAGAGCGCGGAGTCAGTACCGGCGCTGGCCGGGCTGTACCGGTGCCCGCAGGGGCGGCCCCGGTGACGGCCTCGCTGACGGCCTCGGCACGCTCCGCTTTCTCCCCTCCCTCCTCGGCCCCCGTGCTCCTCGATGACGCACACATCGCCACGAAGCCAATCGCTGCTGTCAGATGCAAGTGCGCTCTCATTCCCCCTCCAGTTGTCGCAGCGAAGACTCAGAAGCGCTGCTTATAGCAGGCAAGCCGCTGCTCTGCAAGCAGTTCGAGCGGGAAGTCAGGCGCGCCCCGTCAAGCGCGACAGCAGGCTCCGCACTCCTGCGATGACCGAGCGCGTCCTTCGGCCTCCGGCCTTCTTCTCATGCGGGAACGGGACGCTGGGGATATCCTTCCCCAGGAAGGGGCACAACTTCTCCCATCCCTCTCCTTCAGTCAGCCTGAGCCTCAGCAGATCATCGGGTCTTTCCCGGAAGTAGTCCAGCACTTCCCTGCTATGCGCCTCGTACCTCGAGATGTAAACCTCTTCATGCCCTTCCGGGCAGCCGGCACCGTAGATCCACTCCCTCATAGGAGTCGTCTCGCGCCCAAAGTGGCCCAGCACGCTTCTTATCCAGGGCTCCGTCGGCCGCAGTGTGAGTATGAACCTGCTCCCTGGATACCGCTCATCCAACTCCTTGTAGACAACCGGCCACGGGTTGTCCTGGAATGCGTCGAACTGCTCGGCGAGCCGGTAAGCCAGCGGGAGTGCGTTCGTGGCGATGTCCGGGTCATCGACACCGTTGGGCCCTGTGACCGAGTACCCGAGCTCCCTCAACGCGAACTCAAGGGACGTCGTCCCCGTCTTGTGGAACCCGATGCCGAAGACCTTGCTCGTTGCCATATCCTCTGTCGGCTTTCCACCAGGCGTGCGATCGGCCGTGACCGGCCATTGCCCGGGCGCTTCTCACACAAAGTGAACAGCCTACGCCAACAGGCGTAGGCCGTTCAGGGAATCAGGCGAGAGGGTGGCGCTCCCCCCCCACACAGGCAGACATCGTAGTATGCGGTGCAGCTCTTGTCAAGCCTGTTCCCCGAGACGCCGAGCCGGCTTTCCCGGGACAGAAGAAGAGGGCCGCCCCGGATCGCTCCTCAGAGGCGGCCCTCAAGTCAGTCGCGTCACCGCAGGCTAGAACCGAACGCCCACGGTCATGCCGAACTCGGTGGTCTCGTTAAGATCCTCGGGATCCCACCCAGCATCTTCCAGGTCCTTCTCACTGGTCCGGTAGGTCAGGCCAATGTCAAACCTCTCCGCAAGCGTTGCGGTGATGCTGACGCCGTATTCCTTGCTCTCCCACTTTCTGAAGAGCTCCGGATCATAGTTCCGGCCGGCGTAGCTGACACCTATGCCCAGCATCTTCATCGGATAGTAGGTCACGGCGAGGCTGTAAAGGTCGGATCCGCCGCCCTTGGGGGCAAACACGAGCATGTCATACCTGCCGTACTCGACCGAGGCGGAGACATCCACGGCCTGATCGCCGAGCAGGAACACCTTCTTCGCGCCGAGGCTCACGCCCCGGTAGGCTGTCTGGCTGGGGATCGTTTCCATGGACGGCCCCAGTTCCTCGAGGTATATGGGCGAATCCCTCTTGACCAGACCGAGCTGGGCCGCGAAGCCACCCTCGTTCTGCCAGAACAGCGTGGCCGTCAGCGAGTCGTCGCCGATGTTGAAGGAGCCGTCCTGATCGTCCATCTTTCGGTAGCTCTGGGAAATGCTGAGGCCAAGTCCCGTCTCAGCGTCGATGAGAGTGACTCCCAGCTCTATCACGCTCAGGTCGATGTCGTCAGGACCACCGGCGTCGCTCCAGTCGGCGCTCCCCGTACCGAGCCCCGCCCTGACGGAAGTGGCGCGCTGCATATAAGGCTGCAGCGCATACGGGATCTCGTTGTCGGTCACGCTCCGGGGATACCAGGTGAACCGGAGCGTAGTGAGAGAGCCGTCCGCGTAATCGTCGCCATCCTCATCAACATAGTCGGTGCCCTTGTAGTCCAACTCGGCCTTGTAGCTGTAGTCTGCCGCCGCGCTGAGGCCCAAGACACCATCCGGTCCGACAGCTGCCGTCTCATCCGCGGGGGGCGCGCCCTCGAAGACCGGAGCTGCGGCGAAGCACCCCCCCACCAGCGCCGCCAGCCCCACGATGAAGAACAATTTCGCCACTCTCATGAACAGTCTCCCTCCCTGGCCGATCCCTAAGCAGAAAAACACACCATGCTGCGCGCTCAGTGGGGATTTTCTCCCTCAACGCGCTATCCTACACCGGCCCGCACCCGCAGTCAAGTCAGAATCTGGCCCGCATCGAACTGACCCCTGTCGATTGGGCGAGTGCCAGCGCTCGTACCCTAGTCAAAGGGTCTTGGGTGTAGGGGTCCAGGGCTTTCGATGGTGCGGAATGACACGTTTCTCGAAGGTTCGCGGCGGGCCGGGAGCGCGAGGAGCGACGGGTTGACAGAGCTCCCTCCTCGGCGGGGAGGGACGCTCTTTGGAAACCGAACAGCCGAAGTCAGGCCGAGCGCCTGAGCTCGACGATTGGCAGGTGGCGGCGCCCCTCCAGGCAGGATAATGACCTGCCCCCAGTCTTTGGTCCACCTCTCATGTCAGACTGCCCAGTGCTGCGGTGCTCCCCGTTTTTGGTCCACCTGGGATGATACTCTTAGACCTATGAAGTGTCGAGGCGGTTCCGAGGCCGGAGCGTA
>Ga0272441_10006996_pt1 | contig 18560 bp, 12 predicted proteins | sample SSMProp6N_FD_193582 | JGI IMG/M metagenome (GOLD analysis project Ga0272441, IMG submission 193582) | Marine sediment archaeal communities from Little Sippewissett salt marsh, Falmouth, MA, United States - SSM-Prop-6N | ecosystem: Environmental > Aquatic > Marine > Wetlands > Sediment ... | reverse complement strand
GGCTCTATGTTTTATGATACCCATCTGATTTTCTTTTCAATTTTCGGCCTTGTTCGAAAATCTTCACAGCAACTTCTATGCCGAACAGTATTGGGACGTTGCCCCTTTAGTCTCCCGAAAATGAATTCCGATGTCGAGGGATTATCAATATCGGCACCATGGCCAGGGGATATTGCAGACACATGTGATTTGATCAAATTTCATGATATCGTTCGTCATCTGATCTCGAACGTGGTTGTAATAAGCAGGGGCAGAAACACGAGGTATGTTTCACTTGAAATAGCAATTAACTGGTCGTATGAATGTCATTGTACGGTGACCGAAGGCATCTATTGTTCCGTAATGGGATACACTAGGGAAATACGATCCGCCGGGGTTTGCGGGATGATTGCCGTACAACATAGAAAGGAGAAAATCATGCGTAAGATATTGTTCTTTATATTGATCTTGTTGGCGGTGTTCCTGGTATTGGAAGGATGTGCGACTGACCCTTACACCGGGGAGAAGAAAGCCAGCAAGGCTTCGATCGGAGCTATGGTAGGGGCGGTTTCAGGGGCTGTTGTCGGAGCAGCGACAGGCGATGACAGCGATGAGAGACGCAAACGGGCGCTTATCGGGGCCGGTGTGGGGGCGCTGGCCGGTGGCGGGGTCGGCTATTACATGGACCGCCAGGAGGCGAAGCTGCGCGAACAGCTTAAGGGAACCGGTGTCAGTGTCACCCGGCAGGGTGACAACATCATGCTGAACATGCCCGGCAACGTCACCTTTGAATTTGACAGCTATAATATCAACGCGAATTTTTACGATGTGCTCAACTCCGTGGTCCTGGTACTCAAAGAATATGAAAAGACCCTGATCAATGTCTACGGACACACCGACAGCATCGGCAGCGATTTCTACAACCAGACCCTCTCCGAGCGCCGGGCCGCCAGCGTCGGCCAGTACCTGTTCTCTCATGGTATACTGAATATGAGAATCATCACCCAGGGATTCGGTGAGACTCGACCGATCGCAAGCAATGATACGGAAGAGGGCCGGCAGCTGAACAGACGGGTCGAGCTTGAGCTCGTGCCGCTGACGCAGGGGTAGTTGAATATATAAGATCCAAGGTCGATTGGTGAAGCAATACGCGAGTCTTGATATCTAAGGCATAATATATGCGATCAGCCATGTTCGGGTTTTAAGGTGGGAAGTGTATTTCAGCTCGAGATGCCAGGCAGAAGAAAAAAATGAGAAGCCGGAAATAGAATAAAGACATATTCATTACTAATGAAGGACTTAAACGTAAGCAGTGTCTCCATCCATCTAACTGTGGACTATAAATGAAATAAATGTATTGAATGTTGATTGCATGCGATTGAAAAATTATTCCGGAAAAGAGAATTTATCTTCTTTCGTGTAAGAAAAAAACTGGCAGCTGATGTCGAAGAGTCAAAGGCCAAGAGCTATAATAAAAACAGGATGGAGATTGAATGGCAAAGGGTAAAGGGCGAGAAAATATATAAAACCAATGGCTTAAAGTATGATATAAAAAACTGTTATGTCTGTTACAGACATATCGCAAGCAATAAATCACAAACAACAACAGTTTAAAGTAAATGGCGTGAGTTATGCAGGCATTGTAATAAAATTCCACTCTGAAACCACACGCCGGGAAAAGGAAAATCAGGTAGGATTAGGGGGATAATTAGAACTCATGAATTCAAAAAATTGGAAGAAATGCGTTGTAGCATTCATAGTTTTGGGCATGTTGAACCTTGTTCTCGGGTGTAACAGCAGCAGTTCGTCGACATCCTCGGTACAAAGCAGCCCTGAAGCCAACGATGACATTCTTTACCTCACAGAAACAAATACCGATGTCGAGGACCGACTCGTCGTCTCCTACGATGTGAGTGCGGATGGGTCTGCGGGAGTAAATGTTTCGGTGCAGGTTGCACCTCCGGCGAGCACTATCGGAGATCTTACCCCGGGTTTATGGCAGGTGAGAGTTTCTGCCAAAAATGCCGAAGGAATAGTCATTGCCACCGGCAGCACGGAGATCCTCGTGCCGTGCTCTGCTCCGGATATGGCCGGGCTAATGCTCTCGAATTACACGGTAGCCACCGGTGCTGCAGGAGCCGTAGTGGGGGATTTAATTTTCCCGTCGCAAGGAATTGCGCGAAGCATAGCCCTGACGGTGGAACCTGAACCGGGAACATCCCTTGAGGGAGGAGGGCTTGAAATAACATTCGAAGGTTCCACCTATTATGATCCCTCTTTTGGGGATCAGGTAGTTTTTAGCGTGTCTGATATGCGCTTTGAAATTTTCGATAATCTGCTAAAACTAAAGGATGATGTGGTCATTCTCTCAGATACAACAGATATATATTACGACATTATCATCCAGGCCCAGATGGAAGAATTCAGTGCTGAAAAGGATTTTCGAATCGCTCTTGATGCCTTCCTGCTAAACGGGGTGACTGCACACCGGGGATACTCAGGCAAGTATCCGCAAAACACCATGGATGCTTTTGTTGCTGCCGTGGAAGCAGGGGCAGATACAATCGAGCTGGATATTCACCAAACCCTGGATGGAAAGCTCGTGGTGATCCATGATGACTCCACCGGGGCCTATGCCATGGAAGATCTTGTCATTGCGGAAAGCACCTGGGAGGAACTGCGCGAACTTGATGTTGCCTACTACTACCGGTGGTTGCACCCCGGCTACCCCGTTACGCACATGCCCCTGCTCTCAGAAGTGCTCGAATTCATCATGACCCAGAACTCCACAAAGTTGACCATCGAAATTAAAGACGACTCATCTGAAAAAGCGGTTTCCCTGGTGCATGAGTACAATGCCCAGGCCTGGGCCGGATTCACCGGATTCAGCTATGAGATCATGAGCTCGGTGAAGGATCTCGATCCGAGCCTGTACGTGCTCTGGCTCGATAATCCCATCACTTGCGAGGAATTCCAGGAAGATATCGAATTGTGTATTGATGCGGGATTCGAGGCCTTCGGGATGAACTCAATTCACTTCTCCTGCTGCCGGGTTGCAAAGCTCCATGAGTTCGGACTGGAATCCGCTTTCTACACGGTGAACGACCCGATTTCCATGGCGATTCTGATCTCGGCGGATGTCGATCACATCATTACCAATTATGCGGAAAAGTGTCTGGAGGTAAAGGAACAGCTGTGATTCCGAATCAGAATATTTTTCGAGTACCTGATGCCCTAAAAGGATAATGAGAGATAAAAACTCCCCCTGGCAGCGCCAGGGGGTATTCACATTGCAGGAGGGAATTTAATGGAAGTTGTTCCTATCTGTTCATCATTTCGGCAGTGATAGGGTGATCTTCCGGCAAATATTCAGGCAGTGGTTTCTCTTCCAGTGCGACATCGTTGCCCGGAATCGGCAACACATGCAGAACATCGTAGAATGATATCCAGTGGTTAATGTTGAGGCGTTTGCCTTCCGGGTGATTCCAGGTACGATACCAGAAAATGTCGTTGACGGATTTACGCTGCTCCATGGCCTGTTTCTCCGCAATAAATGCATCCTGTTCGTGTTTGGCACAGATGGCGATGATGGCAATCATCTTATGTGATGGCGTAATTTCAGGTGCAAGGAGTTCACAGAAGCCTTGACCCCATCCTCGCTCGAGCTGCTCGTCGGTATCATTGAGTTCAATTGAATGTATCGGTCCTGTCAGGCAAAAGGCACCGTATCGAAGGTCATCTCCTTCGGGGACATAGGTTGTGCCGTCCAAGTGGATTGAATTAAGGCCCGCCTGGATTGCCTCACCAAGTGCCTGCTCTGCGATATCAATCGGTATAGGACTTTTTGCAAGCTTGTCCATATCGATGGCGATGAAAACCATCTCATGCCCGTCTTCCCGTGGTTTGAGAACCTTTTTGCCTAATTCTGCAATCATATCAGCTAGGTTTTGGTACGACTTAAAATCAGTAACCGGAACCCGGGGATTATTGTCTGTTTTGTTAGCTTCATACGCCCGAATGATTCTATTGTAGGTAATGTCCAACCCCTTATCAATACATTCGCGCATAATATCGAGAACCTGTCTGCCTTGAGTGTTGTTGCCTTTGATGATTCGTGTGGTTACCACATCCTTTACGCCATAGTTATTGAGCATATGGTTAAAGCTGCTGAAAAAGCGTGTCATGACATGTACGGGAACTTCTTTTGAGAAATCCGCATTACGACGCTCACTCTTACGCTCAATTAATTTTGCACCTGCCAAGTGCATGACTTTATCATCAAAGTCAACTTGGTCCTTTGGCTGCTTGAATCCAAGTTGGATAATGGTTGAAATCTTACCATTAACATCCATGCCGGGAATCATAACCAGTTCTTTTATATCCACGTAACCTTCATGGTTTGAGCCCTCAATGAGTTCTTTGCTCAAGGAATGCCTGATTACGTTTACCCCGATATGACCACCTAAAGCAGCACCCACAGCGCATTTCAAATTGTGTTCAAAGGTTCCCATATCAACCTGCTCAAGACTATGCATGCTCGGCGGTATCGGTCCGCGTCTGAGACGAAGCATATCCATAAACATGCCATCATATCCGGTATTTACCAATACTACTGTGGCAAACGCATTTTTCACTAAACGTTCATTGTTTTTCATAACTTTGAGTTTGGCGATTGCTTTTTCACACTGGGAATTAAAGGTCCAGTCAAAATACATTCCTTGCCAATGCTGAGAATAGGTGGCACAAGCAGCTTTGATTCCACAGGCAAGCACTTGTCCCAGTTTGTATTTGCTGGGAACGTCATTTATCTCAAAGGGTGCAAAGTCTTTGCCTGGGTACTCGCTTGCGGCCCAGATTTTACGTATCCAAATGTTTTGTAACCTTGTAATGGACCGGGGATAAAAAAGATACGGAACTTCAGATGTTCCTGGATGCGTTTCCGGCATCCATTGGGTTTTGTGAATGTCTGCTGTGCCTTCGGGTGCGATTTTGCGACCGTTTTTTTTGCCCAGTATATTATTGATATCAGATTCGGTCTTTTTCATTCGTAATCCTCCGTAAAGAAAGTATTTTATTTATTGTGATTTGAGTTTCATTTGAATACTTCAGTTATCTAAAATGGTTTTTCCCGGATAGCCCTCCTTTCTCTTTTTATTCTTCCGGCGGAATAAAGAACCTGGAGCCACTGGTCTTTTCTCCAACGAAACCGTTAAACAACACCTCGAGTATGATGGGGATATCATCCCGCAGGGAGTAGTCCATGCCGGAACGGAGCCATTTATGCACCACCCCGTCGATGAAACCGAGTATGCCGTAAAATACCGTGTAAAAATTTGTGGTCTTGAGCTTGCCGTCGAGGTTTAAGGACACGATGCGCTCTTTTATCATCGGAAGATTCGAGACAATTGTGTCGTAAAATATTGAGCGGTTTTCCGATCGCTTGAAAATCTCTTCACGCTGGATAAGCCGGTAGAGAAGATGATTTTCTTCGATGAAGGTTACCCACAGTTCGAGTGCCTCCTGGATTTGTTTCAGAACGTCATCATCCCGTGAGAAGACACGGATAAACATGTCAACGATTTCCAGATTTTTTTCCAAAAGGAGCTGATCGAGAAGTTCCTGTTTGCTGGAAAATTTTCTATAGACAGTTCCCTTGCCGACTCCGGACAGGGCCGCTATCTCATCCACGGTTGTTGCATGAAACCCTTTCTCGACAAACAGTTTCAGGGCTGCGGCGAAGATTTTTTTTCGATTCTCCGAGGTGTCTCTTTTTTTGCTTTCAGTGGTGGTTGGAAGGGTTGCCAGAGAGAGAAATTCGTGAAGATACTCTGCCGGAACAGTCACATTGCCGACGCCAAGCTGGGTGGATACATCCAATGCTTCCTTGAAGAGCTGAAAAGCCGAGAGTTGCATGCCCCGTTCTTTGAGATAGTCGATTATTTCTATCAGGTATGTTGACAGCCACTGCTGGGCATTGGTGGCGAATTCTTTTTGATCCGGATACTGCTCCTTTAATTTTTCCAGGGAAATCTTGATTGAAGAACGTAGAACCTCCTCATTCAAATGTCCGTCGGGCAAAAAATATTTGCCGACTTCGGCATAGAGTGAGATTCTGCGGCCGCCTGATCTGATTTGTATCATTTTATCCGTAGCCATGTTTTTCACCCTCCTGCAATAAAATAAATAGAACGGACCAGTCCGTTCTATTTTAAGAGATTCTCTTTGTCAATATGAAAAAAAAGTAAAAGTAGAGATTGGAAGTTATGAATACTTGTGAACCTGAATCTGGATAATAAATTGAAAGGGGAGAAACTAAAGACTATGAGGAAATAAAAAACATTGAATAGGTCAAGACCCTGATAACATTTTCAGGACCTTGACCACATATAACCAGGCTTCATGCTTATCCCTGTTCCGCAAGGTGTCTTTCAAGCAGCTATTCCGTTCATACGTGTCAAGGCAGATAAATACTCACTGTAGCGATTTCGCCCGGAGCCAGGGTTATGGTAAATGAAGATCCTTGTGTCATAAGCTTCCCATTGTCTTCGGGTATTCCGTCGACGCGTGCCCGGGTTGCATGCGTAATGGCGGTATCGGTCGGTAGGGATATAGTGGTCTGGCCGCCTGTGCCGGATGCTTCGTAAAGGCGGAAAAGCAGAGTTTTTTCATTCAGTTTTCTGAGAGAGGCGATGATAATGTCGGGATTGGAAGATCGGGGCAACGTGGGCTTGAAATCACCGGTGTAATAATATTCCTGCCCAAACCTGGCGGCACGTGCTTTTGCATCGGGAAGAGAACTGGTCGCAAAACTGGTCAACGCACTGCGGCAGGTGTACTCGGCCTGCCTGGGCGCACCGAGCAGGAAGTTGCCATAGAAGTTAGGTCCCACGGCCACATGGCTGAAACCACCACCGAAGGGGCCGTGCACCGGATCTTTTTCAAGCGGCCCGGGCAGGATGAGGCCGCTGTCCTTTGAGGAAAAGGCGATGCCGAAGTCGTCACCTGTGGCAAGTACGTAGGAACGGAAGACTGCGTCAGCCGGCATGCCGTAGATCCAGCCGAAAGGCCCAGTCATATCGTTGATGCCCGGAAAGTCTGTATCGATCATGCGGGCACCCGGGATTAGGTCGCCGGTATTAAAAGGTTCACCGGGTTGAAAACGATACGGGCTGTAGGGACCTTCAACAATCAATGGACGCCCGGCAGGCACGCAGAAGGGATAGACAAAGCTGTGGTCGATGAGTTGATCGCGGTCGAGTTTGAAGTGCTGGATAAAGTGCACAGCCTTATCACCTGAGCACAGTTCGATCTCCTGGTGTACCTCATTCACTTTGCCGATCTTTACCCCAATGAAGGGAACAACGGCCTTGAGAACAAAACCGGGGATACTCATGTCGGCTGCGGTCTTGACAAACGTGGCCATTACCTTGATCTGGTCGGAGTTGCGAACTGTACGCCCTGTAATATGAACACTGGCACGATCCGGGCCAGAAGATATGATTTCAGTCTTAACCCTGCTAAAGCCGGGACGGGTGAACAGGTTGCCGCGTACACCCGCATTCTCTCCCCTGGCCACCACTACGTACTGGTTCAGGAGATACTCGCCTTCTCTGGATGCAAGCTCACGCTCCAGCTCCTTGTCGAAAAGGCTGGTGATGCCCCCGGTCTTTTTTTCCACTTCCACGCGATAGAACTCGTTTTCAAGAATAACAACATTTTCCTGATCCAAGGCACTGCAGACCTCTTTCTGCGTCTGTGATTGTTTTTTGCCGGAGCCGGAGTTGGATTGTATCTGGCTGTAAGCAGTATTGCCGATATCGGAAATATCGGCAATCCACTGCCGGCGGGTATCCTTCCATTCGCATACGTCCTCTTCGGTATAGCGGGTATGACCGAAGGGCACGGGGCCGGGGTTGTGGTCGTTGTTCAGCGAAATGTATTTGTAGGCCCTGCGGATATCATCGGTTAGATCCGGGTAGCTTATGCCCTGAAACAGAGCAGATGCCGCGGCCATCTCGTAGGCGCTTGCCTTGCGTTCGAACTCGCGCTGGAGTGATTCTTTACCCGGGTCCACCTGGGCCAGGGCCAGGTAGACCTGTTCGCCCCAGAACCCCGGCAGCTCACCGCGAATGGTTGGGATGTTTTCGCCGTATTTTTCCTGTGCCTGTGAGAAGAATTCGGCCGGGTTGGACAAGACCAGTCTGGGCCATGCCCAGCTCTCGTTCCATGCCCGGGTTATCTCGGAAGCGGTGATGTCCTGTGGACCATTGTCCACGGCGTGGGCCGGGTAGAAGGGCAGGAAGTACATATCGTAGGGATAAGGCCAGGAGGCACCATAAAAGTCGAAGTGCTCGCGTACATTCATGGGCGGTGAACCGAAGAACTCGAGCGACTTCAGATACTTGCCCAGGCGCGATTGAATTTCCGCAAGGGCTTCGTCTGTCAGGGGCAAGTCGGGGCGCATGGCAAAATCAAAATTTTCACCATAGCCGTTCAGGTTGGGGGTGATCCACGCCAGGACTTTCTCTTCTCCGATTGGCGGCTTTAGGTAGAACAATGGTGGCGCAATGTAGCGCGAGGTATTGGGGCCGCCTATAAAAAAGGGGATATTTGCTGCACTGAGCGGCTTGACTGCTCCCGAGAGGTCCATGAGATCGTTGAGACAGCCGGTCTGAATAGGTACATCAAAATCACGGTTGATCTGAAGCGCCCACTCGGTCGATCGAAAAAGGGCTTCGGCCGGCATGAACTTGTTCTGGTGCGAGATAATGAAACCGCCGGGCTCGATCGTGCCGGAACGCATTGCAGCTACCATACGTTCCTTTTCTGCGGGTGTGGTTGTATCAGAATAAAGAAATTCGTAAAGCGGCCAGCTTTCCTCGCAGAAGAATTGAAAGCGTGACTCAGACGGATAATTTTTTGTCTCTTCGATCAGATCAAGGGCTACACGCAGGTTATCGATGTTCTGGGCCAGGATTTTGCGCTGGCAGTTGGTAAAGCCCACATCGATATGGGAGAATGGAGAGATATATACGCTCCATCGGCGCTGATAGGGAATTGTAAAGGTTCGCTTATAAATTATGCTTCCCGTTTTATTCTTGATGGTTACCGTAGTGGGGCAGGATCCATTATCACAGGCGGGGACCAGAAACGAGCATACGGTGGCGCCGGAATCAACCTGCACGGTCGACTCGACGCTTCTGCCGGATTGCAGAGCCTCTATGAAAAGCTCTCCTGAGAGATCCGGGGGCAGTTTCATCTCGATAAGCTGGCAAAGCTGGCCGTTTTCCTCCACCATGAAAACTGTTGGCTGAATGGTATACGACGGGAAGACAGCGACAGAATTAGGCGACTGTTCACGCTTTGTTACACCGGCGCATCCGAAGAGAAGTGCTGCCAGGCAAAAAAAGATTATGTACGTTATGAAGCGTTTCATACGACCCCCTGTTTTTACAAAAACATATCTATTGAGGCGATGTTTTCGCTCGCAATCAAAATAAAGTGTTACAAAGAAAATTGCACCCCCCTGATAACCGCTGTAGCAAGCAGGATGATGAAGAACACAAAGAATGCTGCCGAACAATAGGCCATAATAACGGTAAAACGGTTCGGACGGAATTCTTCACTGAGAAAGTGGGTGCAGATATACACCGACAGGCAGGCCACGATCGGCAACAGGGCGGTATCGATGACTGCGGTAAGCTGCAGCAGGATGACAGGAGCCGGAATCATGGTGGCAAAGAGCGCGGCCAGGGCCAGGTAGATGATCAGAAATATACGGTACGGGGTGTTTTTGACCCTCTTTTCCCCCCGGTGAAAACCCAGGGCGCTACTTGCCACGCGGGCGAGTCCGTCGATATTGGCTACCAGTGTGCTGTAGAGCGTGCCGAATACACCCACCAGGAAAATGATTTCGCCCTGTCTGCCGAAGAACACCCCGGCGATTCTGGCAAGTACGGTCCCCATTTCCTCACCCTTGGGCACCAGACTCTCAGGATGTAGAATGGTATATCCGGCCACAAGAAACCCAACCGTCAGCAGGGCGGTTATGACCGTGTTGACAGCCAGATCGATCTGGCCGATTTTAATCCAGCCTTTGATGCGCTCAGTATCCCGTGGGGCAGGCTCGGTGGAGATGCCGGCAGCACCCCGGCCGCTGCCCTGGGTCCAAAGCGAGAACCATACGGTCCCGATGGCCCCGGCCCCGGCCCATCCCAAGAGGGGTACAAGTTCGCGCAGTGATTGTGCCGGTACCGTGGGTATCAGGCCCGTTGCGACCTCAGCCATTGGGGGAGGTTTTTTAAAAACAGCATAGAAGATGAAGAAGACGATCAACCCCACCATAATGCGGGAAATCCATTCCAGGGCATTGTAGCTACCACCCAAAAGCACCAGGGCAACGCTCGCCAGGGCTATTATGGCCCAGGCCACATACGAAAGCTGTGGAAAAAGTCCGTGCAGACTGCTGCCGACCGCCAGGGAGATACCGCTCATGCCTACCACGCTGACGATGAAGAATACCCAGAAAATCCAGATAATCCACCCGCGCGGGAGTTTGAGAGGGCCGATTTTTACCTCGACCCGGCCAAAAGCGCTCAGCGCATTTTCGCCGGTGGCAAGCGTATAACGTCCCACCAGTTCGGTCATGAAAAATTTGATGAAGATGGTCAGGATCGGGGCCCATAGAAGTGTCAGGCCGAAAATAGCTCCGGCGCGGGTGGAAAAGACCAGGGATCCGACACCCACGGCACTGGCCGCCCAGACCAGGCCGGGACCAAGGGCCAGGAATCTGCGCCAGCCCTGCGGCGGCTCAGAGACCCTATGCTCTGAAAGATCATTCGATTCTATTTCCTGAATTTCAACATTTTCCATACATTACCCCCACGCATTCTATTCCAATGTTTGTGTGATTCCGGGCTTAAGAACCACTAAGTCGGTTGAGATATTCCAGGCCTGCAGTGTTTCTTCTGGGATAGTCTTGCCTTTGACTTGATAGTGGATCGGGATTGTAACTTTCGGGTTTACCCGTCTGGCCAGCACCGCGGCCTGCTCAAGATCCATACCGTCTGCCCCCACAACGGGATAGGTAGAACATGCCACCTGAACCAGGGCGGCATCCAGAGAGAACCGCACAAGGGCCTCTTCGAGCTCCGGAAAATAGAGTGTGTCGCCCGAGAAATAAAAGGTTTTTTCGCCCTCGACCACAAAACCCACCGCATCCTTCGCGAACGGGTGCCTGGCCGGTACCGCATGAATTTTGATGCCCTTGTACTCGTGAACATCCCCGGGGGCCATGACAAGTACCTGCGAGAGACCATGCTTGCGGGCTCGTTTAATCGATTTGTTGGAGCCCACGACATATGTACCGAGCCTTTTTGCCAGGCGAATGGCCGGAGTGCACCAGTGGTCGATGTGATTGTGGGAGACAAGCATCAGATCGAGCTGATCGATGGTTTCCGGATTATAGGCAATCGGCACGCCCCGCAGGAACTCAAACTGGCCCCACCAGGGATCGGTCATCATTCTCAGACCCGACATTTTTATGAGCACAGTGCTCTGTCCGATCAGGGTTAGTTCCATGGTTCACCTCCTTACAGGAAAAATCGCCCGATACTCTCGAGCTTACATTGTATGCTTTTGAACGTACCCGTCATAAGCATCGATAAAGGATTCAATGTCGGTCTTTACTGGCTGCCAGTTCAGGATTTTCTTGGCACGGGCGTTGTCGAACACGTAATCCTTGAGAGCGATTTCCAGGTGCTGAGGCTCGAGCGGTGAGATGTGAAGTATTGAAAGAATCCTGACGATAGTGCGGGCCAGGCTGGCATTGACATTGATGAATTTCGGTTTCTTGCCGGCATGCCGGTAGACAGCGTGGGCCGCTTGCCTGAGGGTGGGCACATTGTCGCTCGCCAGATTCATGACCTTGCCCTTCGATTGTGGATTGTCAAGCGCGAGGAACATGGCAGAGCACACATCGCGTACATCCACCATCTGCAGCCGGGAATGGCCTCCGCCGGGCAGGATGGTGGACTTGCCCTTTGATATAGCCTCTATCTGCGAGACAAGGAACGGCTCGTTCTGACCCGGTCCGTTGATCGTTGGCGGCCGGAAAATGGTGATATCCAGTCCCTGGGCCAGATAGTTTGCGCACAGTTCTTCTGAATCGACCTTGTCCCGGCCGTACTGGCAGATAGGATTCATTGGGGCGTCTTCCGGGCACGGTGTGGGCACATCGATACCATAGACCTCGACCGAAGACATGTAGATGAATTTATTCACCTTGTGGATGACTGCGGCTGCCAGAGAATTGGCCGTGCCGATAACGTTCACCCGGTGCATGCGGTACTCGTCCGGTTCAAACTGCGCCAGGGCTGCCGCCAGGTGAAATACCGCGTTGCATCCTTTTGTTATTTTCATTACCAGGGACTGGTCGGTGATATCGCCTGTGACCTCCTGAAATTTATTATGGGTAAAGCCGGAGGATTTCTTGTCCAGCCCCACGACATCATGCCCGTTTTCCAGGGCGGTCTGTAGCGCATGCCTGCCCAGAAAGCCTGAGCTTCCGGTAAGCAGTATCTTCATGCTCTCTCCCTCGGGATAGTCACGCATCCTCTGTCAGCCTGAGACACCATGGCAGCATACTTGGCCAGGTGACCGGTAAGTCGCCGTTTTGGCGGCTTGAATGTTTTCTTGCGTTGCTTGAATTTTTCTTCGGATATATTGAGTTGAAGTTTTCTGCCCGGAATATCAATGTGGATTTCATCCCCGTCTTCCACGATGGCCAGAGGCCCTCCAATGTACGCCTCGGGTGTCACATGGCCGATTGCCGGGCCGCGGGTAAAACCTGAAAACCGGCCATCCGAGATCAATGCTACCGAATCGGCCAGGTTCTGCTGGAAGAGGAGCTCGGAGACTGTCAGCAGTTCGCGCATGCCCGGTCCGCCCCGGGGTCCTTCATAGCGGATTATTATGACATCACCGGCTTTGAGTTTTTTGGTCAGGGCAGCCTGGATAGCATACTCTTCGCTATCGAATACACGGGCCCTGCCGCTGAACATGACCATTCCCTCAGGAATACTGCTGGTTTTCACCACTGCGCCATCTGGTGCCAGGTTCCCCTTCAGAATCGCAATGCCGCCCTCGGGGTGGTAGGGGTTGTCAAGGTTGCGGATCACATCATCGTCGCTACAGGAAAAGGATGCGTTGTTTTCGGCAAGGCTTTTGCCCGTGATTGTGATCGCATCGTTTTTCAGAAAGTCTTTCAACTTGTTCAGCATGGCCGGCATTCCACCGGCGCGGTACACATCCAGCAGGAAGTATGGGCCCGAGGGATAGACCCCCAGGATGTGGGGAACTTCGCGGGAGACCCGGTCAAAATCATCGAGCGTAAGTGTGATGCCGAGTTCGCGAGCCAGGGCTATGAAGTGGATGACCACGTTGGTGGAGCATCCGGCTGCTGCGGTTGCCACCACAGCGTTGTGCAAAGCGTCGGCAGTAAGGATTTTTGAAGGGATAAGTTGTTCTTCCACCATCGACACGATACGTTTGCCGCTGTGTCTGGCCATGATATGTTTTTCGCAGTGAACGGCATGCGTGGCTCCGCTTCCCGGCAGCGACATGCCCAACACCTCAGTGAGCAACTGCATGGAAACGGCCGTGCCCATCCCGCTGCAGGCACCGGGGCCGGGCAGGTGAATCATCGACAAAACAGGGGGCGTGTCCTTGGGTGCGAATGCATTGAAGGGCAGCATGGGCCCGCCGGTTACAAAGATGGAGGGGATGTCGAGCCTGGCTGCGGCAATGAGTTGGGCCGGGACAATTTTATCGCAACCCGACAGGAACACCAGGCCGTCGAAACTGTGGGCCATTGCCATGGATTCGATGGCATCAGTGATCAGATCACGCATGGGAAGCACGTATTTCATGCCGTCAAGGCCGTTGCTGTAGCCGTCGCAGGGGGCAATCGTATTGAATTCCAAAGCTACTCCGCCTGCCATGAGGATGCCCTCTCTGACAAACCGGGCAACTTCACGCAGATGCAAATGGCCGGGCAACAGGTCATTCCACGAGTTCACGATGCCGATCAATGGTTTGTTCTCGATATCCTCGCGCGGAATCCCGCAGGCCTTGACCAGTTCGATGCGCAAAAGCGCTGTGGCCAGCTTATCGGTATTCTCCAGCAATTGTTTGCTCTTGGGTTTTTTGGCCATGCTATATCCTTTCATAGAACAGGACGCGGGCATCTGCACTCGCGCCTGCGATTGCCAGATCCACGGCCTTCTGGGGATCGTCGCAGAATCCAAATCCGAGTTTAAAGGCCTCGGCCTTGCTGATTCCTCTGGATACGAGTATTACCTTGATCTTTTTCTCCACAATGATTTTTCCAATTGTAACTACATGCGAGGCTCCGGTTTTATCGTTTATCTTACCGCTCTCGACGTGTTTAATGAGTTCTTTGTAGTGTGGATAACCGTAATCAAGAACCACCGGATGCTCGGGTGCGACACCCTCGGGACACCCCGCAAAAAGCACCAGCGTACCGCCTTCATTCAGCAGGGCTGCGGCGGCATAGATGCCGGCTGCTCCGGCCCAGAAATCCGGACGGTCGCTGCCCAGGCCGATAATCAGCACATCAGACATTTCCAGGGGGAAGGCCATCAGGGGCGAGCTTTGCATGAATTTCACTCCGGCCCGGTGAGCATCAATATAGTGCCCGGCGAAGATACCGGATATTTCCCGATCGGCATTCTCGGTAGTATTGACAATAAAATCGAGGCCTGCCATACCTACGACCTTTTCCATTCTGGTCCGCATGGGGTTGTCGGCCTTGCCGAAAATGTCAAAAAGTGGAAATTGGATTGCGTCCCAATGCAGGGAAAAAATGGTCCGGGGGCTGGCTAAACCCGGCAGCAGGCCTTTGGCGCCACCGGAATAACCGCCGACGGGGTGGGCACTGATGTTTCCGATGGAGATTACAAAATCGTTCTCGGCGATGAGCTTGTTGAATACGGCCGGGACCCCGTCATCGGTTTGGCCGAAATCGATCAGGGCCGAGGGGGTATTGTGGTCATGGTTGACCACGTTGAATTGGGTGGCGATCTTTTCCCCGATTTTAGCGGCGATCTCTTTTCCGGACATGGCACGGTGGGTGCCCAGTGCTATTATGATGGTGATGTTGTCTTTTTTAACTCCGGCCTCCAAGAGTTCATCCAGCACGGCCCACAGGATTTCCCTGACATCGGTATGACGGCTTTTGTCGGGGACTGCGAGCAGCACCGAGCTGTTTTCTCCGACGCTGTTTTTCAGTGGAACAGTGCCGATAGGGGATGTCAGGGCGCTGCGGGTCTCCTTGTATACATCGTCCAGGGCAGGCGCTTTTGCTGTCTGGAGCTTTTCCACCAGGTTTGCATCGGGGATTGTGACATCAAGAAATTTATTGAAGTAGGCGAATCTGAATGTTCCCATCAGAGTCTTCCATATTTGCGGTAAACATCCAGGAGTGATTTGCCGGCGCGGATTTCCTGGCGTGAACGCCGCTCTTCTTTTACTACGATCTCGGCCTTTTCGACCACCTCGGCCAAGTCGACATCGGCCATTGGGATTGCTACAACTCCGTCACGGTCGGCGAAGATGATATCTCCGGGGATAACCCTGATGCCCCCGCAGAAGATAGGTGCTCCTACACCGAGGAGATCAACCCGGCCGACTGAGTCGGTAGGAATATTGCCCTTGGCCCAAACCGGAAATTCGATTTCCAGAATACGGTCGATGTCGCGGATCGGCCCGTCCACAACTGCGGCCCTGACCCCGCCGTAATACTTGCAGGTGGTGGCCATCAGTTCACCGAAGGCCCCGGCCCCAGAGTAGCCATTGGTATTGACAGCCACAACCTCGCCCTTTTTCATGGTCTCGAAGAGCAGGGTAAGCGCCTGGGCCACAAACTCGGGATCATAGTCGGAAAGCCGCTGACTTCTGGTGGTCTTGGCTTCCTCTATGGTAAAAGCGGGCCCGGCAACCCTGGCATCGGGGATGATCGGCAGAAATCCCATGTGCATGGTCTGGTTCATGAAACCCATTTCGTCCAGGGTGTCTGCCACGGCAGGCGTGTAGGTCTTTTCAAGGCGATTGCAAAAATTCAGGATCTCTTCATGACTGTAGCTCTTTGACATGAAACCCTCCTTCAAAAAAAATAATAAGCATTTATTTTATTGAGATGTAATTATTGTTTTATCGCGCTTTTTTTACCTCCTGGATATACTGCTGAGCCCGCCGGGAAATGGCTTCCAGATCACCCGTTGCAAGGGCATTTTTATTCACAAGGTCAGTCCCGGCACACACAAACAGGGCGCCGGCCTTCAGATATTCGGCCACGTTTTCCAGGTATACGCCCCCGGTCGGAACCAGTGGAATCCGGGGCAGAGGAGCATGAATTGCCTTGATATAGCCGGGGCCTCCCACGGCCTGGGCCGGGAAGACCTTGACGGCATTCGCGCCCACGTTCCAGACAGCAAGAATCTCGGTCGGGCTCAACGCTCCACCGACAACACAGATGCCAGTGTTTTTGCAATATTCGATAATCTCAAGGTTGACGCTCGGGGTCACAATAAAAACGGCACCCGCCTCGATGGCTGCCTTGCACATGGAGACATTTGTGACAGTGCCCGCTCCGATTGTCAGCTCATCTGTGTGTTCGGCTTTAAGTCTTTTGATCACACTGATCGCGTCAGGTACGGTCATTGTGATCTCGGCAACCGGAATTCCGCCGCGTGCCAGGGCATCAACCGCTCCAAGGGCATTCTCGAGCGAAGGGGCTCTTACCACCGGGACGATACCGATGTCGGCCAGTTTGTCTAGAATCTTGTTTTTATTCATTGCTCGATCACATCCTGCATTTAGCCTGCATGCAAACTAATGCCATGCTAATATCTTTTATCCACCAGGGAGTGTTTGACATCATCGAGGCGCTCCTTGAATTTGTCAAAACCCTTCATTGCGACCGAAACAAACAGAACATCGATCACCACCAGTTGAACAAGGCGGGATGCCATAGGTGCAAACCGCAGGGCTGCTTCTTGGATATTTACTGATAGGGTGATATCGCAGAGTTTTGCCATTGGACTTTTATGTTCACCGACGATACCTATAATGGTCGCTCCCTTGTTCTTTGCAATGGCAATACTCTCGAGAATGTCCCTGGTGGAGCCGGAATGGGATATGGCAACCACCACGTCTTGCTCGCCAAGCAGGGCGGCGGACATGACCTGCATGTGTGGATCGTCATACACACTGCAGGCTATGCCCAGGCGGAAAAATTTATGATAGGCATCACGGGCGACAACGCCGGAACCGCCCACCCCGTAGAACTCGATTCGCCTGGCTTTTGCCAGTGCATCACAAGCCTGCTCCATGAGTTTGAGATCCAGCGATCTCATGGTATTGCTGATGGACTCTCTGCTTGAATTGAACAGTTTGTTGAATATTTCCGGCAGGCTGTCATCTTCGCTGACATTTTCGTGGATGTATTTACTCGATGGCAGGTCACGGGCCAACTTGAGCTTGAGGTCCATGAAGCCGCGCAGGCCCATGCTTCTGCAGAAGCGAATTACACTCGGCTCGCTGGTAGCAGCTTCTTCGGCCACATCGGTGATGGAACTCCTGATAACCTTATCCGGGTGGCTAAGGACATACTCGGCGACTTTTTTTTCCGAGTTCCGCAGGCGATCCTTTATGGATCTGATGTTCATCAGGGTTTTGCCCATAACGAAGCTTATTTAACCGATTACATTGTACAATCAATTTCAAATAATATTGGTAGTAAAACTACATCATAAGATAAAAGCTGTTGTCAATAAGAAATATGAGGCAGGTACGTGGTGATGAAGAATGTCTTCAGCCACCGAAGCAATAGAATGCTTTCAATGCTATGAAATAATAAATGATTAATTATATTATAATCTGCTAAAACCGTCAGCCGATCCTATTGGAAGTATGCGTTTGTTTTTATGTGATGTATCTCAAGCACTAATGATTGCAGAAGTGGAATGTAGAAATACTACAAAATCCAACGGTTGATTTGGAATAATTTGTGAATGAACTATGCCGGGTGTTTTTCAGGTAAACACAAATTTGCTGTGAATGGGTGCACGATCTGCTTTTTCCACCCGTGGCTTGTCTTTTTTCCCGATCTTCTCCATTATAATGACAAGGATTGGTTGCTTTTTGCGGGCAAGTCCAACATTTGCTGTGCATATGTATTACCCGGACAGGAGGAATAAACTCGATGCAGTATATTGTATTCCGGCAGTGCCGCAGGGATGACTGGCGGGACATTATGGATGTTTGCCACCGGACCGGTTTTATGGGCGAAGACCTTCGTGGGACCGGGCGCTTTAATGATCGCAAGCTCTTCGGGTTGATCTTCTGCCTTTATTACGTGTGGTATGAAACGCAGTACTGTTTCGTGGCTGAAGATACCCGCAGTAAGAGGGTAGTCGGGTACATTCTGGGGAGCCTCGATACTGGAAAATGGCAAAAGGAATTTTTCAGGAAAATGCTGTGGCGGATAATCTGCCGCATGC
>Ga0272441_10006995_pt1 | contig 18562 bp, 16 predicted proteins | sample SSMProp6N_FD_193582 | JGI IMG/M metagenome (GOLD analysis project Ga0272441, IMG submission 193582) | Marine sediment archaeal communities from Little Sippewissett salt marsh, Falmouth, MA, United States - SSM-Prop-6N | ecosystem: Environmental > Aquatic > Marine > Wetlands > Sediment ... | reverse complement strand
TGGAGATTATAGATAACCAAACCGCGATTGGAGGCGCTGTTGGAGCTATAGCGGCTGTACTCGCCTTTAAGGTAGGCGATGGATTTTCCGTCGGGGCTCCAGCAGGGCTGGCGGCCGTTTTCGACGACTTTGGTGCGCCCGGCGCCGTCGATATTCATATAGTAAACATTCCGCATTTTATCGCGTCGGCCGGTCCCCTCGTCGGCGACAAAGCAAATTTTCGTGCCGTCCGGCGAGGCGTGCGGGTACAGCTCGTTGACATCGGGGGTGTTGGTGAGATTAATGGGATTTTCCCCGTTGGCGTCGATGAGGAATATCTCCCAGTTGTTTTTGCCGTTGGTTTTGCGATAGGTTTCGTAAACGATTTTATAGGGTATCGCCTCCAGATTAATTTCCGATTTTTCCACCGGTTCGGTTCCCGAATCGGCGCGCGGTCCGAATCCCAGCCAGGAGCGGTTGCGACGGCGTCCCTGTCCCGACGCCTCGGCGGCGCTTAATATACCAATCAGTAAAAAGGTAATGATCTTGAATGATATACCGGTTAAAAATGCTGCTTTATATTCCCTTTTATTATTCATTTTTATCTCCAATCAGCAAATAACTGTTAATATACTATTATTGAACCCTGTTACATCATTTTCGTCATGTAATTTTTATTGTTTTGTATTTTTTAGCCTTTTTGCGACTACAAGCTGCCAGTTTCATCGTCCCCGACCCCGGTTCGAGCGGGAGTTTCTCGACCGGTTTGAACTGGAATATCTTGACGAAGAACTCGAGCGCCGATTGGAGTTGTTTTCCGCCAGCTTCGGGGCCAGGGTAAATTCCTTCGCTTGCCACAACAGCACCACCCGGGTGGGTTCGATCGCCAGCACCCGGGCGTCACTGACTTTATCTCCGACCTGGACCCAGCGCTCACCGATCCGGGCGGCGTCACCGAAAATCGCGTTGCAGCCACTGGGTGGCTCCGGAGCCGAGGGCGGCGGGACAAACTTGTTTTGCCGGCTCAGGTTCTCGGCGGCATCTTTATAGCGGCGCAAATGTTTCTTGGATGTCTCGGCGTCTGGTCGAATCTGATCGAAGGCGGCCTGGTTCAGCAGGGCGGGTTGATTTTCAAACTGCAAAATCTTAACCATCTCGACGGTGGTTAACATCATCAGCATAACCGCCAAAGCCAAAAAAATCAAAGAACACAACGATTTTCTGTCATTTTCATTTCGTAAATTCATATCCCTCTTTCAATCAATACTTATTACTTCCGATTTAATTCGGAACTAAACACTAAACACTAACCACTAAAGCATACAACAAATGGATAAATCATTTATTGCGGAAAAAGCCAAAATCAATTTTAGGCACTCTAACAAAACTTCAAGTATGAATGAATTTCAAGCCAGGGACAGGCTTGGCGGGAATGACAGCGTTTGTCAGACTGCGAGGCAGGTTTTGTGAGAACCTCTTAATCTATATTGATGGAGGGCACATTTTTGGGAGAATTTATATAATAGCTTGGGATATAACAACTTACATCAGTTTGTGGCGGCGTTTTCACCAGATGGAACCGGACGTCTGTTTCAAGGTGGAAAAATCATATTTTTTCGGCAATAATCCCATCTCTGGCGTGTTGTACCAACGGAGACTTGAGAGAATGGACAGTGATCCGCTTGCGGAGCAGATAATAAAGTGTCAAAATGGCGAGCGGGAGGCGTTTGCCTGGCTTTTGAGGCAGTACGGTTCCCGGCTGTACCGTTTTTTTCTGCGCATGAATTACTCGCCGGCGGACGCCGAAGATTTATTACAGGATTTATTCGTCAAACTCTTGGAAAAAATACACGGGTACAATCATCAAGGTCGGTTTGAAAGCTGGTTGTTCTGTGTGGCGGCGAACCTGGCCCGAAACGAGTACCGCAGGCGGCGACGGCGCGGCGGTGTCATATCCATGCATGACGAACAATCACCCCTGGGGGAAGCGTTGGTTTCGACCGAGGCGACCGCCCCGGAAAAGCTGCAACTGACCGAGCAAATCGATCAACTGCAGGATGCTCTCGAACAACTGTCCCCGCCGGAACGAGAACTTATTATTTTGCGTCATTACGGCAAGTTGAGTTTTAAGGAGATCGCCGAACAATACCGGATGCCTATCGGCACCGTGCTGGCTAAAGTACACCGCAGTTTGAAGCACATACGCAATATCATGTTGGAAAACGAAAAGCATACTCAAAATCTTGATAATAGTATGAGAACAGGACTAAATCCATGAATATTAAGGAAAAAGAACTGGTTGAATTACTGGAACAGTTGGACCTGGACGAGAAGCGCGCAAAGCAAACTCTCGAAGATATTCAACGGGTCGATGAATTGCTGGAGCAGTACGATCAAATCGAGGTTGATCCGGTCATATTGGATCGGGTTGAAGCTCAATTGCTCCGGGCGCCGATTTCGCCGTCCCACACCGAAAGCAGTTGGTGGCGTCAGGTGGCCGTAATGGCGGCGGCCCTGTTGATGGTGCTGGGGGTGACTATTCTCATCAGGCCGCAATCACAAACTTCCACCGTGCTCGACGACGAGTTGGATGGCTACTGGCAGCAGGCATTGGTGATGGAGAATGAAACCAAACGAGATGTTGATGGCATGATTTTAAGTGAAGTTTTGCAGTGCTGGTCCGAGGCCGAATGGGAAGTGAGCGAAATCCTGGGTGCCGAAGATGACGGGCAGCAAAATCCGCTGCAAATCGGCAGATCCGATTGGATTGGGCATCAACTTTGTGAATAAAATGGAAACTAATGTAAATAAGTAATGAATTAAGGCCAATTTTTGGCGCGCAATTTGCCTTTTAAGGAACTTTATAATGTTTAGGAAACTGTCTTTACCGGTAATATTAATCCTGGGAATGATTTTTTGCGGTCCGGGCGCCGGCTCCTCGTCCAGGAACGAACACCAGGGCTGTCCGGTTAATATTTTTCAGAATGTTGAGGACCACTTTAATAGTTATCGATCCGGCGCCGTTTCTGTTTATAAGCCTGCTGAATTCCAGAGACGCTCACCGAATGCGGTATTTGGCGGTCCCAGTCGGGGACCGTCCCGGGGCGATCAAAGACGCCGCTCCTGGGACCGAATCAGCACCGATACCTTGCTGAAATTCCTTAAAGAACACGAAAAAGAACTGGCCGGCCGACTGGAAGGCATCAGAGAAGAAAATCCCCGCAGTTTTTCTGAGCAGGTCCGCGCCTTAAAGGCGCTTTATGGGCCGGTTATCGAACAAATGAAAGAGGATCCCAAAGCCGGCAAGATGAGCCTGGAAAAAATTCGCCTGCGCTTAAAAATCCCCGACGCCGTTGACAACGTAAAAAATGTCCCGGAGGAATCACGCAACCAGGCGAAACAAAAACTGACCGATCTGGCGGTCAGGCTTTTCGACGTGATTGTCTCCGAAGAAGCTTATGACATCGATCAAATGGAAGAATGGCTCAATCACCCCGAGGATCGCCGCTGGCTCAGTCGCAACGAGTACCGGTCTCATCGCAATTATATCGAGCAGAACCGTGAGGACATCGAGGAATGGCAGAAAAACAAAGAAGAAATTGTCGAGCAAAGGGTGATCAAACTACTGCAGGAGCATCGTGATTTCCCCTGGGGCAATTAAAGGAGTATCACAAGGGCCCCAATCGGGATACGTTACCTTGGGATGCTATTTCAAAGACTGTAGGGCCACGAGCAGGGCCACGAGTAAGATAACGATGACGATCAAACCCGTACCCGAAAATACCGGTTGTTTTATAGGAATTTTACCAATCATGCTGGAATCCTTTTACGGTTGTCGGCCCCTTCTACTCCCTATTTATAAGGACGAAAAGAAACACAAAAAATTTCCGTAAAAATATAAATTTATCGAGACTTTTTCGGCGTCACGTATCCGTTCAGGCGTCTTATCAGGCGTTTTCGATAAGAAAATTTAAAAATATTTTAAAAATTTTAAAATTTATGCCGGTTTATTACCTCGTAACCGTTAAAGTAATGGGGGTATGTTTGCGAAATGCCAAACAAAATCGACTTTTATTTTTCCGCAATAACCGTGTTATCAGGTGCGTTATAAGGGGTAAGATGAATAAGGACTTACAAGCGGCGGCAACTAAAACCTCTAAAGACGCCATATATTGTTGACTCATGTCGTTATGTATAAGAGCGTTGATGTCCGTTATGATTAAATATGGTATGGTTGTCCGATAAAAAGTGGATTTATCCCACTGAAAATGAGTTTTTGTGTACTAAAATGGTGTTTTCGAGCGTCTTATATCGAATAGGGTATCGACTGTTTATCCGGGATTAAAAGGTCCGACGCATCGCCGGGTAAAGTGTTGCAAGTTAATATTTTACAGGGATTTAGGAAAAAAGGTCGGATTGGAGTGATAAAAAAACCTATGACAACTCAGTTGCAGGCAAAATTATTGGGCGAATTACTGTGCGAAAAGTCATTTTTAGAAGATGAGCAGTTGCAAAAGGCTTTGGCGGAGCAAAAAGGCACCCGGCAGCGGTTGGGTCAGATTTTGCTGGAGATGGGACATATCACGCAAATTCAGTTGAATGAAGCACTTGCGTTACAGGCGGGTATTGAGCGGATTGATTTGGCGAATATATCGGTCAATCCCCAGACGATCGCTTTGGTGCCGGCGGAGTTGGTGAGCAAATACAATTTGTTGCCGTTATGGCAGGAGAACGGCAAATTGGGCATAGCGATGGCGAATCCGTTTGACACCCAGGCGGTGGAGGATTTGCGGATGATCACCGGCTTGAGTATTAAGCGTTATTTTGGACACCCGATGCAGATGGAGCAGGTGGTGATCAAGTTTTACGGCAGTAATGTGGCTCGGATGCTGGAGAATTTGGCGCCGGCGGATCCATCTCAGGATACGGAAGAGAACGGGGATTTATCGGCGGCGAAGCTGCATGAGTTGGCGCGGGAGCCTTCGCTGGTGAATTTGGTGAATTTGGTTTTGTTGGAGGCGGTGGACGCCCGGGCGAGTGACGTTCATATAGAGCCTTTTGAGCATCAGTTAAAGATCAAGTACCGGGTGGATGGGATGTTGTTTGAGAAGGCGCCTTCACCGAAGCGTTTGCAGGCGGCGATAATATCGCGTATCAAGATTATGGCGGGGATGAACATAGCCGAGCGTTTTATTCCTCAGGACGGACATATAGAGTTTTCGGGTCACACGGGCAAGGTTGATATACGTGTTTCGACGGTGCCGACGGTTTATGGTGAGTCGATCACCATGCGTTTGCTGGATCGTTCGGCGTCTTTGATTCAGTTGGAAGATTTGGGGATGGGTTCGGTATTGTTGAGTGGATTTGACAAGAGTTTGTATAAATCTCATGGTATGATATTAGTGACCGGTCCGACGGGTTCGGGTAAAACGACGACGTTGTACGCGGCATTGAATAAGATATATACGCCCAGTAAGAAGATTATCACGATTGAAGATCCGGTGGAATATCAGCTTGACGGAATTATTCAGATGCCGGTCAATCCGAAGCGTGGTTTGACATTCGCCAGCGGATTGCGTCATATTGTTCGACAGGATCCGGATATTATCATGGTCGGTGAGATACGTGATTTGGAGACGGCGGATATAGCGATTCGGTCGGCGTTGACGGGTCATTTGGTTTTTTCGACGCTGCATACCAATGATGCGCCCGGGGCGGTCACGCGTTTGATAGATATGGGCGTGGAGCCGTTTTTGCTGGCGAGTTCGATCGAGGTGATTATGGCGCAGCGTTTGGTGCGAAAGATCTGTCGTACCTGTAAGAAGTCATATACACCCGATGCGGCTTTGCTGAAAACGCTCAAAGCCCCGGAGTTGGTTCAGGAGGGTGTGACTTTTTATCGGGGCGCCGGTTGTCCGGAGTGCATGCAAAGCGGGATGCGTGGTCGGGTGGGGTTGTTTGAATTGTTGCGGATAACGGATCAGTTAAGGCCGATGATATCCGCCAAGGCCGACGCCGACGCCATCGCCAAGGCCGCCCCTGAAGATCACAAACCCATGCGGCAGGACGGCATCGACAAGATAATACAAGGTGTGACCACCCCGGAAGAGGTGCTTCGAGTCACCCAGGGTCTTGATGAGATTTAATCTCCGGGCCCCATATATTTTGTGTCGGTATCCAAATTAGTTTATTTTTTCCCGGAGGCGACATTAGCTGTGGCACAGTATCAATACCAGGCAGTCACTGATTCAGGTCAAACTATCAGTGGTTCATTAGAGGCTCTGGATCGTCGGTCCGCCTTGGCGGCGTTGGCGGGTAAGGGGCATTTTGTGACGAGTATAATGGCAGGAACGGAAAAAGCCATCGTCACCCCTCGCCAACAGACGCTGGACAAGGCGCCGCCCAAATCTTATTCGCTTCGGTCGGGCAAGGTTACGGGTAAGGACGTGTTATCGTTTGTGAATCAGCTCAGCGCCGCGATACGAGCGGGTTTGCCGATGTTGGATTGTTTGCAGATTATTCGTCGGCAGAGCGAAAAGGCGGCCGTGGGGGAGTTGATTCGCGAGTTAGAGGATTCGGTGAGCAGCGGCGACGCCCTGTCGGATGCGATGGGGCATCATCCGAAGATATTTCGGCCGTTGCATTGCGCGTTGGTGCGGGTAGGCGAGACGGGAGGTCTATTGGATCAGACTTCGCTGCAGTTGGCGCAATTATTGAAGCGTGACGAGGCGATTAAATCGAGCATGAAAAATGCGGCGGCGTATCCAATATTTATTTTGACGCTGGGTTTTGTGGCGGTGATTGTGATTATGACGTGGTTGTTGCCGACGATTATCGCCACGATTGACAGTCCGGATTTTAATATGCCCTGGCCGACACGGTTGTTGATGGGGATCAGCGATTTTATTCGGAATTACTATTACAGCGTGCCGTCGTTAGTGATTATAATCGCGTTATTTTATGGTTTTAAGAAATGGATTGACGGTCCGGGTCGGATACACTGGGACGGGTTCAAGATAAAGATACCGGTGATGGGTCCGGTATTGCGGAGCATAGCGGTGGGTCGTTTTGCGCGGACGCTGGGTTCTTTAACGAAAGGCGGGGTGACGATTTTAGAGGCGTTGGGCGTGGTTCGGGATACGTTGGGCAACGAGGTGTTGGGTCGGGAGATAGACGACGTGACCGAGAAGGTACGGGTGGGCGCCGCGTTGGCCGAGCCGTTGGAGGAGTCGGGGCGATTTCCGCATTTACTGGTGCAGATTATCTCGGTGGGGGAGCAGACCGGCAAGCTGGACGAGTTGCTGCTGACGGCGGCGGAGACATTTGACGAAGATGCGGACGCCGCTATAGAGAAGTTTATGGCTATTATGCCGGCGGTATTGGTGTTGCTGCTGGCGGTGGTGATCGGTTTTATCATCGTGGCGACGATATTACCGATCTGGAGTTTGCAGATGAGCGTTGGTGGATTTTAAGTTTAACTAATGGATAAAGGAATATGAACATGAAGAGAAGACGTAAAGGTTTCACACTGGTGGAGATTCTGGTGGTTATAGTCATCATCACGATGTTGGCCACATTGATTGTGCCGAATATCGGCAAGCAGTTTAATAAAGCCAAAATTGGCATAGCGCAGACCAATATTGCGCTGATAGAAACCGCTCTTCAGGAATTTCTGATGGAATGCAGTCGTTATCCCACCAATGCCGACGGTGGTCTGGAGGCCTTATATATCGCCCCTTCTGATCTAGTGGATGTTTGGGATGGTCCGTATATCGATCCGGAAAAAATGGTTGATCCCTGGGGTTATGATTTTCTGTATCAATATCCGAGTCAACAAGGCGGCACCAAGGAGTATGATGTTTACAGTTTAGGCGCTGACGGTCAGTCTGGTGGAGAAGGGCCGAATGCGGATATATATAACTGAGTATATGGGTAACACACCCCTAAATCCCCTCTCAAGAGGGGACTTTAAGGTGTTGCTGCGCGACAGGTAATTTGATGGTTAATAAACGAGCACAATTATTTGGAGGAGAGATGGTGGTGCGGGGAGGATTTACGCTGGTGGAGATATTGGTGGTGGTGACGATTGTGGCGTTTATGGCGGGGATGAGCGGGGGGATATTTATCCGTTCGTATGAGAAACGGGTGAAGGAAAAGGCGGCCATGGATTTACTGCATGCGGCGCTGTATGCGCGGATTTTGGCGGTGGAGAGGAACTTGCCCTGCAAGTTGTATTTGGATACGGAAAATCAGGCGTTTCATTTGGCGATAGACGTCGCCGACGAGACGGGCGTTTTGGTGGGCGAGCAGTTGATCGACAACGCCTATTTTCGTTCGGTGACGCTGCCGGATGAGATGATGTTTGAAAATATTACGATCAGGCCTTATTACGCCTTGATGCAGGATGTAAATTATGTTACCAACGTGATTTATTTTTCGCCGAACGGTACGGCGGACGAGGCCTTAATCCAGATAGGCGATGGATTTAAGCATTACACCTTAAGTGTTTCCGCCGGCACCAGTCGTCCGAAGTTGATACGGGGCACGGTGGAAGATGTGACTCCCGATAGTTATGATTTGGATTTACAATGGTTATCAACCGACAATATTCTAAGCGGGCGTTTACCTTAGTCGAGGCTTTGGTGGCGACGATTATTTTGGCCGGGGGTGTGGTGTCGGTGAGCGCTTTGAACAGTCGGTGTTTGAGGCGGACGCTGTTGAACCAGCAGTTGGATCGGGCGTGGCAACTGATGGATCATCAACTGACCCTGATTGATGCGATGGGTATTGAGACGTTTATCGAGCAGCGTATCAACCAGGGTGAAATGAATGATGAGAATTTAATTTATACCTGGGAGGTGGTAATTGACGTTCATGAAATTGAAGGATTGTATCCGGTGACGATGACGATTAGCTGGTTTCGGGGTGATCAGCCCAAGATGATAACGGCGTCCACGTGTTTTTACAGTCCGCCGGCGGGGGGTGACGGGAGCAGTTGAAGTAATAACGAATGACGATTGCATGACGAATTACCAATAACAGAATTTATGAATAAATTGCCGGTAATACAAACTGTTTTGATGAGTTTATTAGATATGGATCGGAAGGCAATAACAACTTTTCGGCGTGGTCGGGTCGGTGGTTTTACGCTGCTGGAGATATTGGTGGCGACGGTGATCGGTTCGTTTGTGGCGATTTCGGCGGTGACGGCGTTAAAGTCGGTTCTTTCCTGTCGGGAAAAGATAGTCCAGAGTACGACGGCGTCGGCGGAGATGAGATTTGTCGCGGATACGATTCGGCAAGATTTTTTCAATTTTTATCGTGATCCGGAATATGCCAATGTCAAGCTTATTGGGGCGACGAATTTGACCGATTACGGTGCGGCGGACGATGTGATGTTTTATACGGTTAATCGCGTCAAGGCGCGTCCGTCGCAGCCTGAGGGGGATATTTATGAGGTGGAATACAGTTTGCTGGTTGATCCGGCGGTGGGTACGCCTTATTTGGTACGTCGGGTGTGGCCCAATCCGGTGGCGGAAGTGGAAGTGCCGGCGGGGGTGGTGACGATTTTGAGTGAAAAGATAGTTTCGTTTGAGGTTTTGTATTATTACGAGGAACAATGGGTGGAAGAGTGGCCGTTGGAGATGACAGAGTTGCCGGCGTTGATTTCGGTGAGTTTGGCGTTGCGGCCTGACGTAAATCGGTTGGAGACATTGCGACACGAATTTTTTGTTAATTTTCCCCGTTGGCCTGGGAGCGCCGGTGGCGGCGCGCAGATAGGTATGGACGGGACGGCGCCTGCCGAAGGCGGTAGTGGAGAGACGACGGGTCAGCCGGGCAATCCCGGAATGTCCGGTGATGATCAATAATTAATAATGAAAAAGTTACGACATAAAAATTGTATTCGCAGACGTGCTTTGGCGCTGGTGACGGTGTTATGGATTGTAATGATCCTGACGATTGTGGTGGCGGTGACGGCCAAGACGTCGCGTTTAGATACGCGTTTGACGATGAGCGGTTCGGAGCAGATTGCGGCGAAATGGGCGAATCGGGCGGCGTTGGAGATGGCGTTGGCGCAACTGGTGGAGGATTCGCCGGAGAGTGACGGGTTCGTTGATTTTTGGACGGTTTACCCCGAGTACAGTGAGTTGGTGGAGTTGCCCGGTTGTGCCTTTAATATACGTTTTGAAGACGAATCCGGCAAGCTGAATATAAATACGGTTACGAAGGAGCAGTTGCTGTGGCTGCCTTATATGACCGAGAACATCGCCGATGCGATTATTGACTGGCGTGACACCAACGATACTCCCGAACCTTTGGGTTTGGAAGGCAGCTATTATATTAACCTGCCTTTTCCTTACCTGATTCGTGACGGGGAGTTTCGGACGATTCGCGAGTTGCTGCTGGTCGATGGTGTGACGCCGCAACTTTTTTTTGGGGAAGACGCCAACGGTAACGGGCAACTCGATTACAACGAGAACGACGGCGATATTACGCCGCCCTACGACAATGGCGACGGGATATTGGATTTGGGTTTGATTTCTTATCTAACATGTTATTCCCAAGCTGCAGATGAGGAATCTGAACCTAAAGTGAACGTCAACAGCGCCCCGTTATATGTGTTGCGGAGTTTGTTATACGGGGACATTACCCTGGCGGAGAATATTATGGCATATCGTCAATCGACGGCCGAAGGGATAATGAGCGTCGATGAGTTGCAAGAGGTGCAGGGCATGACCGCTGACGTTTACAGTGAGCTTTCCGGTTTGGCGACGGTATCATCGAATATTTGGACGATTCATTGCACCACCGCCGCGGCGCGCACGGGCGCCCTGTTTTTCCTGGAGGCGGTGGTGGATCGCAGTCAAGAACCCATACAAGTGCTTTATTGGCATCAAGGAGCAAGACATTGAGTAGAACGATACGGGCGATTATTAAGAAACCACATGAATTCAAGTCGGTTCAGATGCGTGTCGGCGGGGCGGGTTTTGAGTTGTTGTCTTATGGTGACAACGAAGCGGATTTGTCGCCGGCGGATGCAACGGTAGTCGGTTTTGACAGCGGTCGGGCCGCTTTTTACCGGATTATGGTTCCGCCGGTCAGAGAGGATCAAATGCCCAATTTGGTTCGCATGCAGGCGGAGACCTTGCTGCCGCTGCCGCTGGAGCAGATGGAGTTGGCGTGGCGTCGGGGGATCGAGGTGGAGGGGGGCAAAACGGAGGTGACGCTTGCGGCCGGTCGCTCGATTCAACTGGAGCGGTTTTTTCAGGACGTGCAGGACTGCGCGCCCTCGAAGATTATCCTGGACGGAGAAGCGATAATAAAATCCTGGCAGGTTTTTTTCGGCGGCGGTCTGGAGTATGCCGTGGTGATTTACCTGGGTGAAACAAGTTCGCATGTTTGCCTGGCGCACAACGGGAGTTTGAGTCATGCGGTGACGCTGGAGCTGGGCCGGGATGATTTGGTCCAAGCGTCATCCAATCGAACGAATTTGCAGCGGTTCAGTCATGATTTGCAGCACGCCCTGCAGTTGTTTGATATTCAGCCTGAAAAGCAGGTTCCGCTATATTTATTATGCCCTGATTTACAATCCTATCAGGACATAACCAAATATTTGTCGGAGATGGATTTGAATGTCCAGGCGGCGTTGCCGAACCGGGATCAGTTGACTTGTTCGAGTACTTTTTCGGCGGAGTTGTTTTACGCCTACCTGGCGCCGCTGGGTCTGGCGTTGCTGGGACTGGACGCCGAAACCCGGGAGTTGAAACTGTTTCAGCGGATATTACCGGAAAAGAACCCCCAGCCCATCGGATTATCGCTGCCGTCATTGAAGGTCAGCGCTATCTTGGCGGCGGTGATGGTGTTTGTTTTTGGGGGGGTATTTTCATGGTACACTTACGTTGGGGATAAAAATTCTCAGGATACGACGTATGTGATTAATGATTCTGAAATCGATCTCAGGGATATTACCCGGGAACAGAATATTAAAAAGGCCATCGCCCAGGACCGGATAGATTTGCTGACTTTAATCGAGAAGATCAGCGGCTGCGCGCCGCGGGGGGTGGAACTGGATAAATTTATCTATCAGAAAGGGCGTCAGGTTACGGTGGAAGGACAGACCAGCCGCCAGGAGATGATTTATTCGTTTACCGGGAATTTGAAGCTGCAGCCCGTGTTCAAACAGATAATTATTCAAAACCAGAATCCGGAGACCCGGGGCAATCGCATTAATTTCACGGTGAAATTCGATTATACCGAAGCCCCCCAATAACAGGTAAAAAAACATGGTTTCACAAATGTCCGAAAGAGATAAATATATACTGATGATTGGCGCGGTTATCGCGGTTTTCATTTTGTTTGCACACTTTGTGGTGCTGCCGTCGATTAGCCGTTATAACAACATCCGGGATCGCGTTAAAAATCATGAAGCGATCATGGCGAATCTGGGCTTGTCCGATTCGGCGCAGGCCGAACGTGAATTGGCTCGACTGGTCAAAGCCGTACCGACGTTCGCCCCGCCGCTGAATGAAGATCAACAGCGTCAGATTTTTCAGGAGAAATTTTACGAACAACTGCGCAGTTGTCGCATTCAGGTGACGAATCCGCCGCAGTTTCAGGCGCAGGTGCGGGCGCACCCGGACAAGACGCTGGGTTTGAATATTTTGCGCCTGAAATGCCGCGGCACCTGTCGTTTTCGGGACGCGATGAATCTTCTGGCGCTGCTGTATGAAAATCCTTATTTGTATGCGGTGGAGGAGATGCACTTGATTTGCGGGGAAAGGAATCGTGATGAAATTGATTTGACCCTGGTGGTCACTACGTTATGTCAAATGCGAGGCAGCGGATTATGAACCTAAAAAATGAAAAAGATCGTAAGAGTTTGTTTTCTGTAGTTTTACTGACGTTGGCGGCAGCGTTGATGGTTTTTACCGCTTTTGAGTTGGTGCGGATCGCCCGGGCTGATAATGAGAGCAACGAGCTGACCCAGGAAAAACTCGAGCAAATCAGACCGGATGAGGAAAAAACCCGGGAAACCCTGGAGAAGTACCAGCAAACCGCCGCGAGTTTAACCGAACATAATATGTTTGTGCCCCCGCAGGACGAAACCGAACCCGAGGCGGATTGCACGGCGATTTTGGGCGACGAAGCGTTCATCGATAATCGCTGGGTCCGGATCGGCGATCGTGTCGGCGACGCCGAAGTGGTGGCCCTGGGTCCGACGTCGGTGACGTTGTTGTGGCAGAAGCGAGAGATTTGGCGTTCGCCCATCCTGCGCATGGAGGACAGTTCCAATAATCGATCTTCCTCTAATCGTCAAGCCCAGAGTACGCGTTTGGAACGTGGGGGAATGGAAGATATGAGAGCCCAGATGAGAGGTAATCGTGGTGCTGATATGATGATGGGTGGTCGCGGGGGTAATATGGGCGGCGGTCGTGGAATGGGCATGGGCGGCGGTCGTGGAATGGGCATGGGCGGCGGTCGCGGAATGGGCATGGGCGGCGGTCGTGGAATGGGAATGGGCGGCGGTCGCGGAATGGGCGGTGGTCGCGGCGGTCGCGAATAAACTGTTTGAAATATGAATTGGGAAAATTGGTGATGAACTTAAAAAACGAAAATGACCGAAAGAGTTTTTTCTCGGTGGTGCTGTTGGCTGTGGCGGCAGTACTGCTGGGCGGTACGGCGGTGCTGTTGGCGAAGTATGCCGGGGCCAATCCAAAAGATGCGTCTTTGACTGATGAGCTTTTGGCGCAGATCAAACCCGACGCCGGAAAAACTCAAGAATTCCTGCAGAACTATAAAAAGGCCGCCACGGACCTGACCGCCAACAATATGTTTGTGCCGCCTTCGGATGAATCCGTGGCGCCGGGCGATTGTACGGCGATTTTTGGAGATGAAGCGCGTATCGGCAACCGCTGGTACAAAGCCGGCGATAGAGTCGGCGACGCCCGGATAGAATCAATCGAACCTACGGTGGTGACGTTGCTTTTTAATGAAGAAAGAATTACCCGCAAACCGGTGTTGGTCGTGGAAGCCTCTTCTCGAAATTCCCGCAACCAGTCTCAAAACAACCGGTTCAATCGGGGTGGTCGAGGTCAACAAGGCAGCACCAGAGGCGGTCGCGGTGGAAATTCAGGCGCCCGCAGTGTTAACATCGATCAAGCCAGGGCCCAAGTCGCCGAACGGGTGCAGGCCTTTATTGGTAATGAAGGAGGCAACCTGATCACCAGCTTTATGAATGCCTCACCGGAGCAAAGGGCGCGGCAAATCGATCAGTTCCGTCAGCAATTCCAGGGCGGAACTTTTCAATTTCGCACCTCCATATCCACCGGAGGCCAGGGTGAACAACAGACATTAATTATCCGACAGGATTAATTTCGAGCTAAATACTTTAAGGAGACATAAGTTGAAGAAACATCCAAACATTTTTATTACGTCCGTTCTGGTCGTTTGCAGCGTTCTGCTGGCGTCGGTGGTTATCAAGGTCACGATGGGCAACAACTCCCCGGAGGCGCCTCCGGCGGGCGCCGAAACCTTGCCGGTGGCGTTAACATCGAACCAGTCGGAGCAGATTGATGATCAGCCCGTCACCGAAGACAGTGAATTCGCCGGCGTCCCCGCAGAGTCGTCCGCCGAAGCGGCGCCCCCTCAAAGGGGAAGTCGTGGCGGTGCGACTGGCGAGCAGCGTCAACGAGGCCGTGGTCGTGGTGAAACTTCCGGTGAAGGAGATGTTCAACAACAAGGTATGGGTAGGTTCGCTCAATTCATGAATGATCCTAACGCCATGCAGCAAATCCAGCGGTTTACCGGCGAACGGGGATTCCAGATTGACCCGGAACAGATACAGAGCTTTATGAGCGGACTTCAAGGACGCGGGGATCAGGTCCGCGGTGGTCGAGGTCAACCAGCTACAAGTACACAAGTTAGTCTGGACAGGGGTTTACCCGATCCCAACGATCCTATGGTCGCCATCAACCTGCCCAATGTCCAGATGCAGACGATTGTCGAAAGGCTCAGCCAATGGACCGGCAAGGCGATCGTGCCCAACGAAGACGCCCTGGATGAGAGAATCACTATCTACTCGTCCGAGCGGGTGCCCCGCAGTGAAGCGTTGAACCTGATTTTCGCCGCTCTGCGCACCCGGGGCATTATCGCCGAAGAAACCGAAAATGCTATTAATTTGGTCTCCACCGATGACGCCAAACATATCCCGGTGCCCACCATTGCCGCCGACGAACCGTTGGCCCTGCTGGCCGACAAAGACCAAATCGTCCAGAAATTCTTCCAGGTCACCTATTACATGCCCTCACAAATCCAACAGGTTATCCTGGAAATGGTTAACGATTACGGCTATGTCGCCGCCGATGACAACAACCGTGTTTTGATTGTCATTGACACCGTAAAAAATTTGCAGCGCATCGAACGCACCCTGAAAATCCTCGATGTCCCCGCCGGTTCGGCGCAGACGATTACCCGGTCAATCCCGGTCCTTTACGGTGATCCGGCGGAAATCGTCCAGATGATTCAGATGCTGCTGAGCGCCGAAGGAATGAGTACCTCCAGCTCAAACAGTCGCGACCAGGGTCGTGGTCGCGGTCGCGGCAGTTCAACAACTTCGGTGGTGATCAGCCCCTTCCAGACCAGCAGCAGCAATAGTCGCAACTCCCGCAGCAGCCAAAGCTCCAACCAACTCGTCGGCGCCAGCAATATCCCGATTGTGCTGATCCCCGAACCCGTCAGTAACCAGATTATCGCCCGCGGTCATCCCGACGATCTCGAACAAATCGAAGAATGGGTCCGGCAATTCGACCAGCCGGGTATGGCCGAAGCGGATCCCGACTATACCACGATTAAGGTGAAATTCGTCAATGTCCTGGAACTGGCCGAGCAAATCAGCGAAACCGTCTCCCAGATGCCCGGTTCCGCGATCACCTCCAGTATCCGGGTTCTGCCCCTGGTGCAGTCCAACACCCTGTTGGTCTTCGGCAGTCAGGAATCACGCGAATTGATACAAAAACTCGTTTTGGAAATCGACATCCCCGCCGATAAATTTATCGTCGAACACTTTAAGCTCATTCATGCCGATCCCGCTGAAATCAGCAGTTATCTTTTGGATCTGTATATGGGTCAAGGTACCACCGGCGCCACCAACATGCTTTCTTCTTTAAGCAATCTGGGTCGGGCAATGAGCGGCGGTCGCGGCGGAACATCCAGCATCATGGGCGCCCTGGCCGGGGTCGCCGGCGGCGGTGAATCCGATATGGTCCGCGCCATCCCGTATCCATCCCTTAAACAACTCACCGTAATCGCCTCTGCCGAGAACATGAAAAAAATTGCCCTGCAAATTGAAGAATGGGATAAACCCCTCAATGTTGATGCAGTTAAACCGTTGATCATTGAAGTAAAAAATTCCGACCCGGTCCTAATGTCCGACTTTTTAAATAGACTGTTTTCCGCCTCCCAGGGCACCAACGCCATGACCGGTATGATGTTCGGCAACACCGGGCGGGGCGGCGCCACCGGCACCACCCAGCAAATGCAGGTCGCCCAGTCTGTCATCGGTCCGCTTTATGGCAAACTGACATTTGAGCCGGTGCCCGACGCCAAAAAAATCGTCGTTATCTCCCAGAATCCCGGCGCCCTCACAGCCGTTAAAGAATTCGTCGAAGACCTGGACCGTCAGGAATCAGCCGAACTGCCCGAGGTTGTTATCCTTAAATACGCCGATCCGGAAGACCTCTGCGAACGTCTTAACGCCATGCTTTGTAAGGACGGCACCAGCGCCCCTTACCGCCTGACCACCTCCACCCTCTCCTCTTATGGTTCCGGTTCCACCTCCGAAGCCGATGTCGGACAGGTTGAAGCTCAAGATACCTATCAGCCCTGGTGGGGCAGCGGCGGCACCACCACCACGGAACAGCCCATCAGCACCTTGATAGGTAAAGTACGATTTATCCCCGACAGCCGCAGCAAAGCCATCATGTTCCTGGCCCCACTCGAATACCGCGAGGAAGTCAAAGCTTGGATCTCTAAGTTGGACCAACCCTCCAGGCAGGTCGTCATCAAAGCAATTATTATGGAAGTCTCCAAAGAAGAAATGACGGCCCTGGGTGTGCAATTCTCTTCCGATCCCACTGTGTTCAGCGGTATGGGTGAAAGCGCCCTCTATGATCTCAGCACCTTATTCTATGGGGATACGTTCAACATGGTCGATTTTACTACTTCTTTGAACGTCAGTACCCTGGTCGATTTCCTGGTCAAAAACACCGACGCCAAAATACTCAATCAACCCAGTGTCTGGGCCAAAGACAACGAAGAAGCCACCTTCTTCTCCGGCGGCACCATCCCCTTCATCGCCGGCACCACCTCCGGCGGTTCGCAGATTGTTCCCACCAATACCTATGATCAATTGAACGTCGGTGTCACCCTCCGTGTTAAACCCAAAATCACCCCCGAAGAAGCTGTCGATATGACTGTCAACCTGATTATCTCCCAGGAAGGCCCCGAAATCCTGGGGAATACCTCCACCAACGAAACCAACACCACCACCCACATGATCGTCCAGAACGGCAATACCATCCTGTTGAGCGGCTACCTCTACCAGAAAGATTCCGAAATCGTTCGCAAGCTGCCTTTGTTGGGCGATATCCCCCTGTTGGGGGGTCTCTTCCGTCACAATGAAATTGAAAAATCCAACAAGGAACTCTTGATCTTCATTACCCCTGAGGTAGTGGAGTTGGATGGTACAGGTAAAGTCGCCGAAAATAACCTGTTGGCGATTAACAAACTTGAAGAAGTCAAGGCCCAACTGGACGAATGGATGATGGAGAAAAAATAACCGACTGATTATTGGACGTTAGTATTAATCTATATAACACCCGCTGTTTTATCAAAAAGACGGCGGGTGTTATTTTTTCGGACCAGGATCACGGTAAATCCCATTATTCATTATAGTTCCGTGATTTGGTCCGATCATTTTATATGCCCGGGTATGAGGTATCCACCTAAAATACTTGACTTTCAAACGCCCGGATGTTAACATAACTATAGATTTTGGAAACAGTTGCGCAGACAAAGGAGCCGACCGTTTTTTTGGCGGGTTGTCATAAACAGAGCCTTTTATGCCGATATTAATAATCTGTTTGAAGGCTTCGTAATTTCTGCTTCGCACCAAATAATTGTACCGCCTGCTAACCGGTAAGAGGAACAAAACCGTGCCTATCAAATCCCCCACTCATTGGCTGATTCTGATTGCGCTTTGGTTTACAGCATTAAGTGTACCTATCAATCTGTTCGCCGCCATTCACGAAGGCGAAATCTGCATTCTCAAACAACCCGATAATTCCTATGTTCAGGTCCGCGTCTGGGGCGATGAATTTTACCAGCGGGTGGAAAGCCTCGACGGCTACACCCTGATTCGCGATCCTCTAACCCGCTGGATCTGCTACGCCCGGATTACCCCGGACGCCTCTGAATTCCTTTCCACCGGCATAATATACCACGGCGGTTCCGCCTATGAAGGACTTAATCTTTTAAATCAAATACAAATATCGAGTTTGACCAAGCACCAGGAACTAAATCCCCG
>Ga0272441_10006994_pt1 | contig 18562 bp, 22 predicted proteins | sample SSMProp6N_FD_193582 | JGI IMG/M metagenome (GOLD analysis project Ga0272441, IMG submission 193582) | Marine sediment archaeal communities from Little Sippewissett salt marsh, Falmouth, MA, United States - SSM-Prop-6N | ecosystem: Environmental > Aquatic > Marine > Wetlands > Sediment ... | reverse complement strand
GCGACAGCTTTTTTTAGTATGTCCCGCTCCATTCTGACGTCGGCGAGTTCCTTGCGGAGCCGGTATATCTCGTCTTCTTCGGGACCCTGGCTTTTGCGCTTGCCCCTTCCGGGGAAGGCGGCTTCGGGATTTTCGCCATACTGGTTGATCCAGCGATACAGGGTGTATCTTGCTATTCCAAGTTCCTCGGCAACCTGCTGCACCGTCATATCGGAGTTCTCGAACATGCGTAAGGCTTCGAGCTTGAACTCCTTGCTGTACTGCTGACATGTACGCTTGTTCCCCATGATGACACCTCCAAGTGTAGAGTACTATATTCACACTCTTCGGTGTCCACTGTTTGGGGGGAAGACCAGACGGAAATCTCGGGTTGAGTTCCCTGTCTCCAGTTTCCTGAATCCTGTAAAACCCGAGACCCCTCCTTGCGGCTATGCCGCTCGTTCGGGGTGACATGCCTTTCCTGCCATCCGTCATCCTCTTCTTGCCTTGCTGTCATTTCGGATCTTGCTTCCCCCGTTCACCGTTCACTGTTTACCGTTTACGGGGTCCTCGTTCCTGCCGCCTGCCACCTGCTCTTGTTCTGTCCCCTGCCTTTTGTCCCTACACACATATCTTGTTTTTGGTCTTGTACTTCCACCCTGCCGCTTCGCTCCGGGTACTTCGTCTGTGCCCTCTGTGATCTCTGTGGTGAAAAAGGTCTGGCTTTTGACTCTGCTTTTTCTGCCTTCTGTTTCCTCCCTGGAGCGCTGTTTTAATCCGTGGTATCATTTAAATGTGGTATTTCCTCTAGTCTAATAGAGTACACTATGCATTATGTCTTATTACCTCTATTATGAGCTTGCAGGTTTCGGAAGAAGTATCAGTTTCCAATATCTTTTGTAAAGTAGTTCCTGCCGATAAAACCAAAACCACGCCAAGTTGTCGCTGAAGTGTGGAACAATAAACACGTGTACATGATTTCCACACAAGCCTGAATAACAAGAAAGACCTATGAACAACGCTGCAATCAACATAATTGTTTCCGAAGCAGAAGAATGCCTGGGCCCCTACTGCACATGCAGGGGGCTTAAAATATATGGTTTTTCGCACTTGAGGAGGGCCGCCGCCATCGCCGGCAGGATCGCCGCGGCAACCGGCCAAAACGTTGAATCGGCTGTTGTTGCCGGATTCTTGCACGACTGCGCCCGGCGGCACGAAAGCGGCGACGCTGGCCACGCGCACGATTCAGCTGATCTGGCGCGGGTGCTTTTGCCAATGTTCTACCCACACCTCAACGCGCACTGGTAGGGAGGAACCACGAATGAGCACGAAAAAACACGAATCTGGGGAGAACTCGGAAGGGCGTCGTTTGACTACAAGGGACGAAACGACTGATTTCCTGCTTTATACAGCGCCTGATGGTCAGGTGAAGGTGGAGTGCATTCTGCACGACGAAACGATTTGGCTGCCGCAGAAGCGAATTGCTGAGTTGTTTGGCGTGGGAATTCCGGCTATTTCGAAGCATCTGGATAACATTTACGCCGATGGGGAGCTGGTGCGAGAGGCAACTGTTTCCATTTTGGAAACAGTTCAACAGGAAGGCGCCCGGCAGGTTAAACGCAAGGTTGAGTTCTACAATCTTGACGCCATCATTTCCGTCGGCTACCGGGTCAACTCTTCCAAGGCCACCCAGTTTCGCATTTGGGCGACACAACTGCTAAAGGAATACATCATCAAAGGCTTTGCCATGGATGATGATCGGTTGAAGAACGGTCGCTTCTTCGGCAAGGATTATTTCCGCGAGCTGCTGGAGCGTGTTCGCTCCATCCGAGCTTCCGAGCGCCGAATTTACCAACAGATCACCGATATCTTTGCCGAATGCAGCATTGATTATGACCCTAAATCAGAAACCACGAAAAATTTTTACGCTCATGTGCAGGATAAATTTCACTTCGCCATCACGGGGCACACAGCAGCAGAGATCATCTACCTTAATGCCGATGCCAAGAAGCCACTGATGGGGATGCAAACCTACAAAAATGCACCCGATGGACGGGTGCTGAAGTCTGACACCACCGTTGGGAAAAATTATCTGCAGGAAGATGAAATCAAACAACTGGAACGGGCGGTTACCGCTTTTTTTGATTACATTGAGCGCATTATTGAAAATCGCACCACCTTCACCATGGAAAGCTTTGCTGAGAGCGTAAACCGCTTTCTGGAGTTTAACGAATATAAGATCCTTGAAGGTTACGGCTCCGTTTCCCGCAAAAAGGCGGAAGAAAAGGCCTTTGCTGAATATGATACGTTCAACAAAACACAGCGCATCGAATCAGACTTCGACAAGGCTGTTAAACAAATTGAAGCATCAAATAAAAAAAGAGGTGACCATGAATAATTATATTAGTTCCCAGACTTGTCCAAAATAGCTTTTTGCATAAATCAAAAACGCCCCTGCGATCTTGGGATATCATTGGTTTGCCAAAACAAATCTTCCCAGACGAAGGAAGCAAGCCAATGCTAAAGGTCGCAAGCATCTTCAGTCAAAAATAGCTTTTTGCATAAATCAAAAACGCCCCTGCGATCTTGGGATATCATTGGTTTGCCAAAACAAATCTTCCCAGACGAAGGAAGCAAGCCAATGCTAAAGGTCGCAAGCATCTTCAGTCAAATACCTGGTCAGGTTTCGCGCATTGACTTTTAGAAACTGGTGATATAACACGGCGCTTAAGCGCCACGCAAAAGGCTTTCGTTCCTGGACGCAGTTTGTAGCAATGCATTTTTGCCATCTAGCGAGGGCCGAATCTTTACGCGAGATCTGTTACGGCCTCTCATGTTGCAACGGAAAGCTCCTGCACCTTGGAGTAACCCAGCTACCGAATAAATCCACGCTCTCTTACGCCAACGAACACAGGCCATCTGAACTGTTTAGGGATTTATTCTGGACAGCTGTGAAAATGGAACAAAACATCCTGCGAGTTACTGACCAAGGAAATGATCTTAACAGGATAGAGTTTTTGCCCAAGGGGTGAGGATTATGGCCAAAAATTGGTCCCGGAAAGAAGTTGAAATTATTGTACATGACTATTTGTCGATGCTTGAGTCAGAAATCCTTTCCCGACCATACAACAAAGCTGAACACCGCAGAGTACTTATGAAAACCTTAAATAACAGGTCAGAAGGGTCGATAGAAAGAAAACATCAGAACATCAGCGCTGTAATGATAGGCTTGGGAATGCCCTACATAAATGGTTACAAACCCTTGGGGAACTACCAGAACCTGCTTTTTGAAGTGATATCTGAAATTGCATCTACCAACGAGCAATTGCAACGTAAACTTGACACGGTTGTTGATTCAGATGTAGTTGTCCCATCAGTTGAGAATATTCTCAGTGCTATGGTAGACCCCCCGGAACCTCAGTTAAGAGTGCAAACCACGAGACAAGAATCCAACATTAGGCACTTCGACCAAGTGAACTATTTGAAAAAAGAAGCACAGAATCATAAACTTGGCTTGGCCGGAGAACTGTTTGTGGTCAATTTCGAAAAAGCCTACTTGCTACATTCAGAAAAACCCTATTTATCCGAAAAGGTGGAGCACATCGCTGTAACCCAAGGTGATGGAGCTGGTTTTGACATTCATTCTTACAATCCGGATGGATCCGATAAATTTATCGAGGCCAAAACCACGAGATTCGGCCAGTATACCCCGTTTTTTGCAACCAGGAATGAAGTTGGCTTCTCCGCTAGGAACAGAGAATATTTTTGGTTATATCGGGTTTTTCAATTTCAAGAGACGCCCAAATTATTCGTCATCCATGGTTCGTTGGAAGACAACTTTCAACTAACTCCAACGCAGTATATTGCTAACTACTGAAATGCTTCGATCAAGTACGGGAGAATAAATTTATGAGTCCGAAAAACAGCAAATTCAGATATCTTTACAGAGATGCCTCAAACTACAAACAATTTGGATACGTGGTGTTTAAAGGGTTGTTTAACTTGAACGATGTAAGTTCAATAATGAGCAACCTTCATGAAGGCGAATTCTTTATACCTGAAGATGTGGGTCTTGCTTCCCTTCAAGAGAATTTTGACAATGCAAGCATTGATGACCACCCATGGCACGAAATCGAATTGGGGGTAAACCCAGTGAAGGAGCTTTTCGCATTGACATGCGAATTCCCAACCGATGTTAGGAACGTCCATGATTTCGCTGAAGAATTTGCAAGAGCTAAATGGGATGAAAAGAAAGCCATTCATAAGATGGGGTTGATATAGATTGTTTTGACAGAAGGGGAGCCTTTGCCGAAGGCAACTGTCAAGAAATTCTTGACAGTTCGTCAGGAGGGCAACAGAAAAGGGGAAGACCCATAGGGGTCAGCCCGTACACTTTTGACTAAATGGCTCAGATGGGGGGAAAACTGGAGCAGGTTTTTTCTTGGCAGGAGGTTTTTCCTTTGGCCAGGGAACAAAAGCACTGAAACAAGTACATTGGTATCGAGCATGATCCTCATAATTTACTTTTCCGTTCTCTCGCGGCGAATATCCTTTATCATGGCTACAACATCTTCCTCGTTATTTAGTCCAGCACGCGCCGCCTCTCCTGCGAAAGCAGTCTGAGCTGTCCTGAGGGCCTCCATTGAAGAATTGAGTATGTATATCTTCCCGGCCTCTTCAACGAACAACACCTTGTCGCCCTGTTTTACACCCAGCTTACGGCGGATATCGACAGGAATGGTAATCTGTCCTTTAGAGGTTATCTTTGCAAGCTCCATTTGATGTCGCTCCTTTTGAAAGTAATGAACTCCTTACTTTCCTTGTACGGACAAGTATACCCGACCTTGAGTAATATTTCAAATTTGGTCAGAACAAGCCGATGGCGGAAAAAACAGTAGGCAGGGGGCAGAAAAGACAGCGTGCAGCACGCAGCTGACAGAAAAAGCAATAAGGCCGTAAACGGTTAACAGTGAACGGTGAACGGGAGAATCAAGTTCAGGGGCGAGACACCGTCGTGCAAAGATGAAAAGACCAGGGCCATTGTTGTTATTCTTGACAGAGGGGCTTTCCGGTTATATTCTGGTATCAACAATGTAATAACCAGGAACCAGGGAGGCCGTTATGATAAAGAACCTGACAAAACATGGAAACAGTCTGGCTTTGGTCATTGAGAAGCCCGTTCTGGAGCTGCTGGGAGCCGACGCGGAAACGCCTTTTGACGTTACTACCGACGGACAGGTTCTGATCCTTTCTCCGGTGAAAGACGCCGGTCGACGTGAGGCGTTCAGAGCCGCCCTCGACAAGGCTAATGCCCGTTACCCCAGGGCGCTGAGAAAGCTAGCGGAGTGATAAATGGATTTGGTGTTTCTCGGCCTTGCCGAAGTGCTTGAAATTCACAGGGATCAACTGTTGCGTTATGGAGGAGCTTCCGGCATTCGGGATATAAATCTGCTAAAGTCTTCTCTCGCCATGCCGTCGGCCACTTACAGCGGAGAGTTTCTGCACACCGATGTCTATGAGATGGCGGCCTCCTATCTTTTTTATCTGGTTAAAAATCATCCCTTTATTGATGGTAACAAACAGGTAGGCGCGGTAGCGGCGTTTGTGTTTCTTGCCCTGAACGGACACGACTTTGAGCCGCAAGAAGATGATTTTGCCGAGATGGTTCTTGCAGTCGCCCGCGGCGAAATAACCAAAGCCGAAGTGGCGGTGTTTATCCGGCGATGGAGCAGGGGCAGCAAAGGCAGTAGAGCCGTGAACCGTGAGCCGTGAACCGTGAATCGAAGGGGCGGGGGCGAGATTTCTCCGTTCGCGAAATGCGCGAACGGTCGAAATGACAGCAAGGGCAAAGAACGGGGGTTTCCCTCATCCCTTACTCCTGACTCCTTACTGAACCAGGCAAAATAGAAGTGAACTAAACAAGGAGGGCTTTTACACCACCCTTACCACAGCCCTTACAACACCCCATACTTCTACATGGGCCCCGGAGCGGGTTTTGCCGCCCGGGGTTTGTGCTGCTTTGCGGCTGCCGGATAGCGCAATGGCCCTTAGCACCAGTGAGCCGTCTTCGGAAGCCACCACCAGATCGCCGTCGGCGGGGGCAAGAGAACGGTCGACAACAAGAATGTCGCCCGAGCGCAGGTCCCAGATCTGGGCGTCTTCGACCAGGCGCAGAAAAAACGTTGAAACGGGGTTGGGCGCTATAAGCTCCAGTACATCGAGCGGGGTTTCTTTGTAGGCGTCAGCGGGCGAGGGAAAACCTGTTACCGTTACGTTCTGCACGGGGCTTTGTTTTCTGTGGTTTTAAGGCTTACGGTCGGCAGGTCTTCCCACCTTGTGGTGTAGCGGGGCGATCTGCGGGCCTGCTTCATCATCCAGGGTTTGCGGGCGTTCAGCCCGGAGGCAGCCAGCGTTATGCCGCTTTTGCCCAGTTCCCTGTTTATTGAATCCACGGCGTTCATAAGGCGGGTGTGCTTTGCGGTATCCATTTGCGTGAACAGGGAATTCTGGCGGATGTCCGCCGGGGACAGGTCCGACATGTAGACCCCCGCTTTGGCGTAAAGAAGCCCCGGGACGTAGATATGCTGCAGACACTCGAGCGCGGCGGCCACGAGCAGGGGCGCGTAGTTTGTTGGAACCACAAGCTTTTTTGAAACGGACTTGCAGTATTGGGGTTCTGCCCTGAAAGGGCTTGTGGTTATGAATGTCGTAATGCTTTGTGCCGTGGAGTTTTGTTGCCTGAGCGTTTGGGCCGCGCGGTCGGCGAAAGAAGCAACGGCCTCCCGCAGATGGGCAAGGGAAGTTACAGGTTCTCCAAAGCTTTGCGAAGCCATTATGTTCTTGCGCGGCGCCGGGCGCGTTTTAAACGGGTGGCAGACCTGTCCGCGCAGCTCCCAGGCGGTGCGCAGGCCGCATATGGTCATGTGCTTTTTTACCCAGTCGTCTTTGGCGTGCTTAAGGTCGAGAGCGGTATTTACGCCGTATCTGAGGAGCATACGCGCGTATTTTTTGCCCACACCCCACACGTCGCCGACGTCTACTCCTGCAAGCACCTGGTTTGCTTTGTCGGCTGCCGGCATTACGAAAACCCCTTTGGCCGAAGGATCCTTTTTTGCAACCTGATTGGCGGCTTTGGCCAGTGTTTTTGTGGGCCCCACGCCCAGTGAAACGGGAATACCAGTCCAGCGCAGAACCTGTTCGCGCACATTACGGCAGAAGCCGTGCGCCGACGTATTACCCAGTGGAGCTGTATCCATAAGGATAAAGGCCTCGTCGATGGAGTAGACTTCGACGTCGGGAGCAAAAGTGTAAAGGGTCTGCATTACGCGCCGGGACATGTCGTCGTAAAGAGCGTAGTTGGAAGAGAACACTGCCGTTTGAGCGGAGGCCAGCCTGCCCTGTTCTTTGAAGAAAGGAGCGCCCATTTTAACGCCCATGGCCTTTACCTCGGCGGAGCGCGCTATTACGCAGCCGTCGTTGTTGGAAAGCACCGCAACGGGACGGCGGGCAAGGTCGGGGCGGAATACACGTTCGCACGAGGCGTAGAAGTTGTTGCAGTCGCAAAGAGCAAAGGGCATGAAGTACACCTACCTACAGTAAGTAATAAGTGGCGAGTAGTTACCATTTATATACCTTTTGCGGATGTTTGGGAAGGGGGAAAAGACAGCAGGCAGCGCGCAGCTGACAGCAGGCAGAAAAGGCCTTTAAGACCGGTAAACAGTTAACGGTAAACGCGAGACCGGGGGCAAGGCCAAAGCATTTTCACCACAGGGGTCACAGAGGTCACAGACGAAGTACCCGGAGCGAAGCGGCAGGGTGGAAGTACAAGATCAAGAACAATATATGTGTGTAGGGGCAAAAGGCGGTAGGCAGCAATCAGTTGGCAGAAACAACATCAGGCAGCGATCAGAAAGGGCTTGTCACCCCGAGTGAGCGGAGCGACGAGGGGTCTCGTTTTTGTGAGCCGTTAATCGTGAACCGAAGGGTCAGGGGCGAGATTTCCACCCTGCCGCTTCGCTCGGTGCGTGCCGTCTTCCCTTCGGTTATCGAAATGACAATCTCTGACTAAACCTGGTTTATTTGGGGTTGCAGATGGCCTGAACGCATTATAAAATGGACTACATAAATACCAAATAATGGTATTATTGCAGTCCATTCTATGATGAGGTTGTATGATGAGCAGATCGATGCAAAATGGCGAAAGAAAAAATTACAGGATAAAGTTTCTAAAGTCGCTTGCCGAAGAAGGCCTGACTGTGTTTTCTACTTCCGATGCAAGGCGGATCGCAGAAGAGAACGGGATTCCTGGGACATATTTAAACAGGTTCCTGTCTTTTTTGGTACGGGATGGATGCATAACCCGGATAAAGCGTGGATTGTTTGCATGCCTTGGGCCGCTGTCAGGAGATATCCAGGTGCATCCCTTTGTCATTGCTACAAATCTGGTAGTTCCTTCAGCAATTAGTCATTGGTCGGCACTGAACCATCACGGTTTAACAGAGCAAGTATCAGGTGTTGTTATTTCCGTTACTCCAAAGAATGTTGTAACTCCGAGCATGCGCCCGTATGGTTCAGTCGAAAAGAATGTACGACGACATTTATGGTTGGTCGAAGGTGTGCGATTTGAGTATAAAAGAATAGGAAGAGAACATTTTTTCGGGATAGAAGAGGTCTGGATCGATCAATATTCCCGAATTCCCATAACGGATCGTGAACGGACAGTTCTGGAACTTTTCGTATCGCCAAAGGTTTTTGGAGGAATGGGCGAGGTGCTTGGAATAATGGAGGAGCACCTTTCTTCATTGAACATGGAAAAGCTTACCGGTTACGCTTGCAGGTACGGAAAGATAGCCCTAGCCAAGAGATTGGGATGGGTTCTTGAACGATTATCTGTTTCCAGGCGGTTATTGGATCCCCTTCTGGCAATTCCTGCTACTGGATATCATTTGCTTGACCCTTCAGGGCAAAATGAAGGGGTTTTCAATAAGAGATGGAATATACGCGTAAACCTTGGAGGGAACAAGGCCTCATGAAACCCCTACGAATCCGACTTCGACAGGTTTCTCGGTCACAGGGAGTCCCCCAACATGTTGTAGAAAAGGACTATGCCTTAAGTTACATTCTGGCAGGGTTATCAAGACATCCGGCTCTGGAGAATTCTCTGGTCTTCAAGGGTGGAACGGCACTGAAAAAAATGTTTTTCGGAGATTACAGGTTTTCTGAGGACCTGGATTTTTCCTGTACTAATGCTCCAAAAAATGAAGAATTGGAAGGGTGCATAGGAGAGGCAATTGAATTCTCTCGTAACCTCCTCCTGGAACATGGTCCTTTTCTCTTCGTTTGGAAAGATATTTGGAACGTGATCCACACCCTCACGGTCAGGAAGCATTTATCATAAGGACGCAGTTCCCGTGGCATTCTGAGCCTTTGTGCCGGGTAAAAATAGAGATCAGCCATGACGAGCCCGTCCTTATTAAGCCGGAAAGGCGAGCTCTTATCCACAAATACGATGGAGAGAACCTTCGGAGTGAAGTAACTTGTTATTGTCTTGAGGAGATTATCGCAGAAAAGCTGAGAACCCTGCTGCAAACACATGAGAAACTGATCACAAGAGGATGGAACCGACCACGCTCTAGAGATTACTATGATTTATGGCAGATTCTTACAAGGTTCGGTGAGGCTTTTAAACCCGGAAAAGTGGTAGAAATACTGGGTATCAAAAATGCACATAGAAACGTGTCTTTCAGGAGCCCCGATGATTTTTTCAGTAAAGAACTTGTTTCAGAGGCGTTCAGAAACTGGGAGAATAGCCTTGGTTCTTTTGTCTTTGACCTTCCTGAATTTGACCAGGTAATTATGGAGTTAAAACATTTAGTAAAAATGCTTTTTGGTGGATCTCAGGGGGCAGCGGGCGGAAAAAACAACAGGCAGAAAAGGTATTAAACCCGTAAACGGTTAACAGTGAACGGTGAACGGGAGAATCAAGTTCAGGGGCGAGATTTCTCCGTTCGCAAAATGCGTCGAACGGTCGAAATGACAGTCAAAAGAACTTTTTCACCACAGAGGTCACAGAGGGCACAGAGACCAAAGGCCGTAAACTGTGAGCCGTGAGTCGTGAACCGTGAACCGAAGGGGCGAAATGACAGCAAGGGCAAAAAGCGGGGGTTTTCCCCTCACCCCTTTCTCCTCTACTCCTTACTGAACTAGGGGCTGCTGCTTCAACAACTCGTAAAGCGCCAGCCAGTGGCTGGTTTCAAGTTCTTCGGCCCTGACTGTGGCCGAAAGACCCATTTCCTGAAGAATTTCCACTGTGCCCCGGGACCCCCCAAAAAAGTCTTGCCCCAGGTTGTTTACAAGCGTACGCCGTCTGCGTGTAAAACCTGTTTTTACAAGTTGTCTCCAAAGGGGCGAAGCCGCAAGGCCTGTTTGCCGTCTGGGCTGTATCTCCAGAAGCGCGGATGTTACGCGCGGAACGGGCCTGAAAGACCCGGGCGATACCTGCCTTACTATTCTTGAGTCGCCCATGGCGTCGATAGTTATGCCCAGGGGGTTGCGTTCCTTTGTCCGGGGGGGCGCCGTAAACCTTTTGGCTATTTCCTTTTGCACCATAAGAAGCATGTAGCAAAGTCCCCGAGAGGGCAGAGCCGCAAGCAGGTTCCACAAAAGAGGCGTGCTGATGTGATAGGGGATATTGGCCACTATTTTTGTGGGGTTTTGAGCCAGGCCGCTGTCGTAGTTGAAACGGACCGCGTCCTCCCAGAAAATATTCAGTTTGCCTTCTGTGTCGGGAAGTTTATCAAGAAAGGGTTCCATGCGCCTGTCGATCTCTATAGCGTATATGTATCGGGGTTTGGCCAGTAGCAGTTCGCGTGTAAGCGCTCCTGTTCCGGGGCCTATTTCGAGTATTACGTCGTCGGTTTTGATAGAGGCCGCATCAATAATGATACGCAGTATGTTGGGGTCTACAAGAAAATTCTGTCCTATGTTTCGGTTGGCCTTAAGTCTCCCTGTTTCCATTTTTATCTCCCGGCCCCGGTGAAATAAAAACGAGCGGGCAATAGACCAAGCCCGCTCGTTGAATATCTGGTCGGGACGAGAGGATTTGAACCTCCGACCCCTTGACCCCCAGTCAAGTGCGCTAACCAGACTGCGCTACGTCCCGATGGCGTCGAGTATTGTATCCTTCCGGGGTTGCCCGGTCAAGACGCAAATACCCTGAAATTTCTGTTTTTCTAGGCTTTGGGCTCCCATGTTTCGCCGCAGCGTCCAAGGACGTATTCCCATTCTTTTTCGACTTCTTCCTGGAAATGGTCCACAACCTGACGGCCCGCGTCGCCCTTGAACAGATGGCGGAACCTGCCCTGTGGCTTAAGGAACTCTTCCACCGGAACCTTTTTGGCAGGTTTGTAGTTAAGCTTCCAGACACCGTCCACTACTTCGTAAATGGGCCAGAAGCGAGTGTCGGCGGCCAGTTTGCATATTTCGCGCTGCATGGAGGGGTCTATCCTCCAGAAAAGGACACAGGGAACCAGCACGTTGACGAAAGCGGGGCCGGGTGTCTCTACGGCCGTCTTTATTTTGGTAATCACGTCCTGCGGGTTGTGGAGCGTTGTCTGCGCCACATACGGGATGTGATGTGCGGCCATGATGCTGGTAAGGTCCTTTGGCTTCTGGATCTTTCCCGGGATCTTCTTGCCGGCCGGAGATGTGGAAGCGCTTGCCCCTATGGGGGTGGCGCTGCTGCGCTGTGCGCCGGTGTTCATGTACCCCTGGTTGTTGTAGCAGATGTAGGTGAAGTCGTGGCCTCTTTCGGCCGCGCCGGAAAGAGCCTGCAAGCCGATGTCATATGTGCCTCCATCGCCACCGAACGCTACGAACTTGATGTCGCGGGTGATCTTGCCGCGTTTTTTGAGGGCCTGATATGCGGCTTCGATGCCCGAAATGTTGGCGCCCGCGTTTTCGAAGGCGCTGTGGAAGAACGGCACACTCCAAGAGTTATATGGGTAGATGGTTGTAGAAACTTCCAGGCAGCCCGTTGCGCATGTAATGACAACAGGCTGTTCTACGGCCAGCAATCCCTGCTGTACAACTGTAGGGGCTCCGCATCCCGGACACATGCGGTGTCCCTGTCGCATTGGTCTTTCTTTGGTGGTCAGGTCTTTTAGTCTGACAGCCATTGCACATGCACCTCCTATTCCCGGAGACCGAGATAGCGTTCTTTTGTGCTCAGGTCACCCTTGAGGAGATCATTGAAGACCTCTTCAGCGTTATGGGGGAAAAAGTCGCGTCCGCCGAGGCCGTAGACGTAGGTGTTCATCGGGAGCGAAACGCCCGCGTCGTAAAGCGCGCCCTTGATCTCTGTAAACAGCGGCGCGGGGGCTCCGAAACCGGAGGCCCTGTCGCATACGGCTACGGATTTTGCGCCCCTGAGGGCTTCTACGATCTCTTCGGCGGGGAATGGCCGGAACATCCTGATCCTCAGGCAGCCGACCTTGTGTCCCTGTTCTCTGAGCTTGTCGACGGTTTCTTTTACCGCTCCGGCGGCTGAGGAAATGATCACGGCGATATGTTCGGCGTCTTCGGTCCTGTAGGCGTCGACGATGGGGTATTCCCTGCCGGTGATCTTCGTAAGGTCCGCGGCTACTTCCTTGTAGGCCTTTTTGACGTTCTTGAACGCTTCGATCTGCTGTCTTTTGATCTCGAAGTAGTAGTCGGTAAGCGCGAGCGATCCATAGGCAACGGGGTTGTCTATGTCGAGAAGCGGCAACACGGGATCGCGTTCGCCGATGTAGGACTGAACGGCTTCGTCGTCCATGAACTCAACGGGTTCGAAACAGTGGCTGGTGATGAAACCGTCCTGGCATACGAACACGGGAAGCAGTACATCCTTGTGTTCGGCAAGGCGCACACCCAGGATCATGCTGTCGTATACTTCCTGCCCGTCCTCGCAATAAAGCTGTATCCATCCGGAGTCGCGCTCGGCCATGCTGTCGCTGTGGTCGCAGTGGATGTTGATGGGCGCGCCCAGGCACCTGTTGACCAGGCCGAAAACGATGGGTGTTCTGAACGAAGCGGCGATGGGGAATATCTCGTGCATCAACGCTACTCCGTTGGCGCTGGAGGCTGTGAGCACTCTTGCTCCGGAAACGGATGCCGCCACGCAAGCGCTTATGGCCGAATGTTCGCTTTCCACTGTGACAAGGTTGGTGTCTACAAGTCCGTCAGCCACGAACTCGGAGAATTTCATCGGTATGTCGGTTGACGGCGTTATCGGGTATGCGGCCACGACGTCAGGGTTTATCTGACGCATTGCTTCGGCTACCGCCCAGTTGCCGGAAGTAATATCCTTTCTTGGCATTTCGGATCACGTCCTTTCCAGCACGTCTTCAGTCTTCGAGGAAATCGGATTCCGGTTTCATCTCGATGGCGTCTTTAGGACAGACCGCCGCGCAGAGACCGCATCCCTTGCAGAAGAAGTAATCAATGCCGGTAACTTTTCCATCAGCGTTGGCCTTGATGGATTTGTCCGGGCACTGTATCCAGCACTGCAGGCAGTGGATGCATTTCTCAGGATCCCATACGGGCCGCATGCTGCGCCACTGGCCTGTCTCCACCTGTTCGGATGTGGAGGCGGGGACAGTTGTCGCAAAAGGCAGATCTTTCCATCCCTTCATTGCGCTCATGCTTCCTGCACCTCCTCGTATCCTCTGCGAATGGCGTTCTGGTTGGCTTTCAGAACCTTTTCGGGAAGCTTGGCTCCCATTTTGTGCGTGAAATGGTCGATGAAAGCATCAAGGGGAACGTCGCTGAAGTAGCGCGACAGAGCTCCGAGCATGGGAGTGTTGGGCCTGTTCTGGCCGAACTCGTCGAGCGTGATCTTTGTGGCGTCGACAGAAAGCACTTTGGAAGACGCCGGGACTTTCATCTGTTTTTTGAGTTCTTCCGCGGGAAGCGGAGAATTGATGAAATAATAGGTGTCCTCCTTTCCACCGTCAGTCGGGTTTACCGCATCGATAAGTGTTGGATCGATAACGATAACGACATCCGGCTGAAGAACCCCTGACCTGACCCTGATGGGATTTTCCGACACCCTGTTGTACGCTTTCATTGGAGCACCCTGGCGTTCTGCTCCGTACTCCGGAAACGACTGGGCGAATTTCCCGGCTTCAAAAAGAACTTCCGCCAAAATGGCGGAACCGGTTTTTGCGCCCTGGCCTCCACGGCCATGCCATCTGATCTCGATGACCTGAGCCACACAGATCCCCTCCTTTTTAGGGATAAAGTAATACCACACCTGATAAAATGAATCTGTTCACGATGATGGTAACATATGAGACCCGCCCGTTGGGCGAACCTGCCAGCGCAACGGGCGTGTTACGTGAAATGCACATTTGAACGAAGGCGCTGATGTTGCGGGAATAGTACAAAAATTATTATGTATATTGTATGTGAAAGTTCCCGGGTGTCAAGCAAAAATGCCTGTTGTGTCGCCTGTTGCGGCGGCTACGGCCGGATCTTTACATCAGAGGGGGGCAAGCCTTTTGAGTTCTACGAACAACACGGTGATCCTGGAACGCCCCAGGGAGACCGTTGCCGATATCCTGGGCCGCAGGAGCGACGGCCCCGCGATACTGGAAATAGGTTTCGGCAACGGGGAATTTCTGGCTCACCTCGCGGCGCAAAGCCCGGACGGTACCTTTTTCGGGATAGAAGTTTCCATGCAGGCCATAATGCGGACATGGAAAAGGGCCAACCGGATGTATCTGGACAATGTCTTCCTTCTGTATGGAGACGCAAGGTTTCTTTTGAGAGAATGTTTTCCGCAGGAGACTTTTGATCATATATATATGAATTTCCCCTGCCCCTGGCCCAAGAACAGGCACGCCAAAAGAAGGGTCACGTCGGGTGATTTCGGAGACACACTGGTGTCGTCGCTTTCGGTCGGGGGTGTATTTGAACTTGCCACCGATGACCCCGTGTTCGGGTTCGAGGCCAGGCAGAAACTGGGTTCAAGGCCCGATCTCGACCTTGAGATGGAATTACAGAACACCCCCGGGCCGGTGACCACCAAGTACGAAAGGAAATGGCTGGACCAGAGCAAGGATATTTTACGTTTCGGATTCAAAAAAAACAGGGCGTTCAGCCTGGTTCCCGTTTGTGGAGGTGAAACGGAAGTGCACGCGACACTGGAACGCGAATGTCCATCGCTTGACGATCTTTCACTGCTTTGCGGAAGAGAAGGCGGAACATCTGAAAAGCGCTGGGTTTTTCGCGAAAGCTACAGAAGCGCCGAGGGGGTTATGCTCATAGAGGTAGTTACGTCGGACGACGGTTTTCAGCAGTCCTTTTTTGTGAGGATCGTTCCCAAAACAGGAGAATGCCTGATCAAGGCCGATAGAATGACCAGACCTTTCTGGACCCCTGCGGCGAAATCCGCATTCGGGGACCTTGCGGCTATTCTCGGGGCCTCCGGATAATGAAAGGTTTTGCGATGGTCCCCATAGGGTATGTGGAGTCCGCGATGTCAAGGCCCGCGCATCCGGATTCGTTCGCCGACACCGTATGCTCCATACGGGTGCTTCCACTCTACGAGGAAGCGCTCTACGGCATAGAAGAGCGCGAACGCATAGTAGTTGTTTTCTGCTTTCATCTTTCTTCGGGTTTTACCTGGAAAATACATCCGAGGGGTGATATCAGCAGGCCCATTACCGGGCTTTTTTCAACCCGGAGCCCCTACCGGCCAAACCGGATTGGGGTCACTTCGGTCCCGCTGCTGTCGCGAGAAGGAGCCGTTCTTACGGTCAGGGATCTCGACGCGGTAGACGGGACGCCTGTTCTGGATATAAAACCGGAGATGAGTTCTCCCGTCGGGTTGGCGGGGCAGGAGACCAGGTCTTGAAGAAACCCAGACCAACCACGGGCATTGTCCTGCAGGCGCTTTTCAATATTCTGGGTCCCGTTTCGGGGAGAAGTTTCCTTGACCTTTTCACGGGTACCGGAAGGGTTGCCTGCGAGGCGGCCGAAAGAGGATTTTCCCCGGTTGCAGGCGTAGACAGATCGGGCGCCGCCCTCAGGGGGTTTGAAAAAAAGGGCGAACCTCCCTTTGAGATGATCCGCGGGGATGTGCGAGGCGTTGTTCCGGCTTTGCACAGGAGCGGGAGACGTTTCGACGTTGTGTTTGCGGACCCACCGTATCTTCTGGGCTGGCCTCCGCGGCTCGAAAGCATGGCGGAGAGCCTGTCTGGTATCATTGAAAGCGGTGGTGTTCTGGTTCTGGAGCATTCCAGAAGAGAAACGTTCACTCCGGACCCGAATCTGTTTTCTTCGGGCGATACCCGCATGTACGGGGAATCCTGCCTTTCCTTTTTCGACAGGCTGGATACGCCCCGCAGCGAAGGAGGCCTTTGATTGGCGAAAAGGGCAATGTATCCGGGGTCTTTCGACCCCATAACCAACGGCCATATCTATATAGCCGAAAGGGCCGCCGCGATATTCGACGAACTTACCGTCGGTGTTCTGCTCAACAGAAACAAGACCTATACGTTCGGCATCGAGGAGCGGCAGGCAATGACCCGGGAAGCCCTGAGCCATTTGCCCAATGTCAATGTAAAGTTCTTTGAGGGTTTGCTTGTGGATTTCATGAGATCGGAGCAGTGCAGGGTGATCATACGCGGACTGAGGGCCCTTTCCGATTTTGAGTACGAATTCCAGCTGGCTCTTATGAACAGGCAGCTTGCCCCCGAGATAGAGACGTTTTTCATCGTTACCGAGGCCCGGTATTCGTATCTTTCGAGCAGGGCGGTCAAGGAAGTTTTTCACTTTGGTGGTCCCATACAGGATATGGTGCCGCCGGGTGTTTTCCGGAGGCTGCGTGAACGGTTCCCTCCGGGAGCTTCGTTTCAGTAGAGCATTACCGGTGGCTCAAGGGCCTCCTTGCGGGGCTGAGGCGAGGGGACAAGCGTTTCCCACAGGTGGGATACGCGGAACTCGTAGTCGGCCACGGTCTTTGCGTAGCTTCCCGGATGGCCGAAAGGCCGGTAGATAACGGGAAGCAAGGCCGTTTTGCGCATGGTCGCCAGCATCTTTTTCCCCTTTGTGTTCCAGCCCAGTACGCGGATGTACGGAGGTCCCAGGCGCTGCAAGCCTCTGTTCGTCCAGTGATCCAACCCGAAAAGGCAGTGTGCTATGTGCCTCTGGACCCTGCCGCGCGGGTATCTTCGGGACACACAGCGCTCGACAAGGTCTTCCCAGTTGGCGGATCTGACGGCCGCGTCCGCAAGGCGGTTATGGAAGCCTTCGGACATTTCTGCGGATCGTTCAGCGGACCGGCGGTTCAGGGCCAGGAACGACCGCGCCATCCTCCAGTATGTATCCAGCGAAACGATGCAGCGACCCCTTTCCATTTCTCTTTTTACAAGGCCCGAGGCAAACTGCGGCATGGCTCCTTGCGCGGTTTCGGCGTCACCGTTTCTGAAAGCTTTTCGTATCATGGTGGCGCTGGCCATGGTTTCGGGTTTTTCGCTGTGGTATCCTTCGCCCAGCCTGCCTATGGGGACCGGCTCGACATTGTAGCCCATGCCTCGTATGCGCTGGACATAGGCCACGGCCAGCGAGTTGTTGGGTTGTTTCAGCAGTTCCGCCAGGTGCGGTTTTGCGGCTCCTACGGCTTTTGAACGGGACTCCACGTAGGAGAAACCGCGGGAAAGCGATTCTTTAAGCCGTTCCCTCATTGCGTTATCCTCGCCGTTAAGTGTGTCGGCGGCTTCCGCAAGCGGGGCCTGCGGGTTTTCCATTCCGAAAACCAGCTGTGTTACGATACCCGTAGCGTAAAGGATGTCTACGGCGGCCGAAGCGAAGACCCCTGCGTTGTGACAGGCGAAAACCGCGGGCAGCTCAAGCACCAGATCTGCTCCGCCGGCCAGCGCCATTTGTGCGCGCGCCCATTTATCGATAAAAGAAGGTTCTCCCCTTTGCACGAAGTGAGAGGAAAGGACCACCGCAACGGCGCTGGAACCGGTGATTTCTTTTGCTTTCCTCATATGGTATAAATGACCATTGTGAAACGGGTTATATTCGGCGATAACGCCCGCCAGGGTGTTTTTCGTCAAGCGCTTTCTCCTTTTTTGTTTTTATTGCGTCTGGAACAACCATACGGCCTGCAGCGGTTTCGGGTCAAGGAGGGTGATTCGGTGAAAGTACTGGTTATCAATTGCGGCAGTTCGTCCCTTAAGTACCAGTTGTTCGACATGAAGAACGAGGATGTTCTCGCAAAGGGTCTTGTCGAGAGGATAGGTATCGAGGGCTCGCGCATCAAGCACGTCAAGACAGGCGAACAGGAACGTGTCAAGGAAGCGGAGATCCCCGACCACAAGGTGGCTATCAAGCTGGTGCTGGACTGCCTCCTCGACTGCGGTCACGGCGTTATTTCGTCGCTCGAGGAACTCAGGGCCGTTGGACACAGAGTGGTTCACGGCGGCGAAAAGTTCGCCCACTCTGTGGTGATCGACCAGGAAGTTCTTGACGCAGTAGAGGAATGCGTACCGCTGGCCCCGCTGCATAACCCCGCCAACCTTATGGGCGTCAG
>Ga0272441_10006992_pt1 | contig 18574 bp, 15 predicted proteins | sample SSMProp6N_FD_193582 | JGI IMG/M metagenome (GOLD analysis project Ga0272441, IMG submission 193582) | Marine sediment archaeal communities from Little Sippewissett salt marsh, Falmouth, MA, United States - SSM-Prop-6N | ecosystem: Environmental > Aquatic > Marine > Wetlands > Sediment ... | reverse complement strand
ATTTTCTGAAATAATCTCCAAAAAGAAGAAGCAGATCCTCCGTATTCAGATTTTTTCCATTGGGAATGTCAGTAAAGGGTTCTGTGAACCATGAAATAAGACCTGCTAAATCTTCATCAACAAAATCTCTTACACTTGATATGATCGTTTTTTTAAGGTCCGGTTCGGGATTGAGGATCTTCTCCAATTCTCTGGGAAGCTCCTCATAAGAAAATAATTTCCATTTATCTCCTGCCTGACGGAAGTAAAATGTCAGGGTGTCGCTGTTTATATTCAGAAGGGCTGCAGTGCTGACTGCAGGGTCAGAGGGCATGCGTACAGAGGTTTTCCAGATCTCTCTGGAAACCTGCTCTACTGTAATACTTTGAAGCTCAAGAATCTGAGAAGGAGGATAGGCTTCAATCGGATAACGGGAAAAGAGATCGGAAAGGATTTCTCCCAGGGCCTTTCTGGAGATACCGTCTTCAAAGGCAGGTCCATACACTATGGTGTCAGTGATTGCAAGCATGCCTGATGTATCTTCAGTGAAAAAGAAACGCAGAAAACGGGTAAACTGGTATTTGACAGCATTTTCCGCGGTTACTCCGGGAGGTAACGGACTGTACCTAGGTTTCCATGTGCCTGTTACTTTCGGTGCTCTGCGTATAATTTTTTTATCCTGAAGGATTGCTTCGGGTTTCAGCTCGGGATAAATTAAAAAAGCCATTTCTTTGAAATCAGAGCCTTTATCCTTTTTCCCTATGCTTTCATACTGCTGTCCCACGAGATAATATGCTTCAGCAAGTTCTTTTCTGAAGGACATATCATATTTTTCATAAAATTGGGAAAAAAGCAGTACCGGTACAATAATCAACAAAACAGCAGTTAATAATAACTTTTTCATATACCTATCCTTTTTCTCTCTTCATTATTCTCAATATACAGTAATTTGAGAAATTTTTAAAGTCTATATTATCTTGACGGGAGCAGATTTATTACGTATATTTCATACAATTCTTGTAGGAAATGGCTGGCTGTGAATAAAAAAATTGAGAATGAGATTAAGATACTAAAAAAAGAAAAGAACGCTATAATACTTGCCCATAGTTATCAGCGGGGTGATGTACAGGACATTGCTGATTTTGTCGGTGACTCCCTGGGATTGTGCATAAAAGCCTCTCAAACTGATGCAGATATAATAATCTTCTGCGGCGTACATTTTATGGCTGAGAGTGCGAAATTAATTAATCCACAAAAGACGGTGCTTCTCCCGGACAGTCGTTCGGGATGTGCTATGGCGAACATGGCCACAGGCAAGGCAGTGCGGGCTTTGAAACGTGAAAATCCCGAAGCCCTGGTGGTGTGTTATGTAAACAGTACAGCAGAAGTAAAGGGAGAAAGCGATATCTGCTGTACATCCTCTAATGCGGTGTCTGTTGTCAATTCTCTGCCTGAAAATAAGCCTATTATTTTCCTTCCGGATCAGCATCTCGGAAGGTATGTTGAAAATCAGACAGGAAGGAAAATGATTCTCTGGCCCGGGCATTGTCCGACTCATCAGAGTATACTTCCTGAAGATATACGGATGTGCAGGGAGCAGAATCCTGATGCCTGTGTTCTTGTTCACCCGGAGTGCAGTGAAGAAGTTACGAATATGGCTGATGCTGTTGGAAGTACAGGTTTCATTTATGATTACTGCAGCAGGTCGGATGTAAAAATATTTATTATTGGTACTGAAATAGGAATACTTCATCGATTGAGAAGGAATAATCCTGATAAAGTATTTATTCCTGCTTCAGAAAATGCAGTATGCCCGGATATGAAACTTATCAGCGGAGAAAACATCCTCCGGTCATTAACAAATATGGAAACCCAAATCCGGATTAATGGAGATCTTGCAAAGCGTGCATACGAGCCGATCCGGCGAATGATGGAGCTCTGAGGAAGAGATGCTTGCTGTATCAACCCGAATTCGTTATGGCCTTCGTGCTCTTGTGGCAATAGCAAGGAATAAAGATGAAGGATTTGTTCCTCTGATAGATATTTCAGCAGAGGAGCATATTTCCAGGAAATATTTGGAAAACATTTTTAAGCTGTTGAAAAAAGGGAACATCGTAGTGGGTAACAGAGGACCTGAAGGGGGATATATCCTTAAACGTTCCCCGGAAAAAATAACAGTATACGATGTTGTTAAAGCTTTGGAGGGTCCGATAGTTCCTTCAAAGTGCATTTCCGATCCCAGGCAATGCGGTAATACCCGGGAATGCGGTACCAGAGATTTCTGGGTGGAATTTCAGGAGAACATTGAAAATTATCTGCGGTCAAAGACGTTAACCCAGATAATGGAACAGATGAACAGAGGTGATAAAGATGAAAATGCCCCTTGTGTATATGGATAACAATGCTACTACTCCTATTCATCCGGAAGTAAAAAAAGAGCTTATAGAAAAAATGGATCTCTACGGGAATCCTTCCAGTATGCATGAATTTGGGAGAACAGCCAGGAAAGAAGTAGAACGGGCCCGGGAATTGATAAGCGGCTTCATCGGTGCTGAAAGCGATGAAGTTGTATTTACCGGCGGAGGTTCTGAATCGAACAATACCGTGCTAAAGTATGTTTCCTGCGGAGACCCTGCTTGTACGATGTGCCCGGCATCACGGCGGGAAATTATTACATCATCTATAGAACACCCAAGTGTTTTAAATACGGCTGAGGTGATTTCCAAAGGTGCAATAGCTGTGCGGTATATCGGGGTGGATAAATATGGAAAACTCAATATCGAAGAATTAAAGGAAAGAATATCAGAAAAAACTGCATTAGTTTCAATAATGATGGCAAATAATGAAATCGGTACAATACAGAATATCAAGAAGATTTCGCAAATAGCACACAGATACGGATGTCTTGTTCATACAGATGCTGTTCAAGCCTTAGGGAAAATACCGGTAAATGTCCAGGAACTGGATATCGACTTTATGAGTTTTTCCGGTCATAAAATCTACGGTCCGAAAGGAATCGGTGCTCTGTATATTAAAAAAGGATCGCCTTTCTGCGTATTTATTCACGGGGGTCATCAGGAAGCAGGGAGACGGGCCGGGACTTTGAACACCCTGGGAATAATCGGATTCGGTAAGGCAGTAGAACTGGCTGGACGTGAAATGGATGAGGATGCCCGGCGGATCTACAGGCTGAGGAAAAAGCTGGAAACCGGCATTCTTGAAAGAATACCGGATGCCCTTGTGAACGGCCACCCTGACGATTGTTTACCTGGAACCCTGAATATTTCTTTTATGGGGGCAGAGGGAGAGTCTATACTGCTCTATCTTGATTTGGAAGGTATTGCGGTTTCTACAGGGTCCGCCTGTGCTACCGGAAGTCTTGACCCTTCTCATGTACTGATTGCAACGGGATTAGGTGCGGAAACAGCTCATGGATCGATCCGGTTCAGTATCGGCAGAGATAACAGTGATCAAGATGTTGAGTATGTGCTTGATAAGCTGCCGCCGATTATTGAGAGGATACGAAAAATGTCAACGGTTTATGTTGCAGGAGGAAAGAAGTGACCAGTAGTTTTAACTGGATGTATTCAGAAGAGGTAAAAGACCATTTTGTAAATCCAAGGAATATTCTCGAAGATGAGGCGTCCTTCAATGCCGACGGTACCGGTACTGTGGGAAATATTACCTGCGGTGATCAGATGCTGATGGCTATAAAAGTAAAAGATAACAAGATCACTGACTGCAGGTGGAAAACCTACGGCTGCGCCAGTGCTATAGCCAGTACGTCTATGCTCTCGGAAATGGTTAAGGGTATGGATGTGGAGGAAGCCTATGAGATTAAGCCGGAAGATATTACAAAGAGACTGAACGGTCTTCCGGAACATAAAATCCATTGTTCTGTTCTTGGAGATAAAGCCCTCCGGGCTGCAATAAATGATTACTATCAGCGGAACGGGATGACTGACAGAATAAAAGAAGAAAAGGAAACCATTGTGTGTCAGTGTATGACTGTTACGGATAAAGATATCGAGAAAGCTGTTAAGTCAGGGGTGAAGAATTTTGATGAACTCCAGCAGACAACTAAAATCGGCACGAGCTGCGGTCAGTGCAAAGACTCTGCCATGGAACTCCTTCATGAATATCTGCATCTGTACGGAAATTAGGCGTTTTGCGGGGGTTTCCTGCGCACGGTAAATTCTTTTTTCGTGGAAGTTACTTGTGATATCCCCTTTTTCCTGGCTTTTTCCTGGAAATATTTCTGACAATAAAAGGGTTTGCTCTTTTCCCCGGGTTTCTTCTTTTCATAACTGCCGTCAGATTTCATACTATAAGCATTTCCTGTGTCACGGAAAAAGGTTTCAAGAATGCCTTTTATTTTTTTCCGGATATTTTCCTGGAGAATGGGAAACATCAGTTCAACCCGTCTTTCCAGATTACGGGGCATCCAGTCGGCGCTTGAACAGTAATATTCCTCCTGCCCCGAATTGTAAAAGTAGAAAATCCTGCTGTGCTCGAGGAATTTTCCCACAATACTAACCACTGAAATATTTTCGCTTAATCCTGGTACCGAAGGAACTAGCATACAGATCCCCCGGATATTGAGAAGAATACGAATGCCTGCAGATGAAGCCTTATACAGAGCTTCAATAATATCAGTATCCGCTAATGAATTCATTTTCGCCATAATAAGGCCCGGATTTTCTCCGGTGCTTCTCAAGGTTTCCCGTTCGATGAGACTTAAGAGCTTTTCCTTCAGGGCAACCGGCGCCATGACAAGATAATTCAAACTCGGGGCCGAAGAGTAGCCGGTAATTGCATTGAAAAAAAGTGTTGCTTCATAAGTGAGTGACGGGTCTGCTGTTATCAGACCGAGATCTGTATAAAGGGCTGCGGTTTTTTCATTATAATTTCCTGTGCTAAGATGCAGGTAGCGTTTTACACCTTCAGCCTCTCTTCTGATGATTATAAGGGCTTTTGCATGTACCTTAAGGTGGGCTATCCCGTATACCACGATTACCCCTGACCTCTCCAGCTGTTCAGCCCAGTCAATATTACGCTCTTCATCAAAGCGCGCCTTCAGTTCCACCAGGGCAGTTACCTGTTTTCCCGATTCAGCAGCCCTTTTCAAAGCCTGGGCGATTGGTGAATTCCCGCTGGTCCTGTAAAGGGTGATTTTGACAGCGAGCACATTTGGGTCCTGTGCAGCGTCCTGGACCAGTTTCACAACAGGATCAAAGGAATCATACGGGTGATGGAGCAGGATATCCCCCCGCTTAAGAATATCCCACAGAGGTTCATCTTCGGGCAGAAAAGGCGGCGGAACCGGTTCCCATTCCTCAGTCCGTAAATCACTGAATCCGGGAGCATAAACGAGACCCATAAGAGAGCTTAAGTCCAGAGGCCCAGGGATCAGATACCGGTCGGAGTTTCTGCAGTTATGGGTTTCCGTAATATATCCGATAAGTTCCTGGTCCTGACCCTGAATTTCTATACGTATAGGAATGCTTCTCTTTCTTTCCTGGAGGAGTTTTGACATTGCATCGACAAAATCTTCATCCTGTTCCTCATCAACACTTAAATCCGCATCTCTTGTAACACGGAAAAGAATTGCCGCTTCAACAGACGCATCGGGGAAAAGTTTGCCTGCGTTATGAAGGATTATGTCCTCAAGGAAGGTAAAGGATGCGGTATCCCCCTCTTCAGGAAGCCAGAAAACCCGTTTTAATACCTGGGGCACCTGGAGCAGGATTTTTTCTGGTTTTCCGGTACTGCCTTCCGGGGTTCTCCCCCGGACAGTAAAAAGAATATAGGTCCGGAGATTCGCTGTAAAAGGAAAATCCTGTTCAGGGTCAATACGGGCCGGTGTAAGGGTGTGAAAAATATCATGTGAAAAAAGCTCCCTGGAGAACTGCTCCTGTTCATCAGAATACTCATGATGATTTTTATACTGCATGCCTCCTTTTTTGAGTCCTGGAAGAATTTCCTCCAGTAAGCACGTGTATTGAAGCTTTACTAATTCAGAGATTTTTTCCTCTATCCTTTTTAACAGTTCCGACGGGCGGACTCCCGAGGGGCAGTGGGAAGCTTCCCCTTTTCCCTGCTGCCGCTTAATTGTGGCTACCCGCACCATAAAAAATTCATCAAAGTTGGAACTTACTATGGAGAGAAATTTCAGGCGTTCTAAAAGAGGAAGATCTCTGTTGAGGGCTTCTCCAAGGACCCGTTTATTAAAACTGATCCAGCTGAGTTCTCTGTTAATATATTTGTTCATACAGTTCCCTTAATCTAAGCAGATTCCGTAATGCCCACGGTGTAGCCGTACACTTCTTCAAACATATTTGACTTTGTTTCCAGGCCGAGGCGTTCTATGGAGATATCCCCCCGGTAGGAGCACTTAAGAAGGATTTCTCCTTCATTTTTTTCAATATCTTCTATCATTATGCGCTGGGTGTGCCCTCTGTCCAGTGCGTCAGCCACCCGGAGTATTGAACCCAGTTTCATGACCTGAATCCGCTCTTCCCGGGGCAAAGATATGTAGCTGGAGTGGGAGGGGAGGGGAAGGGCTTTCCTGTGGTAACGGACAATGTTCGCAATGATAATCATGTCGTCCCGGTTCAGGCCGAAAACCTCGGAGTTTGATATTATATACTGCCCGTGTTTGTGATGGCCGCTTGTCCGTATATAGGTGCCTATATCATGGAGGAGCCCGCTGATTTCCAGCAGGAGCCTGCAGTGGGAGTCAAGATTATGTTCCTCTTTCAAAAGATCAAAAAGAATTAAAGCCAATTTTGTAACATGTTTTGCGTGTTTTTCTCCAAAATGAAATTTTTTCCCGAGATTCAGGGCTGATGCAATGGTCTGGGATTTAAAATTTTCCTGGGTTTCCAGGTCAATGTCCATAGTCATATCGAGAAGGATCCCTTCCCGGATACTAATGTCAGGCACGATAAGATGGTCAGCCTGGGTTTTATTCATAAAAAAAAGGTACATCAGCAGGGCTGATGCGAGGCCGTCTGCTTCGTCATAGGAAATCTGCAGTTCATTGACACAATCATCAAGTGAATAGTTTGTTACCCGGTTGGTGAAGTCTTCAAAATTATTTTTTTCAATAATAGAGTAAAGCGTATTCTGCCTGCGCCCCACTTTTGCCGCCGCAACTCTGGCGTCGCCGCCTACTGCAATAAAATATCTGATTCTCCTGAGCTTCATCTCCTCATTGAGAATTTCCGACATGGTCTGGATTCTCTGGTCCAGAACCTGTTCAAGATACTGTCCGGATCTGGAACGGGTTTCCAGTTCATCAATGATTCTGACAGTGCCGATTCCCAGGGAATGGGCTGCCACTATTTTTCCCCGCTGGAGGAGCATTATTTCCGTGCTTCCCCCTCCCACTTCAATAATGAGTGAATTAGAGCGGGCGAGCTGGGGTTTCATTTCCTGGACAGCATACTGGGTGGCCAGATAGGTAAGGCGGTTCTCCTCGATTCCTTCAATTACTTTGACCCTGATACCTGTTCTGACAGCCACCCTGTCAATAAAGGTGTCCCGGTTTTTGGCTGCCCTGAGGGCGCTTGTTGCCACGGCACGGATAGATTCTGAGGGTATTTTGTACATTTTAATGATTTCTTTAAAGCCGGCCAGTATCTGAAGGGAGTGAATAAGGGATTTCCTGCTGATAAATCCTTCATTAAATACATCCATTCCCAGGCTCACCGGTTTACCGGCTCTGTCAATAATATTCCAGGACCCGTCAGGATAAATTTCCGCAATAACCATACGGATTGAAGAGGAACCGATATCAATTATTGTAACTAGTTTCATATAACGGACCTCTTTTTATACCGCCTCGTCAAAAAGAATATGAGCAGCTCCGAGAATAACGGCATCATCGCCTAATGCGGCTTCAACTACTGTAACATCTTTGGATAATGCCTGAAGTGCGTATTTGCGCATTGATTTTTCAGCTTTTTCTATATAAATCCGTCCTAATTTTTCCACTACTCCGCCCCCGAGTACGATAACTTCAGGATTGAATATGTTAACAAAATTCGCCATTCCGATTCCAAGATATTTTGCGCCCCGGTTCACAATTTTCTGTATTGTATCATCTGAATGATAAAACTCAGCAAAAACCCGGCTCTTATAATTCTTAAAGTCGCTTCCTGCGTTTTTATAAACCTCAGGGGATTTCCCGGCGCTTGCGGAAGCAACGGCTTCCTTTGCCATGCCGGTTCTGCTTGAAAAAGCCTCGAGACAGCCGTAATTACCGCACCCGCAGAGGGGCCCGCTCCGGTCAATGATTATATGGCCCATTTCTCCTGCATTGCCGGATGCTCCCCGGTAAAGTCTTCCGTCAAGGATCATGGCACCCCCCATTCCGGTACCAGGAAAGAGGGACAGTATGTGCCGGTATCCTTTTGCGGATCCCTGTTTGTATTCTCCGTATGTTCCCGCATTTACATCATTTTCCAGCAGTACCGGAAGGCCGACAACTTTTTCAAGATTTTTTTTCATAGGGTAATCAACGAATCCCAGATTCGGTGTGTACACCATTATCCCTTTATCTCTGTCCAGGGGTCCGGGTACTGCAAGACAGATTCCTGAGATGTCATCCTTTTTTAATTCAGCCTTTTCTATTGATTCGTAAATCACTGATATGATTTTACTAAGGACCTCTTCCGGACCGTGCTGTGCCCCGGTTTTTGCCCGTGCCCTGCTGAGTATTTTCCCGTCAGCTACTACAGCGCTGATCATTTTTGTCCCGCCGAGATCAAATCCGATTGCATATTTTGTTTTCGATGCCATGGGTTTATTTTAATGGAAAAAAAAACAGAGGTAAATGCTGAATTAAAATAACCGGGAGCAGGTTTCCAGGAACCTATCCATTTGTTCGTCAGTACCGACAGTAATTCTGATAAAATCCTCAATTCCTGGCAGATCAAAATGACGTACAAGTACCCCCGCCTTTTTCAGTCTGCCATAGAGTTCCGACCCTTTTATTCCGGGTTTCCTGGCAAAAAGAAAATTTGAAGACGAAGGCAGTACTTCCCAATGCTGATTTTTCAGGGCTGTAAAAATCCGTTCCCGGGTTTTAATAATCTTTCTGCTGATTTCTTTGTAGTATTCTTCATCTCTGAATGCAGCCTCTCCAATGGTCTGGGCGAGTCTGTCCAGCGGATAGGAATTGAAGGAGTCTTTTACTGTCATCAGGGCTGCAACCGCGTCAGTACTGCCGAGGGCATATCCAAGACGTAAACCGGCCAGACTGTGACTTTTTGAAAATGTCCTCACAACAATGCAGTTGGGATATGACCTGATAAGGGATGCCGCGCTTTCTCCTCCGAAATCAATATACGCCTCGTCAATAATTACCGCCCTTTCCCTGGAATACTTTTCTAGAAATCCGGAAACAGCATCCACAGGAAGAAGCCTGCCAGTTGGGGCGTTGGGGTTGGGAAATATTACACCGCAGGATTCATCAGTATCAAGAAACCTGGACAAATCAATATTGAAGTCTTCTTTAAGAGATATTTTTGTATAGGGTATATTATAGAATGTGCAGTACACAGGATAAAAACTGTATGTATGTTCCGGGAAAAGGAGGGGGCCGTTTTCTTCTCCGAAAAACGCATAGAAACAGAAGGAGAGGACCTCATCAGATCCGTTGCCGGGGAACACGTTGTCCGGAGTCAGGCCGGATTTTTCTCCAATTGCTTCCCGGAGTTTCACGGCCTTTGGATCAGGGTAAAGACGCAGATCCCCGGCCTTGTATTCCCGGAGGATTTTTTCCACCTTTGGAGAGGGGGGATAAGGATTTTCATTGGTATTGAGTTTTATATATTCCTGGTTTTGGGGCTGTTCTCCCGGAGTATAGGGGTGCAGTTTTTTGAAGCGACTGGAATACATGCTATTAGACTTACCTGTTCAGAGTGGTAATGTCAATCACCCCGAATCTCCTGATTATACAAGGAGTTTCCGGATTTCGCCAATCATGTAAAAAGATCCGGCCGCAAGAATGGGCAGTTCATTTCCGGAAATCCGGAGGGCTTCATCCAATGCCTCCTTAGGCTCTACACAGAGCCTGGTTTCAGGGTTGAATTTTAGAAATTCTTCAAATATACCCCCGGGATCACTCTTTTTAAAACTGCCGGGCCTGGAAATGATGATATGTGTGAAAGCAGGAGCGATAATTTCCGCCATTGCTTTAATATCTTTGCCGAGAACTGCGCCGAAGATCAGTATACATTTCCCCGGGTAAACAGAAGTGAATGCTGTTGTTAAACGTTTGACGGAAGCGGGGGTATGGGCGCCGTCAAGAATGATCGGCGGTTTCCTGCTGATGATTTCCATCCGGCCCGGTATATGTGCTGACTGAAGGCCCTGATGAATACGTTCCTGAATTTCCCCCTCCCTGAGTCCCTGGTTTCCCAAAACATGCCTTGCGCATAAAGATGCCAGGGCTGCATTTTCAGCCTGAAAATCTCCCAGAAGTCTGATGCCGCTTGTTACGGAAAAACCGTCTCTGAAAAGGATCCTGATCTTTGTCCCTTTTTCCCAGGGATCAGCTGATAATTCCTTTATTTCATCTTTACAATTATACACCGGAGCATTTTTCTCCCGGGCATTTTCAAGGAGTACTTTTTCAGCTGTGCTGTTCTCCTGGAATCCGATAAAAACCGGTACCCGGGGTTTAATAATGCCCGCCTTCTCCCGGGCGATCTTTTCGATACTGGAGCCTAAGATATCAGTGTGTTCTAATTCAATAGGAGTAATGCATACAGCTTCCGGTGAAATGACATTTGTTGCATCAAGCCGGCCGCCTATTCCTGTTTCTATGACCGCTCTCCCAAGTTCGGCGTTCCGAAACATAATAAAAGCCAGGAGAGTCAGAAGTTCAAAGGTTGTTGGTTCCCATTGGCCTGCAATTGCGTCAGGGGAAAGATTTTCTATTATACCCGCAAGGAAATTAATCCCTTTCAGATATTCACCGTCTTCGAATTGACGGCCGCTGAAGGTAATCCTCTCTTTGTAGGAGCTTACATGGGGAGAAGTGTAGAGCCCGACTGGTTCTCCTGTCCGGTAGAGTATTGAAGTAAGAAAAGCAGCAGTAGACCCCTTCCCCTTTGAACCTGCCAGATGATATGTACGGAAAGCTTTGTGGGGGTCCCCGGTTAATGAGAGAAGATGTTCCATGCGGTCCAGTTTAAAATCCCGGACACTTTGGGGCGGGAGTTTTTCGAAGTTTGTAAATGATTCTAAGTAGGAGAAAGCATCATCTAATTTTGAAAAATTAATCATCCGGAGATTTCCGCTTTTTCAGGGCATTCCCATGGGTAATGAAACCTTCATAATCCGCAAGTTCAATAACCGGTTTTCTAATACTTTCGTATCCTGCACCGGTCATATACACAACAGACGAATATTTTATAAAGTCCCGGACGGAAACAGGGGAGAACGTCCGGGCCATGCCTCCTGTAGGCAGGACTGCATTGGCTCCTATGGAATAATTTGCAGCGGAAAAGGGGACATGTTTTCCTAAGAGAATTTCCCCCGCATTTCTGATTCCCGATAATGTCTGAAAAGGATCTGATGTCCTGATCTGCAGATGCTCCGGTGCAAAGGTGTTTACCAGATCCACAGCCACATCACGGCTTTCAGTTACTATTATACCGCCGTATCCTGAGAACACATCCTGTACAAAAGTTTTTCTCGGTTCCGGGAGTTCCTGTATCATACCGGGAAGAAGTTCCGCGACCTTTTCTCCGAGACTCCGGGATGATGTTATCAGTATTGCCGAGGAATCGGACCCGTGTTCAGCTTCTATAAGAAGGTCCAGGGCAACGGTTTCCGGGTCCGGAGTTTCATCAGCAATGATTATTGATTCCGAAGGACCGGCGGGAAGTCCTGTATCTACAATTGAGGAAAGTATCCGTTTTGCCGAGGCTACATATTTACTTCCCGGGCCGATAATCTTTACAACCTTTTCTATAGATTCTGTTCCATACCCGAGGGCGGCGATCCCCTGAGCCCCGCCTGTTCGGTATACTTCATGGACTCCGCATAAACGGGCTGTGTAAAGACAGGCGGGGTCAATACTGCCGTCAGGGTTCGGCGGTGTAACCACGACAATTCTCGGGACTCCTGCAAGAGCAGCGGGCACTGCCAGCATATAGAGCATGGAGGGAAAACTCCCCCGCCCCCTGGGAACGTAGAGGCCCGCTGAATCAACAGGAGTCGGGCGCTCGCCTGCGATGATCCCGGGGCGGATCTCCTTAAGGCGCATTTCCCGGGGCACTTGGTCTTTATGAAAGGATTGCACATTTTCAATGGAATAGGTGAGGGCTTCCTTCACTTCCCCGGAAAGAGCTGACTCAGCCCTGGAAAAATCTTCATCCTTTGCCCTCAGGCCGATTGAGGTTATGTCTGTTTTGTCAAAGGCTTTTGAAAAGTGGAAAAGGGCCGAATCCCCCTCTTTCCGGACTTTGGCCAGAATACTTCTGACATCATCCATTATCTCGTCAATGTTCGTTTCCGAACGCCTGAGAAGCTGGTTTTTTTCTTCCTCTTTAAGGGATTCCCAGAAAATAATCTTCATCTGTACACACGCCTCCGGAGAAAATGTAGTATAGACCTAAAAGTTGGTCAACTCTGCTCTATGATTTCAAACATTGATTTCCCCTGGATATAGCTGTATTTTAATTCATGGCCGAACCGGGTTAAGGAGTCAATCATGGAAAAATCAGTAAGTCTTTTAGATAAATTATGGGGCAGAGGAAGAGAGTTCCTCGGGGTTCGCTATCCGATTATGGGAGGGGCCATGTCCTGGATCTCGGAATCCCGGCTTGTTTCCGCAATTTCTGATAACGGAGGATTCGGCGTTATTGCCGGGGGTAATATGCCTGTAGAAAAACTCCGGGATGAGATCCAAAAGACAAAGGATCTTACTGATAAACCTTTCGGAGTTAATCTGATCTCTATCGCCCCTAATTTTCAGTATCACCTTGAGCATGTATTGGAAATAGATTTTCCTTATATCATCTTTGCCGGCGGGCTTCCGCCGAGGGACGCCATTTCCCAGGTAAGGCAGACAGGCAGTAAACTTCTCTGTTTTGCGCCAACAGTGGGAATAGCAAAGAGTCTTATCCGCTCCGGTGTGGATGCTCTGATCATAGAGGGCCATGAAGCGGGAGGACATATCGGCCCTGTATCAACCAGTGTTCTGGCGGAACAAATACTTCCCCATACAAAAGAAGTCCCGGTTTTTGTTGCCGGGGGAATAGGAAGCGGCCTCCTGATGGTACATTTCCTTATGATGGGTGCTTCCGGGATTCAGCTGGGTACAGTTTTTGCCGCGGCTGAAGAATCTCCGGCCCATATAAACTTTAAGGAAGCACTGATTAAAGCAGCTTCAAAAGATGCTGTGCCTACACCCCAGTTCGACCCCAGGGTGCCTGTAATACCGGTCCGGGCCATTGCCAATGACGGTACCAGGGACTTTAATACTCTGCAGCTCGGCCTCATAGCTCAGCTCCAGCGGGACTCCATTTCTCCCAGGGAGGCTTCAATGAAACTTGAGGAATTCTGGATAGGAGGACTCAGGAAAGCCGCAATTGACGGAGATATCCAGGGAGGTTCCATAATGGCAGGACAAAGTGTGGGCCTGGTTAAAGAAATTAAACCTGTCAAAAATATTCTGGAAGACCTCCTTGAGGAGGGAATGGAGGAAGCCCTCCGGATAAATGCATTATTCTGCGATGAAGCATGCACTGATTAATGAAATTGTTGAAATAGTTATGAAAAAAAGGTATTATATAATTGGTTACTATTATGGTAATAATTAAAAGGATTTTCATTGGATCAGTATTATCAGTGATTCTCTTCCTTTTCCTGGTTTCCTGCAAAGATCCTCTTACAACAGCCATGGAAGATGATTCATCTGGAACGTATTTATCAGCCCCTTCCGCCTTTACCTTCCGGGCCCAGCGGGTTGATAACTTACAATGGTATGATGTTCCGGCGGAACTTCTATACAACGGGGAGTACAGCCTTGTGTATGTTGAAAATGCCGGCAGGGAAAAGGTAGGCCCCGACAAAGCCCGGGAGATCGGGCAGGAGTTCGATTCCGTAATTTATTCCCTTATCCGGACGAAGTTCGGAGAAGAGAGTGATGTGGACGGCAATGGGAAAATCACTATTCTTATTCTTGATATCATTGACGGCGGTGACGATTCATCCTATGTGGCCGGATACTTTCATCCCGGGAATGCATATTCAGCGGAAAGTTTCCCCAACTCAAATGAGATGGACATGATCTATATGGACATGGATCCGGGGGTCCCGGGAAGTGAAGATTTTTACATTACCATAGCCCACGAGTTCCAGCATCTTGTCAATTTCTTTCAAAAAGTCTTTGTTCAGGGCAGCCAGACAGGACAGGATACCTGGATTAACGAGGGTCTCTCATCAGCAGCGGAATATCTTTACAAAGGAAGTCAGGTAGATACCAGGATTATGCTGTATAACAGTTCCAGCTATTCAGCCAGGTCGGAAATTCAGAATGGAAAGAATTTTCTCTCCTGGGACATGAGCCTGGCGAACTATTCTACTGTTTATCTTTTTTTCCAATGGCTCCGGATTCATGCAGTGAATGATGATGCAATTTATAAGGAGATCCTCAACAGTACGTATGATGATTACCGGGCAGTTGAGAATTCAGCTTCTGCAAGAATATTTAAAGGTTCATGGCAGGAATTTCTTCGCGCCTGGTTTGCGGCTAATGCCGTAAATGCTGAAGCCGGAATATATGGTTATGAGAACGAGATTATACTCTCCCCCCCCCTTTATGAGTATAATAAAAATACCACCGCTTCTCTTAATCCGGGCTGGGGTATTTATACGGCAATATCAGAACCTGCCGGTATGACACCGGAGGGCTCTATTGATTATGCCGGTATTTCAACTACAGGAGAGAGTGTTGATCCCAACAGCACCGAAGGATATTCCGGAGATATTCTCCTCAGTTATAATATTAATCCCGACCCCCGGGGCGGTTCGGAATCCACCGGTGTCCTTCCGTCCTTTATTCCTGTGCCTCCGTCCTCATCTCTTCTCTCCCGGTCAATTTCGGATCAGACGGCTGTAAAGAAAATTCCTGTTGATGTTCTCTTCACCCCTGAAGGAACCATAAAAGAGTAAATCATAATGCAGCGGATAGTCTTTTTTATCTGTTTTATTCTCCTCACTGCGGTTCTCTTCGGAACAGGTGGACGGGAGCCTGAATCAGTGGAGATTACCGGTGTTGTCCGTCTTGTAGGAAACGACCCCTTTACCCGGTATGCTTTGCGGGGGGACAATGGAAAAGATTATTTTCTTGAATTTAATACTGATACTGACGCCGCCCGTTTTTTGGGAAAGAGGGTCACAGTTACCGGCACTGTGGAAATTAGGGAATTGAAAAGCGCTGACGGCAAATATACGGTAAAAGAGGCGATGCTTAAAGTCCTTGCAATTAGGGAATGATTTCCGGCATTTTTTCCTGTTTTTACTGTTCCGAAAATTGTGCTTAGGGTTAGGGTAAAGTTTTTTCATGCAATGACCTACTTATAAAGTAAGGCGCTTTGATTTTTTTCCGGTGTAAATATCACCTCTACATTAAATTGCTTCAGAATAAAGCACAATTTTCGGAACACTAAGTAGGTGTTTTGATCTCGCGACCAAAATGTGCTACATTTTACATTACCATACAGCAGATTTGTAAATGAAGGATATTTCATGAGAAAAATACATCCGGTTCTCCTTATTGTTCTCTCAGCAGCTGTTCTCTTTTTATCCGGATGCAGTCTGTTTTTCCCTTTTACAATTTCCGTTGAAGTTGTTCCCCCGGAAGGAGGAACTGTGGAAATATATCCTCCTGGAGACCGATACGGAGAAGGAGACAGCGTCAACATTAAAGCAGTCCCTGAAGAAGGGTACGTTTTCAGCCGCTGGGAGGGCGACCTTTCAGGATATAATCCCGAGGAAGAATTTGTGATGGATGGGGATAAAGAAATCACTGCGTATTTTGAATCCCTTGAGCCCAGGAAATGGACAATCATGGTCTATCTTGACGGGGACAACAACCTGGAGCCTGAGGCTTTTACTGATATGAATTATATGGAGCTGGGATTGTACAATGCCGAAAATTCTGGAAACGGATTTCCTGAGGATTCCTATATCATTGTTCTTGTAGACTGCCTCGGAACAGCAGACGAATACGGGTGGTCAGGCACCCGCCTTTACCGTCTCAGGGCAGACGGTACATCTTCAGATATCCTTTCTGAACAACTTGATGACGGAGGACCCGGTTTCGGGCATTGCGATCCTCTTGGAGAATTGAATATGGGGAACCCTGAAACTCTCTCCTGGTTTCTTGAGAGGTGCGGGACCTATTTCCCTTCGGAAAAGTACGGCCTGATCTTATGGAACCACGGCGGAGGCGCCAGGAGTCTGGATCCGAGAGACATCTGTGAAGATACCGACAGCAGCGACATCCTTAATCTGAATGAAGTGCAGACAGCCCTTTCCCGGAGTTTTTCAGGAACAGAAAAGCTTGATTTCCTCGGCATGGATGCCTGTCTTATGGGAACTGCCGAAGTTGCCTATGAATTCAGGGATATCACCGAGTGCATGTCATTTTCCCCGGCCAATGAATACGGCGGCTGGGCGTATGAAGAGATATTCGGGGAGATGACAGGATCAACCACATCCGCTCAATTGGCGAGGAAAGTGGTGGAAAAATACCGGGATAAATCCCTTTCCTACGGATTAAATGTAAATACCCAGACAGCAGTTGACCTGAGCAGTATTTCCGGCCTGAAAACGGCTCTTGACGGTCTTGCCGCTGCCTTTGACACCAGCGGCAATACGTCGACTATAGAAGGGCTTCGGGATTCCGCGACCCATTATTATGAAAATGAACAGCAGTCCATAGCATGGCCGTATTATGAAATCGGAAGCCTCTGTGATGCTCTTGAAGGGAGCTACCCTTCCGGGTCCGGAGCGGTGTATAACGCTTTAACAGCTGTCCGGAGTGCTCTATCTGATGTGATTATCTATGCCTGGGCAGGAAGCGGAAGAGGAGATTATGAGGGGGCGGGTATCGGAAACGGCTTGTCAGTATTTTTCACCAGAGGGGAGCAGGAATGGGATGAAGAAGACCCTCCGGCGTATACCCATTATGCCTATCAGTGGTGGTATACGGAGCAAATCATTCAAGAAGTCTCAGACCCTAATATGAATCCGCCTTACGGCGGCATTGACTTCGCGGACAGCGATTCCGATGGGACCGTGGAAACCTGGAGGGAAATATTCGAGAAATGGTACGACCCCGGGGATTCTTATACTCCCGGTTCCTACTGATTTTTAAGTAAAACAGGTCCTTTCTTGAGAATAAGGGGTTCTCTGGGGCTGATTGAAAATGCCCGGATGAATTCCTCGATTTTTGCCGAATCAACAAAAGCCTCAATAGTATCCCGTTTAACCCAGATCCAGGCTGGAGGAACTGTGTCCTGCCGGGCGGCCAGGGGAGCAGGGACCCAGCCCAGGGCTCTGTTTTCAGGGGTAAATCTGAGGCGCCCTGCAGGTTCCCGGGGTTTTTCTTCCAGAGGTTCTTTTTTATAGCCCCGGAAACCCCAGAGATACTGATTTTGAATAAAGGTGAACTGCTCTCCACCGATAACAACTATATCGAAATATCCGTTAATTTCTGTTTTACCGACTAATAAGATTCCGATTTGACCTTCGCTCCTGGAGCCCTGGTGGGTGGTTTCTACCGTATAACGGTATTCAGCTTTTTTCTGTTCCTGGGGCATCCCCGCGCAGCTGGTAAAAAAAAGGGAAAGAATAATAAAAAAGGGAATATATTTTGTCATACTGCATCAATAGTATCCCCTTTCAATTCCGATTTCAACTCGGGTGCACTGCTGATATTGTGATTGAAAGGGGAATCCCGTATACTTGGAAATTATGGCAGACTCCCTTTTAACCGGAAAGAACGCTCCCCTTATTATGGGAATTATTAACTGTACTCCTGATTCCTTCTATTCCGGCAGCAGAGCGGAAACCCTCGGCAAAGCACTGAAGCGGGCGGAAACAATGATCTCTGAAGGGGCTGATATCCTTGATATCGGCGGAGAATCCACCCGGCCGGGCTCTGATTATGTTGACGAGGAAGAAGAATTGCAAAGGGTGATCCCTGTTATTCGATGGATACGGGAAATATCTTCTATACCTATTTCAATTGATACAAGAAAATCCGCGGTTGCCAGGGAAGCAATTGAAAATGGTGCCGATATTATTAATGATATTTCGGGTTTGGGCAGTGATCCGAAGCTTGGTGTTTTCGCTGCTGAAGCGGAGGTCCCGGTTATACTGATGCACATGAGGGGAAATCCCAAAACAATGCAGGAAAAGCCCTATTACAGGAATACTGTAAAGGAAATAAAAAAGGAGCTCCGGGAGATTGTAAAAAGGGCAGTTCACACGGGGGTCAGAAAATCCTCGATAATCCTGGACCCGGGGATCGGGTTCGGGAAAAGGGTCGAAGACAACCTGCGGA
>Ga0272441_10006991_pt1 | contig 18575 bp, 15 predicted proteins | sample SSMProp6N_FD_193582 | JGI IMG/M metagenome (GOLD analysis project Ga0272441, IMG submission 193582) | Marine sediment archaeal communities from Little Sippewissett salt marsh, Falmouth, MA, United States - SSM-Prop-6N | ecosystem: Environmental > Aquatic > Marine > Wetlands > Sediment ... | reverse complement strand
ATAAAACCACTCCCTCCGATCGGTTGTTCGCGATAATGCCGACAAAATCGCCTTCCCGAATACCGGCATGGGCCAAGCCGGCGCGGGCATTGTCAATGCGTTCGCCTATTTCGCCGTATGTTACCGGATCAAGGGTGCCGTTGTCGTTGCGGACCCAGAACAGGGAATTGTTCCTGAATTTTGAAGGCGTTCGCCCCACCATTCAACCAGGTTGTCAGGCTTTTCGTATGTCCACACAAATCCCCCCCTTTGCAGTAAATAAACCTGAATTCCCCGGCCTTTGAGATTGGGAACGGTATATGTTCTAGACGAGAGCGGCCGGCTATTTCATCACCTCCAACGAGAGGGCCGCGACAATGGCTTTGCCCGCCGGCACGGCTTCCGTGTCCTTCGCCCCGATCCGGTCGGTGGGCAGATTGCCGCTCTGCAGAATCATGTCCCTGACGGCGTCGGCCCTTGCAGCGGCCAGGGCCGTCAGCTCGCTTTCCGGCAAGGGGGCCGCCGCCGCCAGACGGTTGAACATCTCCTGCGCCAGAATTTCCTCCGAAATTTCCGCGATAGCCTCGACTTCCTGGCGTCGCGCCGCTTTTTCTTCTATCGATTCTTCTTGCGTCCCTTTCTCCTGCATCTGAGGCATCAGGGATTGCATCAGCGCCTGCAGCCGGTCTTCGCCAAAGACCGTCACGAACATCTCACGCAGTGCCTGTTGGGTATCACTATTGGTATACTCCACCGGTCCGGGATCTTCTCCCACGGCCAATTCCACGCCGAGGGCCTCGGCCAGATTGCGCCGGACGTGCCGTTCGCGCAACGCTTGGCCATCCTGTTCCACGCTGTATTTTCCCTGGACCACGAGCTGCAGCAGTGGCCGCTGGGTCAGCACCGCAGCCAGTTTCTCGAGTTTTTCCCGTTCAGGGGCGGACACCGTATGGAGTCCCGGTTCAAACACCACCAAGTCCGGATTTTCCATACCATCCCCGAAAAGACCGCCCAGGGCGCGAAACGGCGAGGTGACGATTTTTTTGATGACATTGACCAGGGCCTGCCAAATCAGATGACCGTAGCTGAACTCCGGATCTTCGATATCGCCCCGCACCGGCAGTCCGATATCGATATGCCCGTTTTCATCCGCCAATATGGCGATGGCCAGGTCCAGGGGAAGGTTGACGGCATCCGGGCTGTCCACTCGATCGCCCAATTTCAGGCTGTCTAAAAGGATCTTGTTTTCGCCGAGGAGCTGGCTGTCTTCGATCTTGTATTCCAGATTGAGGGAAAGCCGGCCGGAATCGATCCGGCGGCCGGCGAACCGGCCGGAATACGGCGTCATGTTGGTCATCTCGATGTTTCGGAAGGCCATGGTGATGTCGGCAAAGTGCTTTGGATCGCCCATGGCGATCTCGCCGCCAATTCTGGCATCACCGTACTGGTCCACATCGCCATTGAATGTCAGCCGGGCACGCGCATCGGGCGACGTGGAAATACCGCTCACCACACCGCTCAGGTTATGAATCCTGGTAGCAAATTGCGGGCGAAGGCTGAGGTCTGAAAATTCGAGCTTGCCGTCACTGATTTTGACCCGGTCGATGCGGACCGGGAAGCCCGTATCAACCCCGGATGGTTCAGCAGATGCCGGTTCCGGCGAACTTTCATCAGGGACCTGTCCCCTGGCCATCAGGGCAAAATTCACCTTCCTCGTCTCATCGATGACCATTTTACCGGAAGGCCCCAGAAACTGAACATCAGCGATATAAAGACTGTCGGGGGAAAGCTTGAAATTCATTTTTGAAACCGTCAGCCGTTTCCACCCATGCTGTTCATCACTGTAGTCGGGTCGGGAAAACCAGAAATCGTTCATCTCCAGATTGCCCATAAAAGACAACGCCAGCTTTGGGCCCTCCCCCTGGAAACCGAACTCTCCCCGGGTGGAGACGGTTCCGGATTGCAGATGAATATTGGCATGCGGGTTCGTGTAGGGTTGAAGGATGGGGATCTCGAATCCGGCCAGTTCGAGTTCAGCCTGAATCGTGGGACCTTGGGGATCGATGACCCCCTTTGCCGTAAACTGCCCGCCTTGCCTGACCGCAAATCCCGCCGAAAAATCCATGGGGGCTTTGCCGTCCACATTGGTCAGCACTGCATGGATCGCATCCAGTTGGACGACCGGGACATCGCTTTGAACCGTGCGATCGGAAAAGGCGGTTGAAAAATCCTTCAGGTCGATCTTCCCAACGAGAAACTGCAGATCAGAGCCCTTTGCTTCCGGAAGGTCCGCTTTTTCTTCAACAGCCGCCGTCCGGGGTGGCGGCGCCAGATCGGCAAGGTTGATCGCTCCGTCTGTTCCACGGATCAGGTTGGCATGCCCCCCTTCAAAACCGACCCGTTCCATGGTGAACTGCATCGCGCCCAGTTCGAACCGCCCCCCTTCCATGAGCACGGTATCCAGCCGCAGGTCCGGCTCAGCACCGGCAGATCCTGCTGAAATACCGCCCAGACGGGATGAAAAATCCTGAACGACGACGTCGGGTCCGTCCCCGCCGATTTCAGCGTTGGCCTTACAGTGAATCCGGATATTCTCGACGCCGGCGGCCATATGTGGTTCGCGGCGTTGGTCCAGATATTCAGCATGGATATTGTCCAGCAGAAACTCGTGAAGATTCACCACCCAGGGATCAGCAGGACTTTCAGATGAATGCGCTTTTTTTGCTACTGCTTTTGCGGGATCTTCTTTTTTCGGTACCGGTTTTTCCACCCCGGTTTGCGGTTTGAACATCTTCTGAAGCTGCAATTGGCCATCCGGTCCTATGGTCCCCTGCACGCGGCCGTCCGACATGAGCAGCTGGCCGATGTCAAGTTGCTGTTTGGCAAGATCGAACCGCGAGCCGCTGACGTGCAGTTTTTCAAGGGCCAGGGCAGGCGTTTCATCCCCCTCCATGGCCAGTGCCAGTCCGGACAGCAATATATCGATCCCCTCCAGCACCAATTCCGGCGTGTCCCCCCCCAGATCCAACTGGTATCGAGTCGCGATGTCGAGCCGGCCGGCAGGCGGCGCAATGCGCATCGTGTCGCGGAGAAACTGCCAGACGTTTTCAATCGGAATGTCCGACATCTCCACCAGCCCCCGGGAATGAATCGGCGTCAGGGTGATCTCTCCCGTCCAGCGCACCGCCGCACCGCCGGGCATTCTGGCTGCCAGAACATAGGGCCCCTTTCTTTCCGGAAGTGTGGAAATATCCCGGAGTTCCAGGTTGAGCGGGGTCAGTTTTGCAACCGCCGGGGTTGACATCCGCTGGTCGGTAAAAATGACCTCCCCGTTGTTGATCCGCATATCGTGAAGCAACATGCGGACCGGCGCCGCGGCTTCTGCGGGATCGTTTTCCGCTTGTTTCGGTTCCGCTTCCGCTGCGGGGAGCAATCGGGTCAGGTTCAGATCCCCACCCGTTGCCATCGCGATATTCACCCGGGGATTGTCAAGACGCACATGCTGAAATGTCCAGGCCCAGCGAAAGAGACTGTATGTTTCAAAATCGACGAACAGCCGGTCAAATCCGATGACCGGTGCCCCCGACGCTTCTTTCAGGTTGAAATCGTTGATTTCCAGTTTGAAAAGGAAGGGATTGAAACGTATCTTGCCGACATCCGCCCGGCAATTCAAGTTTTTCTGGAGTGTGCCGGGCAGCGTCCGTTCGATGACGTACGGCAGCAGAAAAAAACCGACCAGGGCGTAGAAGACGACAGCGCCCGCTGCAATGAGAAAAATCCGGCGCCGCAAAAGGTCCTTTAAGACCTGCCCGGCGCGTCTTTTTGTTTTCATGGTACCTCTCGCTCGATGGGTATGGACAAAAAAATCGGATGTTTGATAACCGGCAGCGGCAAACGGAGGTGATTTGCATCGTCCGCATTAGTTTGAATATATACCATCAGTAAAGAAAATACCACTCTGGGTATCATTTCAGGGAAGAGGTCGTCGGAATGGACCCGGCCGATCATCAGATAGTGATTCACACCTTGTTTTTTACCCTGTCTATCGCCATAGATCAGGGAAAGCATGGCAGGCGCGATAAAACAATCCGCCGCCAAGGCCAGGAGCACGCCGCAACCCGCCAAAAGGCCGAAACACGAATTACAGGCCAGGTTGGTGAGTCGTGGAGATAAAAAAGCCGCCGCACAGTATCAGGCTGGTAATCACCGGGGCCCTGTCGGTTAAATGCAGGGTTTCGCGCACCGCCGGCACAACCGACCCGGTCTCTTCATAGGCCCGGCGAAAATGGTGCAGGAAATGAATGGTATCGTCCACGACCAGCCTCAGAACGATGCTGCCAATCAGATCGATGTCGAAGAACCATAGAGGAATCTCTCGCAGACATGTGTACCGTGCAGTCCATGCCGTGGTGTCTGCACACCGAGGGGAGCAGCATATGACAGATATTAGAGCTTGACCGGAAATAGTATGGCGTGTAGTTTTAATGAGTTATCTTTGGATTGTTTCCCTGATCCGTGGCAACCGTTCGCCCGGTGTGCCCCGGCCGCATAATTCGAACAAGGAAGGGAGGTAATCATGAAATCAGGCACCACTGAACCGGGCTGTCCTCTGGAGATCGCCTTGCACGCGGTTCCTTCCACCCTTCAGACCGGCAGAGACAGAAAAATCCCGTTCGAGAGGGCAAATCTTGTACTGTACAACCCCGGCCGTTCACCAGTGGAAGGGATTATACCGCATGTTACGCTGACACAGGAAGGCGGTCCCGTGCACGACGGAACCGCTGCACTCTCTCAAATCCGGCATGTGACCGTGCTTTTGCCCGGGGATGCCGTCACATGGGACGTGTACGATCTATTGTGTGCCACCAACGCCGGTCTGGCGAGCAAAATCCATCTTTTCGGCTACAAGGCAATCCTGAACTGGTGGTTCGAGTTGCTCGCGTGGGCGGAATATCACCTGCCCGGCGATGCATCTCCTCGACATTCTCCCACCTCACGATGGAAGTTCCGCTGGAACACTGTTCAACCTCCGCAGGATGCTATCACGCTCTCTATCGACGTTATCAACAACAACCAATGAGGTGAAGTTATGTCTGCAATAGTGGTAATTGTCGGTCTTGCCATTCTTTTATTCAGCATTTCCATATTCATATCACCGGCAACGCTCAAACGACTTCTTCAGATATTCATGGAGCGGCACTGGTGGCAATACGCAATGGCGATTAGAATCGTTACCGGTATCCTCTTTCTGGTGGCAGCACCGGATACGCATGCCCCGACCGTCGTACGCATCCTCGGTATCACATTTATTCTCGCAGGCGCGGCATTACCGATCATGGGACCTGCCCGAATCGAACGACTGATTCACTGGTGGTTGGCACGCCCGGAAAGTACACTTCGGCTGTGGGCCATCGCGGTGACCGGCTTCGGTATGCTCATCATGTGGAGCGGGCAGTAAGCGGAACCCGTTGATAATGTAAGCATTTGTTATTGCGTATGAGTCATTGCAATATTTCGTCCACATCGGGGCAATGTGTCTGGAGCGGCGTTTGCTTCTTGACTTCGGACACAATTCACATTATGAGATAGCGATGTGTTCGCTTCCTGGCAGTGAGTGGTGGTTTGATCACACTTCTTCGCCGCCAGTGCTGCATTCGTCCGAATGTTCACCTTGTATCCGCCGTTTTTACCGGCATATCCGACATTCATGGTGAACAGGTACATTACAACATTTAATCGGGTGGAATTCAACACATGTTCAATCGCATAATTTCAATTGGCTTTCTGGTGTTTATTGCAATTTCCTGCATGTTTTTGTTTGTGTGTGCCCTGGCAATATGGGCGATAACGGTCTTGTTCGATAAACGCCTGGTGATCCTGCATTACTTCTCGTGTTTCTGGGCCTCGATCTACCTGTGGATCATGCCCGCCTGGTCGGTGTCCATCGAGGGTCGTGATAAAATACAACGGAAAACCTACGTCGTCGTTTCCAATCATCAGTCTCTGCTCGATATCCTGGTGGCCTTTCGAATTTTTTTCCCGTTCAAGTGGGTATCAAAAGCGGAAATATTTAAAATTCCATTCATCGGATGGAACATGACGTTGAATCGTTACATTAAACTCATCCGGGGAGACAAGGAGAGCATCCGCCTGATGCTTCAGGACTGCAACAAGACCCTGGCCGGCGGCAATTCCGTGTTCATCTTTCCCGAGGGAACCCGCTCGGAAACAGGCCGCTTGCGACCATTCAAACCGGGAGCCTTCTTCCTGGCCAAGGAGAATAAACTGCCCATCTTACCCATCGTCATCAACGGAACTCGAGACGCCTTGCCGAAATACAGTCTGAATTTCCACGGCACGCACAAAATCAGGGTAAAAATCCTCGAAGAAATCCCCCACGAGACCTTCGACCATTTAAGCGATACCGAGACGGCCGCGATGGTACGAGATCTCCTGGCGAAACATCTCGACCGGACCCACGTAAACAGATTCTTCGATACGGATACCCACCAACTGGGGTTCATCGATGACATACTCAACCAGGGGCGCCTCCCGACAGAAGATGAGCTCAAAACACCGATGGCGCATGAAATCGGGCGCTTTGAAGAGGTGCTCACCCATTACCGGAACCGGGACACTTACAATACCCTGCCCCTCGCGATCACTGCGCTTATCCTTGACAACCATACGCTGCTCTCAAGACTGGCTGAATATCGATCGCGCAAAGACTACTACCACTACGAACGTCAAAAGGCACACGGAATGCCCAAAGGGGACCTGGGACCACGGCCGACCCAGGAACGTTTTCTCCGGATCATCCTGGAGGGGATCACCACATATATCCAGGATAAGCCGGACGCGGTGCGAGCGCTCCTGCACGAAAAGCTGGCAGCCATGCGCCACGACCAGGAACGCAATGAAGAACCATAATTTGCAGCAGCCGGGACTTCCGGCTCATTCGACGGCCTTTTGTGACAGGACACGAATGAGAGAAGAGCATCTCATGCATCGACTCGACAGTGCATTGCGGGATCACTGTCTACCGGGAAACCCTGCGAACCGAGGAACCATGACATGACCGTCGGCACAGCAACGCTTCACGGAGACGTGCTTATTTACGATGTAGTCACTTAAAGTCTGAAGCTCGCGTTGATCTTGAATGTCCGCCTGGCAGGCATATTGAGGATTCCCGTAACACCCGTTTTTTCGGTAATTTCCGCGAGGGCCTTCTCTATATCCGCCATCGTGGGCGCAATAAAGGTAAACCAGATATTGTAGTCGTGCTTTCTGCGATAATTGTGCGTCACTCCCGGATAGGCATTCACCATGTTGACAAATTTTTCAAGTTTGTCCTCCGGCACCTGCGCGGCACAAAGAGTGCTCGCATACCCCAGTTTTCTGAGATCGAATACGGCACCAACCCGCCGTATGATCCCGTCCGCCTTCAAGTTTCTGACCCGCGCAAGCACTTCATCATCGGATAGACCGAGACGCTCCCCCACCGCCTTGAAGGGCTCTGCCACAATGGGAAAATCGTTCTGTATGATGTTCAGGATTTTCTTATCGATGTCATCCATACTTCCGACTCCAACCATACGGTTCTGCAAGGTGCACTATCCACTTACACACGCACTGTTCTCTGCACCCTGCAGGCGAGATACTTGCCAGTGAGTCTCCTCCAGCATAGTTGGAGGCCTCAGATAGCCCCCTCAAAGGGAACAAAAAGAGAGTTACGACCTAACTCCGCGATTCAAAACACGAAATTCGGACAAATTTTAATGATCAGAATTCGAACTCAGGAAATCATATAGTAAGCCCACAATACCAGTAAAGCACCAATATCGAATGACTCGAGGTCTTTTATAATTTGTTGTGGTCATTTGAACTTTAGTATTTCAGATTTGTTCCGAATTTCGATATTCGCTTTTCCCGTATTGCATTATTATAGCCTCCCCAGACCGGTAGAACCTATTCGGGGCCACCACCAGAGGTGGCAGGGTTCGCAACAACTAATCACGAGTCACTTGTTACTTTGGCCCGCGGTTCGTAGACACAGAAGGGTTCCTCGGCCAGGTAATTTCCGGTAATCTCGTACGCCCGGGCACGGCATCCGCCACAGACCCGAGAGAATTCACAGACCCCACACTTGCCTTCATACTTGGAAAGATCCCTGAGATCCTTAAATACAGAAGCGGTTTCCCATATTGTGCGAAAATCTTGTTCATTGAGCTGGCCACAGTCGACCTCAAGAAATCCGCACGGCTGCACTTGCCCCGTATGCGAGACAAAGCAGAATGAACTGCCGCCCATGCATCCGCGCGTCATGGCATGAAGCGCCCCCTGCGGCATAGACGGCGACGTGCCCCGACGCTCCTGCTTCCGCTGGTGATAAATCCGATAATACTGGGGGGCGCAGGTCGCCTTGAGTTCAATTGTGGTAGAACGGTCTTTTTCATAAAACCAATTGAGAGTTCTTTCGTAATCCTCCGGGGATATCTCCTGATCGGCGAGATCCTTTCCCCGCCCTGTCGGGACCAGGAGAAATATATGATGCGCCACAGCTCCGATCTCGACAGCGAGCGCCAGGATATCCTCTATCTGGTCCAGATTGAGACGGGTGATCGTCGTGTTGATCTGGAATTCCACTCCGGCCCTCTTAAAGGCCTCGATCCCGGCCATGGACCCGTCAAATGCACCGGGCACACCGCGAAATGCATCATGGCGTGCGGCGTCACTGCCGTCTATACTGATGCTGATCCGTTTGATGCCCGCCTCCTTTGTCTTCCGCGCAATATCGTCCGTCACCATCGTGCCGTTCGTCGCCAACACCATTCTGAGACCCTTGCGGGTTCCGTAGGCGGCCACATCGAAGATATCGTCCCGCATGTAGGGCTCACCCCCTGTCAGGATGATTACGGGGCTGCTAAACGATGCTATGTCATCCAGGAGTTCCAGACACTGCCGGGTCGAAAACTCTCCCTCATAGGGTCCATACTCGGACGACGCCCGGCAATGAACGCAGGCCAAGTTGCAGCGTCGCGTAATTTCCCAGGCAACCATACGCAGGGTGTGGGGCAATACTAATGTTTTCTTATTTTTCATATATTCCCGTTGAACACAGTGTGCGTTCTCGTGTTGTGTTGTCTTATTCGTGAGCATGCAATCGCCTCGCGAGAAACCCGCGCGGCGAAGGCGGCAGATCGCTTTACCGCGCAAGCACTTGTGCCGCCTCCGGGGCAAAATAGGTAATAATGATATCCGCCCCTGCCCGTTTGATAGCAGTCAGACATTCCATCATGGCCCGCTCCCCGTCAATCCACCCCAAATTTGCAGCTGCCTTGATCATAGAAAATTCCCCACTGACATTGTATGCGGCCAAGGGCAGGTCAAATTCCTCTCGCGCCCGTCCGATGACATCGAGATACGGCAGGGCCGGCTTAACCATGATAATGTCCGCCCCTTCTTCGACATCCAGCATTATTTCCCGTATGGCCTCATCGCTGTTCGCCGGATCCATCTGGTAGGCTTTCCGGTCGCCGAATTGCGGTGTGCTTTCGGCTGCATCACGAAAGGGACCATAAAAACAAGACGCATATTTTGCCGAATAGGCCATGATCGGCAGGGTCTCGAAACCCGCATCGTCAAGACCTTCTCTGATGGCCATAATCTGTCCGTCCATCATGCCCGACGGGGCAACCATGTCTACCCCCGCTTTCGCCTGCGATACGGCAGTTTCGGCGTATACCTCAAGCGTGGAGTCGTTGTCCACCTCGCCACTGTCCAGCATTCCGCAATGCCCGTGACTTGTATACTCACACAGGCAAAGATCTGCAATAACCAGAATGTCGGGGACGGCATCCTTGATCGCTTTGGTCGCCTCCTGGATGATACCATGCTCGGCAAAGGCACCGGTGCCCATCTCGTCTTTCGTTTCGGGTATACCGAAGAGCAGCACGGCGGGGATACCCAGATCTTTCGTCCTCTGCACCTCTTTCACCAGGTGATCGACGGACATTTGAAAGTTTCCGGGCATAGACGCAATCGGTTTTTTCACTCCCTTTCCATACGTCGCAAACAGGGGAAACACGAGATCATCAACGGAAAGTTTCGTCTCACGAATCAAGCGGCGAAAATTTTCGTTTTTCCTCAATCTTCTTGGTCGATACTCAGGAAAATGCATAGGGACACCTCGTATAGATCAGTTTCTAGTTTCTAGTTAATTTTTATTATTTGTACTTCGTACCTTTTATCTGTGATGTTCGTAAATAGTTCATGAGACCACCAATCATGCGGCCTACTTCAGATGCTTTGTCTAAAAGTCTGACAAAGGTCTCTCGGCCGACATATCCCTGATCAAACGCGATATACAGGTGAGTCTTGAGTTCACCAAGCGATCCTTTTGCGATGGAGAGAAAGTAAATGAACTCCTTTTTGCCGTCCCGTTCAAATCCCTCGGCAATATTTGCCATCACGGAGACACTCGATCTCTGTATCTGCCAGGCTTCTATATCTTCAAAACGCTCAAAGGTCTCCATTTCCCTTCCACTATCCTCGAACTCCGAAAAGCAATGAACCAGAAACTCGAAACTCGAGACTTTGAATTATCCCCGTATCTCCTCCTCCGTCAGATAGCAGGCCGGATCGGTGGCCCAGATATCGTCGTAGACCGCCTCGGCACGGGCACGGAAGTTGCCCGCACAGATATCGAGCCAGCGGCATTCGGCACACCGCCCTTTTACATAGGTTTTCTTGTCTTTCAGTTTTGCCATCAGTTCATTGGAGGTGTCCAGCCATATTTCACTGAATGGCCGCGTCCGCACATTGCCGAACGAGATATTGCGCCAGAATTGATCCGCGTGGACCTCACCATCCCAACTGACACACCCGATCCCTCGGCCCGAATTGTTTCCTTCGTTCATCTTGAGGAGTTTCAGCACTTCCCGGGCCCTTTCGGGATCTTCCTTTAACAGCCGCAGATAGATATAGGGACCGTCGGCATGATTGTCGACGGTGAGAATTTCCTTCGGCATACCCCTGTCAAACAGGTCCCGTGTCCTGTCCATGATCAGGTCAACTGTTCTTCGTGTCTCGGTATCTGAGAGATCCTCTTCCATCAGTTTCGTGCCTCGCCCCGAATATACGAGATGGTAAAAGCATGCCCGGGGGATATTCCCCTTTTCGATAAGATCGAAAATCGCCGGTATTTCCATATAATTTTTCCCGGTAATGGTAAAGCGAACTCCGACCTTGATGCCCGCCGCCTGGCAGTTTCTGATACCCCGCATTGCGGCCTTGAACGCTCCCTCGACACCCCGGAAACGATCATGGGTTGCGCCCACCCCGTCGATACTGACCCCGACGTAGGAAAGACCGAACTTACTGAAGATACGGGCCTTTTCCTCCGTAATAAGGGTGCCGTTCGTCGATATGACGGCCCGCATGCCCTTATCGACGGCATACTCAATCAACTCAGGCAAATCCTTTCGCTTGAGGGGTTCCCCCCCGGAGAAGAGCAAAACCGGACTGCCAAACGCGGCAAGGTCGTCAATGAGCGTTTTGCCTTCCTCCGTTGTCAATTCATCGCTGTAGTGCACATTCTGTGAACTCGAATAGCAATGGACGCATTTCAGATTACACCGCCGCGTGACATTCCAAACAACCACCGGCCGCTTATCTTTCGAAAACTGAAGCAGATGGGAAGGCAATTTGCCCGACTCGGCACCGTACCGGAGTACATCCGATGGTTCGACTCCCCCACAATACAATTTTGAAATCCCTATCATGAGACACCAACACAATTTTGAATTTTAAATTATCAATTTTGAATTTTAAGTGACGTTCGGAGCCCTTTTGAATGGATATCGGCTCATTGTCTGTAACTACTCAGCAGTCACTTATCATTCTTGAACTCGTTTATGATCGCCTCTACCAGACCCGCGATGACATACGGCCCCTGGACGATATCGGTGCGCATCCCCGCCGTGTTCGCCGCCGCTTCCGTCACCGGTCCGATGCAGGCGATTTTCAGGTCTTCCGGAGTAGTCCACTCCGCACCCATTATAGTAATAAAATTAGTCACTGTTGACGGACTTGTAAAGGTAAGCACATCGACCTTACCCCGAGCAATCAGGTCGAGCAGTTCCGCCCTGTCACGACCGGAGCTTACGGTTTTATACGCCGTCACCACATCGACACAGGCACCAAGGCGGGTCAACCCGGCCGGGATGATGTCACGCGCCACCTCGGCTCGCGGTATCAGCACCCGCTGTCCCGAGAGCGACATACCTTCGAAGGCCGTCACCACACCCTCCGATATGAACCGGTCGGGAACGAGATCGACCTTGATCCCCATACGCTCCACCGCGGCGGCCGTTGCGGGTCCGATGGTACAAAGCTTCACACCCTTGAGGTCCCGGATGTCGCGCGCCTGCTGCCGCAGGCGCTCGAAAAAATATTTCACACCGTTCGCACTGGTAAAGATAATCCAGTTATATGTATCGATATTTTCGATGGCACCATCGAGCGCGTCGTAACACTCGGGCGGAACAATTTTAATCGTGGGGAAGAACACCGGCCGCGCACCGGCATCCCTGAGCAGGGCCGCAAATTCACGAGACTGCTCCTCCGGCCTGGTAATCACCACTCCCTTTCCAAAAAGAGGTTTCGTTTCAAACCAGTTCAGGTCATCCCTCAGTCCGACGACACCGCCGACAATAAAAATGGCCGGCGGCGCAAACTTGCGTTTCTCGGCCTCCGCGACGATTGTCTCCAGGGTACCTGCGAGGGTGTCCTGGTCGGGGGTCGTACCCCAGCGTATCAGTGCAGCGGGGGTGTCGGGCTCCTTGCCGTGTGCCCGAAGACCGGCCACAATCTGGGGCAGGTTTTTCACTCCCATGAGGAACACCACCGTCCCGACCGCGGCAATGCTGTCCCAGTCAATGCCGCTTTCTTCCTTCGTCGGATCCTCATGTCCCGTTACGAACGCAACGGTCGATGTAAAGCTGCGGTGCGTGAGCGGAATCCCCGCATAGGCAGGAACGGCAATTGCCGATGTAATGCCGGGAATAACTTCAAACGGGATGCCGGCCTTTTTCAGCACTTCGGCTTCCTCTCCTCCCCTCCCGAAGATGAAAGGATCGCCCCCCTTAAGACGTGCCACCAGATTGCCTTCGACCGCTTCTTCGACAAGGATCTCATTGAGCCTGTTCTGTGAGACGGTGTGATCGCCTCCTTTTTTCCCAACGTAAATCAGGCGGGCATCTTCGCGAACGAAACCGAAAATTTCCGACCCCACCAGATAATCGTACACCACCACATCACTTTTTCTCAGACACTCAACCGCCCGCAGCGTAATAAGTCCCGGATCGCCGGGTCCGGCACCGATTATGTAAACTTTTCCTCGTTTTTTCATTAGAGCGACCTTTAACACCTTGCCCTGATATATCGTTTTGACACCCTGACGGCATTAACGCTGTTGCCTTCGTAAATGCCCGCCTCTCAGGCAATGAACTTGTAGCACGTGGGCCAACAGGCCTCAACATTTATATATCTCATCCAATATCGCTTTTCCGCCCCTCGATAGAATATTTTCCGCCATGGTCGTCCCCATCTGCGCGGCGTCACCGCAGTGCCCTCGTACCTCATCGGAAATTATAAGCCGCGGCTCGATACTCCCCACAAGACCCCTGAGGATCAGACGATCGCCTTGCTTCCTGGCATACGCAGCAATGGGAACCTGGCACCCGCCGCCCAGACGCATGAGAAAAGCCCTCTCGGCAGTGAGTTCCACTATCGTGTCGGCATGGTTAAGGAACTGGAGAAGCCCCCTGGTATGCTCATCATCCCTGCGTACTTCCAGCCCGAGGACACCCTGTCCCGCCGCCGGGATCATCCATTCCACCGGGATATATTGTGAAATCTGCCCGGCAAGCCCCATTCGCCTCATTCCCGCAGCGGCCACGATAATGCCGTCGAGATCTTCGGTATCGATTTTCTTTATCCTTGTATCAAGATTGCCGCGAATCGGCACGATTTCGATATCCGGCATATAATGCAAGAGCTGCAACGTCCGTCGCAGTGAACCGGTTCCGATGCGTGCCCCACTGGGCAGCTCTTCCATTTTTCGATTGCCCCGCGTGATGAGCACATCCCTCGGATCTTCCCTCTTCGGCACCGCAACAATTTCAAGCACATCAGGCAATTCGGCGGGCACATCTTTCATGGAGTGCACGGCGACATGAATCTCCTTTCTCAGCAATGCCTCTTCGATCTCCTTGACAAACACTCCTTTGCCACCGATCTTGACCAGAGCGATATCCTGCATTTTATCCCCCCTGGTCTTGATGGGAACGATTTCAATCTGCATGTCGGGATACCTTGCCCGTATCAACTCGGCAACCAGTTGCGTTTGTCTCAGGGCAAGGCGGCTTCCCCTTGTTCCAATCTTTAGCGAACCGTTAATTGCTTTTCCTCCCTGTGTGTCTCTGTGAACCCTGTGTAATTAATCGTCCGTTTCAAGCTTGAAAAGCCTCATGACGGCGGCGATATAAGGATCCGCCCCGCCATTCTGGCTCTCCTCTTTCAATTGCGTAATCGGATCGTGCAGTATCTTGTTTACAATGGACACGGCCAGTATCTTTACCTTTTCCCGATCCTCGTGTGACAGGTTCTGCACCCACGACCCAAAGCGTTCCATTTCTCCCTCTATGATGACATCGGTCTTCTTTCTGAGAGACACGATCGTGGGAACGACCTCCAGGGTCGTCAGCCAGGTTGAAAAGGCCACCATTTCTTCGGAAATAATGCCCTCTCCCTTTTCGGCTTCATTCATGCGGGTTTTGATGTTTGCATCAACGATTTCCTGGAGGTTATCGATATTGTACAGATAGACATTGTCGATGTCCTCGACCTCCGGGGCAACATCTCTCGGAACTGCGATATCGATGAGAAACATCAAGCGGTTCTTGCGTCTCCTCAGGGCATTGGTAATCATGGGTTCGTCGATAATGTAGCCGGGGGCTCCGGTTGAACTGATCACAATATCAACTTCTTTGAGGGTTTCTCCCAACAGATCGAAACTTACGGCCGTGCCGTGAAAATCATTCGCCATCCGTACCGCATTGTCATAAGTCCTGTTGGCGATCAGAATTTTACTGACACCGTTTGTCACCAGGTGTCTGGCTGCCAGTTCCGACATTTCGCCGGTACCCACGAGCAGGATCGTCTTGCCTTCAAGATATCCGAATATCTTTTTCGCGAGTTCCACGGCGGCAAAACTCACAGAGACGGCATTACCGGCAATTCCCGTTTCAGTCCTCACTCGTTTTGCCACGCGAAACGCATGGTGGAGCAGCTTATTCAAGATAATCCCCGAAGCCCGCTTCTCCACACAATGCCGATAGGCATCCTTGACCTGCCCAAGGATCTGCGGTTCGCCCATGACCATCGAATCGAGACTCGACGCGACTCGAAAGAGGTGCCGCACTGCGTCATCGTCATGATACACATACAAGCACTCCTCCAGCTCGGCGGCAGACAAATTGCCGTGGGACAGCACGTACTGCCGGAGCCGAGTGATCCCCTTTTCATAGTCGTCTACCCGGGCGAGCACCTCAACGCGATTGCACGTGGAAAGATACATCGCCTCGATGACCCCGGGAATCTCCTTAATTTCGTCGAGAATCCTGTCGTCATCATCGCAGGACAGGGATAATCTCTCCCGTATGTGCACGGGCGCTGTTTTATGATTCATTCCGATCAGGACTATATTCATGGCTCAAATGAAATCATGAACGGTTACGAAAAATATCTGTACACCAACGACGGCAAAAATCAGGATGGCGAATGCCGCAATCGAAAAAAACGCCGCTTTTCGTCCCTTCCAGCCTATTGCCACCCGCTGGTGCAACAGGATTGCATATAAAACCCACGTAATCATTGTCCATACCTGTTTCGGATCCCACTGCCAGTGGCTGCCCCACACCGTCCGGGCCCAGATCGACCCTGCAATCACTCCCACTGTCAGCAGTAAAAACCCCCAGAGGATACAGATATGATTAATCCGATCCAAGTCACGCAGAGATGGGAACAGCCTGCTGAGACCGGAAAACTTTTTCTTCTTTATATAATGATCCTGCATGAGATACATGACGCCCGCACAGCAGGCAACGGCAAACAGGGCTTCCCCGACGAGCGATAACGTGACATGCAATGGAACCCAATATCCTTGTAATATTAGTGGTATGGATACATTTTCCACTAACCGTATCGACGCGGCGATCATGAGCAGAAATGCAAGAGGCGATACGAAGGCTCCCAGAACTCTGGTTTTGGTCCTGGTCTGAAAAACAAGATAGACGCCCGAAGCGGCCCAGGCAATGAATGAGAGTGATTCATATAGATTAATCACAGGACTGTAGCCGGTCTTGATCCACCGCAGTACCAGATACAACGTGTGAACGGCAACCGCAACGGATAGAATCCATGTCGCCGATTTCGCGATTAGCACTCTTTTGATGAGGATCGATGCAACATATCCGATCGTACTGAGAAAGTATGCAACGAGAGCAATTTTAAACAGAAGGTCCATGAGACACCTTATATGGGGTACACGCCCGGCTTCATTTGTTACTGTCCCGGCAAATTATCATTTTCAATTCTTCATCAACTTCCACACCGGCTGCTTCCCTCACGATTCGACTAATCTCCACCACATTGTGATTCCGAATCTGATGTAAAATATCCGTGTTAAGGATCGCTTCGAATATTCTTTTATTTTCATCGGATGGGTTCCCACGGGCAATAATTTCTTTTCGCAGAGTCCCCATAATATCCAGAAGAACCTGGTACTCCGGACCGTAGCACCTCTCCAACTCCTTTCGAATCATCTTCGCCAGGGCGGGGCTTTTTCCGCCCGTTGATATTGCCATTGCAAGGTCTCCCCGCCGGTACACGGAAGGCAGTATGAAATCACATTGTTCGGGATCGTCTACGATATTAACGGGGATCTTCAGGGCTCTCGAATCCAGACAGACGGCCCCGTTGACATCATCGCAGTCGGTGGCACCGATAACCAGCCATGCGTCTGTGATATATTCTTTTTTATACTCATCCGGGATATGCCGAACCTTCCCCTCCCGTACCAATAGTGCAAGGTTCCCCACAAGCTCCGTGCCGATGACAACCACATCGGCACCGCACTCCATGAGACGTTCAACCTTTCGCCACGCAACTTCGCCACCGCCGACAACGACACATCTTTTCTTTGATATATCTGCATATATGGGATAATATCTCATGTGTTCATCCTCTTCAGGCTATCGTACCATAAATATTCAAAAAATTGTTGTTATCACGAAGACTTCAAAATTTCAAGCCACTTGCAATCTGACCCAAAAGAGGTTATACACGACACAGGCGGTTCATGACATATCCTTTTGCGTTTGCCAACCCTTAATCTGTCATCGAACTCAATGTAATATCGAGAGGAGACATTAAAAATGTCGGATTCATCTCCCAGAGAAAAGTGGATTGAAATCACTCTTACAACGCCGGCCGAATTAACAGAGGCTCTTTCGAACTACCTCATCGAATTGGAAACACAGGGGCTTTACCAGGAAGAACTGGTGGAAGATTCCTTTGACGATATACCGGAATCGGACTTAAAGGATGACTTAAAGGCATATCTTCCCTACGACCAGGAGGCCAAAAAAAAGATACGCGCCCTGAAGGAATATATCCGGAATCTTTCCCGTATGTTTCCCGAACTTGACAGACCAACGTTACAAAGCACAACTATCACCAATCCCGACTGGAGTGAACAGTGGAAAAAATATTTCAAGCCCATCAGGATCAGCAGAGACATCATAGTGAAACCGACATGGGAACGATATGAATCCCGCGGCCGGGATATTGTCATCGACATCGATCCCGGCATGGCCTTTGGAACCGGTCAGCATCCTTCCACATGGATGTGTATTGTCGCCCTTGAAGAAATCATCAGACAGAACAGAGAAACAGCGACATGGAACGCCCTCGATGTGGGCACGGGAACGGGAATTCTCGCCATATGCGGTGCGAAGCTCGGCATCCGGCACATCACTGCAGTAGATCTCGACCCCAAGGCAGTTGAAATCGCAGAAAAGAATATCGCCCTCAACGCCGTGGCAGACAGGATCGAAATCACCAATGCCGATGTCGCAACGCTGGGGAACTCGTTTGACCTGATCATTGCAAACATCACGGCGAATGACCTGATACGGCTCCAGCCTCATCTGACGGCACTCATGAAAGAAGGCGGCTATCTCATCCTCTCGGGAATCATCGATAAAGATGCCCAGCGGGTGGAAAATGTCTATCGTGCCGGTAATATCTCTCTCCACACCGCCAAAACGGAAAAAGAATGGGTGTGTTTCACATTCAGGAAATAGGAGAAGAAAGTATTGACGACCCCGCGAATCTACATGCCTTATATTTCGCAAGAGGATTCGATTGTCCGGCTTGAGGGAGATAATGTCAGATACATTAAGACGGTATTGCGTCTCAAGGAGGGGGATCGTCTGAAACTTTTTGACGGGACATCGTCCGAATACACGGCG
>Ga0272441_10006988_pt1 | contig 18578 bp, 9 predicted proteins | sample SSMProp6N_FD_193582 | JGI IMG/M metagenome (GOLD analysis project Ga0272441, IMG submission 193582) | Marine sediment archaeal communities from Little Sippewissett salt marsh, Falmouth, MA, United States - SSM-Prop-6N | ecosystem: Environmental > Aquatic > Marine > Wetlands > Sediment ... | reverse complement strand
CGGCAGTTCCCAGTCTCCCGTCCGCCGCCTGGTCTCCGGCGAGACCGCCAGCAGATACTCCAGTCCACGCCGGACCAGTTCAGCCAGCGAGATTTCTTTCGTCCTGGCCAGATCCCGAGCGGCCAGGAAGAGTTGATCCGGCAGTTGTATCTGCGTTCTCTTCATGATGTAGATAATACATCGACATCAATATGCTGTCAACACAGAAAGGTCTACGAGGAAGGCAACAGGCAGCTGGGCGTTCGTGTCGCAGACAGCGAGGATGCGAGCGCCTTCTTCGAGCACGAGCGTCGCGCCGGACCCGAGCCGCAGCGGCCGGAAGGGATGATTTTCGGCGGGCACAGTGACCGCGCCACCCTTGTCGATCAGGGCCTGGATTCGTGCTGTGTGGTTCATGTATCCACGATACCGGCATGGGAGATCAGCTTGAAAACAGCCAGGGGAGACATTACTCTGCCTCTGCCGCCCTTGGAATGGTCTGGGCGTGTTGTTCAGACGCATAGCCTATCGCTCACGGAATTATCGATTGAAGTGCTGACCTACGCGAACGAGCTGCGCAGGCATCATCGTGATCCTGCTGCCCTGACTCATCCTGCCGATTCTCACGAAACTGATCAGGTGTAGAACACTTGTTCTGCAGAACCCGCCCTCCTGCCCGCTCCCCCTTGACAAAGCCCTTCCTAGTGACTATACTCAGTAGTATCAGTGCTACACTCGAAGGAAAATGGTATGAAATTGGCGGAAAAGATCGATCGGAGCAGTGACTTGACGTTGCAGGAGCAGGTCGTGTTTCTGATCGAGGATGGGATAGAGAGCGCGGAATTCGGGGTTGACGAGATGCTGCCGTCGGAGCGGAAGCTGTGCAAGCTGTATGGTGTTAGCATGATGACGGTACGTCGCGCGCTGGCGGTGTTGGAGGAGAAGGGCGTGATCCGCAAGCGTCAGGGGATCGGGAATTTCGTGTGTGGTCCCCAGCCCCCGCCGGCCAAGCGGACGAAGACGATAGCGCTGGGTTCGTTCATCAGTGAGACGCCGTTCACGCAGTGCATGTTGTCGGGAGTGAGCGACTACCTGGCCGGCACGGACTACGACCTGTTGTTTTTCGACACGCGTGCGGAGAGTCAGCGCGAGCGCTCGTTTCTTACGGACGCGGCGGAGCAGTCCGACGGTTTGTTGGTGTTGCCGTGTGTGGGCCGCTACAACCTGGACGTGTACACGGATCTGATCACGCGTCGTTATCCGGTGGTTTTCATCGACCGGTACCTTCGTCAGCTTCGGATCTCGAACGTATCGACGGACAACGAGCATGGCGGGTACCTGGCGGCGGAGCATCTTCTTTCCGTGGGCAGGCGTCATGTAGCGTTTGTGGGATCGAACCCGAACACGGCGGTGGACGATCGGGTGAAGGGTTTGAAGCGCGCGTTGCGCGAGCGGGACCTGGCGCTGGACGAGGCCCTGATCCGGTTTTCCGGTCCGGTCCCGGATCCCGGCGGACAGGCGGTACGGAAGCTGCACGACGAGGGGCTTCTGGGCGGCGTTGACGCGATTTTCGCGGCGAACGACGGCAACGCGATGGAGGCGTTGGCGGCGGTCAAGGCGCTTGGTCTTCGGGTCCCGGACGACATCAGTCTTTGCGGTTTCGACGACTTGGTATTCTCGGCGCACCTGGACCCACCGCTCACGACGGTGCGCCAGCCGCTGGAGGCGATAGGCCGCGAGGCGGCGGCTTTGTTGCATCGGATCATCCAGGGCACGGCGCAGGACTACGAGGAGATTCGTTTGCCGCCGGAGCTGATTGTACGGGGCTCAACCGGCGGTGTTTCATAGTGCGCGTCGGCGGGAGTACGCTCACTTGCGGGGCAATGACGAAATCGCCGGACAATGACGAAATCCGAAATACCCAAGCACGAATGAATGCCGAAGCTCAAATGACGAAAGAACGGATTGTGTCGGCGTACCTCCTTCTGGCTTCGGATTTCGGATTTCATTCGGATTTGGGTATTTCGGGCTTCGTCATTCGGGCCCGGATACGCTAGCGGTCTTTTGGACCGTTGTGTTCAGCGTTGGGTCGAACGTTCTTTCCCGGAACCACCTTCGGACAGTAGTCAAGAGGCGTGCAGTCAGGCAGGAGGCCATCATGAGCGAGTTTTCGTTGAACGGAAGGCGCAAGCGGCATGGACGGCCCTGTTCGGGCAGGCGATGGGCGGCGTTTGCGGTGCTGGTCGCGTGCTGCGTGGTCTGCCGCGCGGAGGCCGACGAGGAGGCCCCGGAGCCACCCCCCGTCCCGTCGGTCTACCCGATCGACGAGCAGGACGACGCGCTTGCGTTCATGGATCGTGAACAGGTCAACGTGCAGTTGAAGGCTGCCAACCCGACCGGGATCGACTTGCGGCTCGAGGTGGCCGTCCGGCCCTTCAAGGCGACCAAGATCGACAAGCGCAAGATGCACGAGCTGCGTGCGCAAGGCGAGTACGTGAAGCAGTTCGGTGCCAGCAAGTACTATCGCCTGATCGAGACGCTGCCGGAGCAGACGGTCAAGCGCGTGAACACGACCCTGAGACGCGGGATGGACGGCATCATCCCTGTCTCGCTCGGCCGGCTCCCGCGCGGGTTCTGGATGCTGGATCTCACCTGTTTCCGCGGTGGGGCGCAGGTCTGGAACGACAAGTACCCGATCGCCGTCATCGCCAACATGGCGCCGCAGGAGTACGTGGCCCCCGACATCCCGATCGTTGTCTATACAAGGTTCATGCAGTACAAGTCGGGCCGGCAGGCGAAGTACCACAAGCCGATTTTCTGGAAGACGTACCTGCACTGGATCGCCGCCGATCTGCGTGCGCATGGGATCAACGGGATCATCTCATGTGGCGGCTGGGCGAAGGGCGAGTTGGACATCTACAAGCGCTACGGGATCTCGGGTCTCGGCCGGGGAACCGGGCGCTGGGACGGTGAGAACGTGATCGGCACGCTGATCGGCGACGAGCCGAAATCCAAGCAGCGCGAGAAGTACAAGGCTCAGTACGACAAGCTGAGGGGCACGACCGACAAGGCGGTCACGACCTGCATGGTCGGCGGCCACCTCGGTACGCGCTACCGCAGCCGCAGCCCCATCGGGTACTGGGACTATCTCGGATCGACCACGCGCACGTTCCGCTGGTACGGGGTGAAGAAGGACTTCTACGATCACCTCTATCCGCTGCACTACAAGGGGCATCTGCCGTTTGCCGATGTGCTGCGGCTCATGGATCAGTCCTGCACCGAGCAGGACTCGGCGTGGTGGACCATTCTGCCCACGTTCGGTGGTTCCGGCCGGAAGTCCTATTTCCAGGACCCGTCGCCCGAACAGGTCAAGGGGCTGATGCACCTGTCCGTGGCGCACGGGAGCGACGCCCTGCTCCTGTTCCAGTACCAGGCTTTCGAGGGTGAGGAGGCGCTGGTCGACGCCGCCACGCTGAAGCATCTGGACGGGAAGATCAAGGCCGTGGGCGAGGTGGCGCCGTTGATCAACCGGAACGGGGCGCTGCTCAAATCGCTCCAGCACGGCGGCCTGGACGTGCGCTGTCGGAACCCGCGTCTGGAGATCGTGCCTCGGACCGCGAACGGCAAGCACTACGTCTACGTGGTGAATCTCGACTCGAAGAACCCGGTATCCGGTCGGCTGTTGGTCTGGGCCGACTCCTGGCACCTGGGCCGGGTCCGCAGTGTGTACGACGGGAAGGAGTTGAAGATCGGGCGCGATGCGGAGGGCTATTACAGCATGCCGCTCACGCTCGGACCAGGGAACGGAGTTCTGTTGGCGACGGACGCGAGGAGGAAGTCATGAGTAGAGCGCGATGGAGATTGGCTTTGACGAGTACACTGTTGGTCGGCCTGGTACGGATTGCACTGGCCGAGGCCCGGGTCCTGCCGGTCGGGGTGTTCTACACCTCCCGCAACACGGATGCACGGTACGTCGACACGGTGGCGCGCAAGCTGAAATCGGCGCATTTCAACACGGTCGTCGCGACGGAGACGTTCACGAAGGAGACGATCGACGTCTTCCAGAAGCATGGTATCGCCGTGGTGTCCCGCAACCCGGCACTCATGGCGCATCCGGGCGTGACAGCCGGCTGGCTCGGCACGAGTGAGCAACCGGGCACGCGGGCGGACTTCGCAGCACTCAAAGCGCAGTACCTCGAGCATGGCACCAACGCGCCCAAGCCGTTCGTGACGTGCCTGCCCGGCGAAGAGATGGGGCTGTACGGGCCCACCGATCCGCGCGCGTTCTGGTACGAGCTGCGGCCCTCGCTGCGCTGCTTCCGCTGGTACGGGATCAGTCGCAGCCATTACGGGATCCTGCACAAGCCTTCGACCGAAGGGCGTCTCTCGATGCCGGCGATCATGACGGTCGGGGCGCAGGCCCGCAAGACCCCGTACTGGGTCACGTTCCAGGCATTCGGCCGCAACGAGCACGAGGCGATGTACAGTAATCCGAGCGCCGCCCAGATCCAGTGCATGATGCACCTGGGCCTGGCCTACCGCGCGCGCGGTATCCTGCTGTGGGGGCTCCAGAACGTCGGCGAATGGCAGTGTCTGCTGGACGAGAAGACACTGCAGCCGACCGACGCCAAGTTCGCGGCCGCCTCCAAGATGGCGGGCCTGATCGCGAAACACAGCGACCTGCTCGCATCGCTCGAGCATTCGGGAGTCTCTTTCCAGTGTCCCAACCCGATCGTCTACCCGATCCCCGTCAAGCCGGGCAAGGACGGCAAGCCGGCGGTCTACGTGGTCAACCGCGACACGCGCAACCCGGCCAAGGCCACGCTCAGGATCTGGTCCGAAACGCATACGTGGACCAAGGCGACCGACGTGTTCGCGGGCACGGACCTGCAGATCCAGCCCCCGAACCAGGACGGCGACATGACGATCACGCTCACCCTCGCCCCGGGCGAGGGCAAGCTCATCACGACGGATGTCGAGGGCAAGAAGAAGAAAAAGAAGAAGAAGTAGCCAGAAGGCGTGGCGTGTCTCAGCTGCGGTACAACGCGAATGAAGACCGACTGCTGTCGGTAGCAGTCGACAGCAATCGGCAGCAATCGATCTCAGTCGACGTTGCCGGATCTTGACGGGAGGGATCGTTGTGAGCAAGAGCAGAAACGGTGTGAGTCTGGTGGTCGCGATGCTGTGTTGTGTCGGTATGCCGGCCCTCGCCACGCCGGAACAGATCGCCAAGGGTGTCTGGCTCGAGGACTTCGAGGACGGCAGTCTGGACGGCTGGGAGAGCAGGAGCGTCCGGCCGATGGACGTGCAACGGACGGAGGACGGCAGCTACCTTGGGCTGAGAGGAAGCCTGTGGCGGAAGGACAAGCCGTTTGAAAACGGCGTCATCGAGATGCGGATGTGCGGCCTGGCCGGCGGCGAAGCCAAGGCCAGCGGCGAGATTCGCTTCCGCGGCGGATGCCGGGCCCGGTTCGTGCAGCGCGGCCGGGTGATGCTGGAGACGACGGGCAAGCGGCGCAAGCAGGTGCGCGAGATGAAGCGGTCGCGCGACCTGCAGGCGTGGGCCACGCTGAAGGTCGTGTGCGCCGGTGACGTCGTCACGGCCTACGTCGACGGCGAGTTCGCCTGCCAGCTCACGGGCGCCCCGGTGACGGCGGACAAGGTCGGGATCGCTTCCGGCCAGCGCGTGCACGTGGACTACGTGAAGATCACGGATCACGTGAAGCCGGAGGACTACCTGGTGATCGAACCGACCTCCGACGACGACTGCCTCGTGTTCGCGCCGGGCAAGCCGATCCCGCTGCGGATGAAAGTGAAGAACCGCCACTCGTCGGCCCAGAAGGTGCCGATCGGGATCAAGGTGCGCAGGTGGGCCCCGCCGAACCTGGCGGAGCCCGCGCCCGTCACGGTCAGTGTCCCCGCCGGGGGCGAGGTCGAGCAGGTCTTCCCGATCGGTGCGCTCGAGGAAGGCTACTACCAGGTCGTGGTGGAGCCCACGGGCATGAGCTTCCCGATCGCGGTCCAGGAGAAGCTCGATCCGGCAACGGCGAAGGTTCCGAAGGCCTGGCCGGGCCGGAAGGGCGGTCCCCTGAAGTTCATGGTCTACTGGTACTTCAACCACGGGTCGCTGCCGGAACTCTGGGCCAACACCTACTGCCATGCCGCGGCCCGGGACCTGCAGAAGCACGGGTTCAACGCGATCGTGACCATGGGCGCGTTCAAGCGCGAGCACATGGACATCCTGGCCGCCTACGGCATCTACAGCCACACGCGCAACGGCGGGCACATGGATCACAGGTTCGTGGCGGGGACCCTCGTCGGGGACGAACCCAAGGACAAGGATATCCCTTCCTACAGGAAGAAGTACGAAAAGATCCGGGGCACGTGCCGGGACGACCAGACGATCGTGACCGGCACGATCGGCGGCAGTGGCGTCGAGCGACTCGTGCCCCACTACGACGAATTCGTGCCGCTCGGCCACGCGCGCCTGATCCGGTGGTACGGGGTCAAGAAGGAACAGTACGGCATCCTGAACGCGTACGGCAAGCGGCCCTCGTTGGTGCAGATGATGCGCGACGTGCGTGCGCTTTCCCGCAAGGACGGCTACCCGAACTGGGTCGTGCTGCCCAGCCTGGGCAGCCGCGGGCCGGAAAGCTACTACGGCCTGCCCTCGCCGGCCCAGATCCGGTCCATGATGCACATTGTCGCGGCCCACTCGGCGAAGGGCTTCGTGTTCTGGACCTACCAGGACCACACCTTCTACAGCAAGGGGAAGGTCGCGCCCGAAACGCTGCAGCCCAGCGACGGGCGCTGGGCGGAGGCCGGCCGGATGGCGCATCTGCTGCAGCCGCACGCCGCGCTGCTGGAGTCGCTGCGCGAAACGGACCTGGGCGTGTTCTGCGGGCATCCCGCGGTCGAGGCGGTACGCTCGGTCTCTGAGCAGGACGGGCATCCGTACGTGTACCTGGTCAACCGGCATCCGCTCGAGTCGGCGGAGTTCAAGCTCCACGGGATCAGGCCGGGCGCGGAGGTGCGGGATGTTTACAGCGGGAAGTCGTTCCAGGCGGGGCCGGGCACGGCCAAGCTGCTGGACGGCTCTTCGAAGGAGATGGGAGCGGTCGCGCTATCGCTCGACGCGGCGTCCGGCATGCTGCTGCGCTGCGCGAAGGGGTCGGTTGCCCTCAAGCCCGTACCGGGGGCCGACTGGGAAGCCGCGGGCAAGGCGGCGATCGAGCGGGCCCTGTCCGCGCGCGCCGACCGGCTCGCGAACGCGAAGAAGGCAAAGGGCTCCGCGCTGCATTCCTCCGCCCACATGGTCAAGGTTCTGACCCTCGACGACAAGGAGAAGGGGGTCCTCTACTTCCTGCTCGTGAACCGGCACCCGCTCGAGAAGGCGGACTTCACGGTGTTCGGGTTCGAGCCCGACCAGGTCGCGAAGAACGCGGACACGGGCAAGGATGTCAAGATCGTGCCCGAGACCCGTACGGGCTTGAACGGGACGAAGTTCGATACGCGCTCCGCGCAGCTCTCGATCGCGCCCGGTGGCTCGCTGCTACTGCAGGTGGACAAGAAGATGGTGACCTGCAAGGCGGTCCGCTTCCCCACGTGGGTGGAGCAGGTTGAGGAGAACGTGCAGTACCTGTACGAGACCAAGCCCAGGAGCGGCATCGCGCCCGGCTGGTCGAAGCGGGGCAAGAGCATCGAGGAACAGGGCGGCACGGTCCGGCTGTTCTCCGCCGGGAACGACAGGGGCGTGGCGTACGAGAACTGCCTGTTCGCGCACGCCGAGCACCGGGTCAGCTACGGCATACCGGAGGGCTGCACGCATTTCGCCGCCGCGGCCGGGTTCGGGAGCAAGACGAAGGAGGGCGACGCTGTCTTCCAGGTCTGGGTGGACGGGGAGAAGAAGTACGACAGCGGTGTGGTGCGCAGCGGCGATCCGGTGCAGCGCGTTGTGGTCGACGTCGAGGGCGGCGACGAGCTGACGCTTGTCACGCTGAGCGCCGACCACTGCATCAAGCAGGACTACGTGTTCTGGGGTGAGGCACAGTTGGTTGGCCGGGATGAGTGATCCGGTCCGGACAAGGAACCGATTCATGGCATCACGGGGACGGGATTGGACGGAAACAGAACCAGGGAGGGTGACATGACGATGACGACATTGCGGTTGAAGGCTCTGATCGCGGGCGTGCTTTGTGCCGCGGCAACGGCGTACGGTAGCCCGAAGCAGGTTGCCAAGGGCGTCTGGCTCGAGGATTTCGAAGACGGCAGCCTTGCCGGCTGGGAGAGCAAGTCGGTCCGGCCCATGGACATCGGCCGCTCGGAAGAGGGCGCTTTCCTGGCACTCAGGGGCACGATGTCGCTGAAGGACAAGCCCTTCAAGAACGGGGTCGTCGAGCTTCGGATCCGCGGCGTTCGCGGCGGCGAGGCCAAGGCCGACGGCGGGATTCTCCTGGACGGCAAATGCGAGGCCAGGTACGTACAGCGCGGCCGGGTCCTGCTCTCCAAGATCGGCAAGCCGCGCAAGTCGGTCCGCGAGATGAAGCGCTCCCGCGACCTGACAGCCTGGAAGACGCTCAAGCTGGTTTGTGCGGGGGATGTCGTTACGGCCTACGTCGACGGTCAGTTCGCCTGCCAGCTCACGGGCGTGGGGCCCGTGGCCGAGAAGGTCACGATCAAGGCCAAGAGCCGGCCCCACGTGGATTTCGTCAGGATCACGGACCACGTGAGGCCCGAGGATCACCTCGTGTTCGAGCCGGTCTCGGATGACGACTGCCTCGTGTTCGCGCCGGGCAAGCCGATCCCGCTGCGGATGAAGGTGGCGAACCACTACGCGTCCGCCCAGACGGTGGCCGTGGGGGTGAAGATCCGCAAGTGGACCCCGCAGAACATCGCCGAACCGTCTCCCGTGACGGTGACGGTCCCGGCCGGTGGCGAGGTCGAGAAGGTCTTTCCTGTCGGCGCGCTCGAGGAGGGCTACTACCAGGTCGTGGTCGAGCCGACCGGGATGAGCTTCCCGATCGCCGTCCAGGAGAAGGCCGACGTGGCGGCCGCCAAACGCCCGGAGATCTGGCCCGGGTTGGAGGGCGGCGACCTGCAGTTCGGCGCCTACTGGTACTTCCAGCACTGGTCGCTGCCCAAGCTCTGGGCCAACACCTATTGTCACGCCGCGGGGCGCCTGCTGCAGAAGCACGGTTTCAACACGTATGTCCGTATGGGCGGGCTGCCGCACGACCACATGGACATCCTGGCCGCCTACGGCGTCTACTGCCACAGCCGTGGCGACAGGGGCGTGAACTACAAGTTCATTGCCGGCACCTACATCGGGGACGAACCCCGCCACAAGGATATCCCCAAGTACAAGGAGATGTACCAGAAGGCGCGGAACTCGTTTAAGGACCCCACCTGTACGATCGGGTCCTGCATGATCGGGGACGGCGGCGTCAAGAAGATGGCCCACGCCTGGGATGAGCTCCTGCCGATCGGCCACCTGCGCCTGTTCCGGTGGTACGGGATCAAGGCGGAGCACTACGGTGTGCTGAACCCCTACAAGCGCAGGCCCAGCTTCGTGGAGACCCTGCGCGACGCGCGGGACGGGTACCGGCAGGACGGCTACCCGGTCTGGGTGATCCTGCCCAGCCTGGGCAGTCGCGGACCGGAAAGCTTCTACGGCCTGCCGTCGCCGACCCAGTACCGGTCCATGATGCACATCGCGGCCGCCTACGCGGCCAAGGGCATGGTCTTCTGGACCCTGCACGACCACACCTTCTACAGCCAGGGCCTGGTCGGGCCCGAGACGCTGCAGCCCAACGACGGGCGCATGGCGGAAGCCGGCCGGATGGCGCACCTGCTGCAGCCCAACCGGAAGCTGTTGGCGTCGCTGAAGGAAGCGGACCGGAGCCTGTTCTGCGATCATCCGGCCGTCGAAGCCGTGCAGTCCGTCTCCACGCTGGACGGACGCCCGTACGTCTACCTGGTGAACAAGCATCCGGTTGAATCCGCCGAGTTCACGCTCTACGGGGTGAAGACGGGCGCGAAGGTGTCGGACGTCTACACCGGAAAGACGTTCAGCTCGAAGCCGGGCACCGCCAGGCTGCTGGACGGTTCTCCGAAGAAGCTGGGCGCGATCGCCATGACGCTGGAGCCGGGAGCCGGGATGCTGCTGCGCTGTGCCAAGGCGGCGGTTGCCTCCAGGGCCCTGCCGGGCGCGGACTGGGAAGCCGCGGGCAAGCAGGCCATTGAGCGCGCACTGGACCGGTATGCGGAGACGATCGGGGAGTTGGACGAGGCGGATGATTCGGCGCTCCGATCCTCCGACCACACGGTCAAGATCCTGGTCCGCGACGACAAGGCGAAAGGCGCCCGCTATTACTGCCTCGTGAACCGGAATCCCCTGGCGGCGACGGACTTCACGCTGTTCGGGTTCAAGCCCGAGCACATTGCGCAGAATACCGAGACGGGTCAGAGAGTGAAGGTTGCGCCCGAAACCCGCACGGGGTTCAACGGGTCCCGGTTCGAAACGCTCTCCGCGCGGTTTTCGCTGGCGCCGGGTGCCTCGCTGCTGCTGAGGCTGGACAAGGAGATGGTGACGACCGAGCGGGTCGAGTTCCCGGCCTGGGTGGAGAAGGCGTCGGAGCCGAACCTGGTCTACCTGTACGACACCGAGCACATCAGCCGCATAGCGCCGGGATGGTCGAAACGGGGCAAGAGCCTGGAAGAGCAGGGCGGGACCGTCAAGCTCTTTTCCGCACTCAACGACACGGGCGTCGCGTACGAGAAGTCGCTCTACGCACACGCCGACTACCGGATCGACTACGCCATACCGGACGGCTTCACGCACTTCGCCTCCGCCGCCGGGTTCGGCGGGACGGCGAAGCGCGGCGATGTCGTGTTCCAGGTCTGGGTCGACGAGGAGAAGAAATACGACAGCGGCATGGTACGGTGCGGGGACCCGGTGATTCCCGTCGTTGTCGATATCGCGGGCGGCAAGCAGATCACGCTGGTGACGCTGGTTGCCGACCACAACATCCAGAACGACTACGTCTTCTGGGGCGCGGCGCGCCTGGTCAGGAAATGAGCAGCGCGCGAGGGGAGAAGCCGGATATGACAGCCAAGGCGACAGCGGCGCGCGACGCGCTGTTCGACGAACAGACTTCGGATCCGTCCGTATGGCACAGCATGCCGCACAGCGCGATCGGGTTCGGGCGCATTACCCCTGATCCCACGCGCGAGCAGGGCGCGGACCTGGACACGAGCGCGGAACAGTTAGACGACGGCACGGACCGGCGCCGGTGGCCGTCGTTGGGGGTGTGCTGCGGGTCCTTCTTCCTGGCCGAAGCGTTCAATTGCTGGGTCGAGGGTGAGGGGGTCGGCAAGAAGGACTTTGTCCGGCGCGAATGGCACTGGCACCCGCACTACCTGTCGGGGACGTGGACGGCCGGTCCCGTCGAGCTGACGCTCAGCGGGCTGGTCTCGGAGAAGACGCAGGGCCTGCTGCGCGTCGTCGTCCGCAATACGGGGCCGGTCGCCCTGCGCGGCACGCTGGTGTTTGGGGGCGACAACAACGTCAGCAACTGCAACGGGCGTACGCCCGACAAGAACGCGGACATCCACTACTGGCCGGACAGGACCGAGGTGGGTGAGGCGAGCTGGCCGGACGCGGACGTCGTGTCTGTCGCGAAGGTCAACGCGCAGGTCTCGCGCCCGCAGATCATGTATTCCCGGGAGAACGCGTGGAAGGAGGAGGACCGGCAGGATTTCGAGCGCAGTCATCGGGTGGCCCAGTTCGCGTTTGCGTTCCCGTCCGAGCCGGGCGCCGTCAACAGCAACCCGGATACCAGCGACGGCTTCATGTCCTGGCGGCGTGAGATTCCGCTGGAGTGCGAGGCGGGCGATTCCATCGTAATCGACATCGGGTTCGGCGGCGGCTTCATGCCGGAGGCCGGGCCTGTCGGCTACCAGCAGGCGTCGGACGCCGTGGGCGCGAAATGCGTGGCGGCGGCCCGGGACGCGCTTGCTGCCGCGGACTGGGATGCCGCTGTCGCGGAGCGCGCCGACGCATGGCGCGAGCTGCTGGGCCGCGCGCCGGTGCCGCAAGGCGAATGGTCCGAAGCCGTTTTGAAAGCGTATTTCAAGGCGTGGACGGTGGCCTACTACAACATCGCGCCGCCCGTGTTCGACCTGGAGTATCATCGCCCCAAACACACCCTGATGATGTGCAACAAGGTGAGTCTCGGTTGCTTCACCGTGCCCGCCAGTTGGGAAGCCGCGCTGGGCGCGCTGCTGATGACGCTGGTCGAGCCGGAGACGGCGGTCGAGGTCATGAAGAGCATCTATGACACGATCCAGGAGGACGGGTTCATTGCCGAATGCATTGGCCGGTGGCGCAACAGCGCGCTGGCCAACGTGGAGCCCATCGTGAGCTGGGCGGCGTACCGCAAGAGTGGCGACCGCGCGTTTCTCGAGGCGTACTACGAGAAGATGCGCGCGAACCACACGTACAAGACGTTCCACCCCTGGTGGCGGCACCTCACCGGGCTGGGGCTGCGCAACCTGATGTACAACTGCATTGCGGGTCACTACTTCGTCAAGATCGCACGGGAACTGGACCGGCCGGAGGCGGAGATCGCCAAGTTCGAGCGGTTGGCACACGAGACCTTGTGCACCGTCGACGGGTTCTGGGACGAGGATGCGGGGTTCTACCGTGACGGCTACGACATGAAGCGCGGGGCATACACGGGTGTCAGCAGCCGGTCCGCATGCCTGGCGGGGCTCTACCTGGCGACCAAGCCCAAGCGGATCCCGGAGATCCTGGAGTTCGTGAAGCGCGAGTTCCTGACCGAGGACGGCATCATCGCCGCGAAGAACAAGGCCAGCCGGGAAAAGGCGTCGGGCAAGCACGCCGTGTTCGCGCTGAAGCCGAGCAACTACTACTCCGTCCTGAAGGGACTGAAGGACAGCGACGAGGAGCTGTGCCAGCGCGTGTGCCGCGGCTCGGCCGCGGTGATTGCCGCGTCCGGCGACTTCCATGAGGAACACGGGATTGACGGAACGGCGTGGCACAACGGGCCCGGTTCCCTGTTCGGTGCGTTCGGGCTGATCTGGTGCGTGCTCATGGCTGAAGGCCTGGTCGACGACATTTACGAGTAGCAGGACCCATTTCTGGACGACAACCATCAAGACGAGGAGCGCAGCTTCCATGCCGGTCAACACAACGCCGACACAAGCCGATCGCATCACCGTACATCTGCACCCGGACACGCTCTACGACGAGGTCTACGACGAAGTCGAGGTCGACGCGTCCGGCTACGACCCGCTCTGCGTGGGGAAATGCGCCCTGGAGCACACGGAACGAGCGGCACAGCTCCGGTTCTCCCGAGGCGGGGGGCTCCGGGTCACTGCGCCCCTCGCCAATGTGTTGCGGTTGCAGGCCTCGTGCCAACCCGAGATTCCGGAGTCGACCACGGTACGGCTCGGGTTCGTGGAGCTGCCCGAACAGGCGGAGACCCTGTCGGTCGATCAGGACGGGCCCTCGTGCCGCGTGACGTCCGAAACGATGCAGTTCTCGTTGGACGGTTCGACCGGTGACTTCGTTGTGGATGACGTTTCCGGGGACCGGTTCCTGGCGAGCCGGCACGGCGGCATCCGCCTGTCGAGCGACAGTGCCGAGTACGGCGGCGAGGCCGGTCTGTGTTCGTTTGACGTGGCTGACGAGTCCTTTTTCGGGTTCGGCGGTCGCATCAGCGCGCCGCTGAAGGATGGGGCGTCGGCCGATATCTTCACGGTCAAGGGCGGCCTGCATATCGGCGACTACGGCGGGTTCCCCGTGCCCTTCTTCCTGAGCACGAAGGGATACGGGGTGTTCCTGAACAACCCCTGGCCGCACGTGTATTTCGACATGGGGCGCACGAATCCGGACGCGTGGTTCTTCCACGCGCCGGGCGGCGAATGCGATCTGTTCGTCATTCGCGGCGACTCGTTTGGCGAGATCGTGCGCACCTATACCGAGCTGACCGGCCGTCCGCCGTTGCCGCCGCGCTGGACGTTCGGGTTCTGGTGCAGCAGTCTGAACTTCGAGACGGCCGACCAGGTCACCTCCGTCGTGCGGCGTCTGCGCGAGGAGAAGTGGCCCTTTGACGTGTTCGTACTGGACGGTACGTGGCGGGCCGGCCCGGAGTTCGTGCGGCATTACAAGAAGTACCACGAGTACCCGAACAACGATGCCGACTGGAACCCGGCGTTCGGGGATGGACCGGACCTGCTGCGCGAGCTTTCCGACGCGGACGTGCGTCTGTTCCTGCACCTGAACTCGCGCATCTACACGAACGCGACCGTCGCGCGCGGGCTCGAGGAAGGCTGGCTGCGGCAGCACGGTGAGGAGGTCGTGCCCCGTGTCGGGGACGAGGCCGGGGACCGCGCGTTCCAGGACCTGGTCGAACCGCGGATCCGTGAGGGGGTCGCGGGTTGGTGGACCGACCATGCCGACCGTGTCAGCGGCGAGCTGAGCCCGGGGTTGCCTTCGCGCAACCTGTTCGGCGGCATGTGGAACAGGCTGCTCACCGGTGTGCAGGAACGGAACGGGCAATCGGGTGCGCTCGTATTGACACGGGGCGGCGGCATTGGCGCGCAGCGCTACTCGATCCCGTGGCCCGGCGACACGCGTGCCGGGATCGACGCGTTCGAGGAGGATGTCTGGTTCTGCCTGAATGCCGGGCTGGCGGGGTACCCCTACACCAGTGTCGACATCGGCGGGTTCACGCCGCCCGACTATGAGGGTGAGGTGACCGACGAGCGGGACTACGAAGAGGTGTTCAACGAGGAGAACATCCGGCGCCGGCTCTGCCAGAGCATCTTCTGCATCCCGATCCCGCGCATTCACAACGGGGCGCGCACGCTGCCGCGCCTGCCCTGGAACTGCCCTGAGCCGACGCGTGAGCTCTATCGCGCGTTTCTCGAGCTGCGCTACAGATACACCCCCTACATCTATGCCTATGCCGTACAGGCTGCCCGAACCGGCGAACCGATCGTCCGGCCGTTGGTTTATCAGTACCAGGATGATCCGCGCGTGTACGCGATCGGCGATCAGCTCCTGCTCGGCGAGTGGCTGCTTGTCGCGCCTGTCGTGCAGGCCGGGGTCACCAAACGAAAGATCTACCTGCCGGCGGGGACCTGGACCCATCTCTGGTCCGAGCGCCGATACGAGGGGCCCGCGGAGATCGAGATCGAGGCGCCGATCGACGACGTGAGCGGGCTGCCCGTCTTTGTGCGAGCCGGCGCGATCCTGCCCACGCAGCCGCTCGTTCAGTTCCTGGACGACAACGTGCCGGAGGGGCTGACCCTGGACGTGTACCCGGCGGGATCCTCATCCTTTGAGCTGGCGGAAACGGCGCAGGTCACCAACCGCATGAGCTGCCGCCGGGATGCGGAAGGGTGCCGCGTAACGGTGACCAACGGTTTTGACTTCCCGCGGCGGTACCGGGTGGTGATTCACGGTGTCGGCCGCCTTGGCGATGTGAAGCTGGACGCGGAGACCGTTCCGGACGCGGTCCTGGATTCGGAGCGAAGAACGGTGAGCCTGGACGTCGCCATGCCTTCGGGTGCGGAGCGAAGCGTCGATGCTCGTTATGAAGCATAGCAGGAGGAGACAGAAGCCATGAGACACTCTCGCAAGTCCATCGTTCGAGGCGTCCTGGTGATGCTGGCGGTTGCGGGCGGGTTCCCTGCTCCGGCCCAGGACGCCGGGCCGTCCGCCATCCCCGTCGAAGAAGACGACGCGCTCCTGTTCTCGGCCACGGAGAACGTCACGGTAAACGTTCGGGTTGCCAACCCCACGCCGGTCAGCCTGGGCCTGGAAGTGGCGGTCCGGGATTTCAAGGACGAGAGCATCGGCAAGCGCGAGGTGAAGCCGCTTTGGGAACAGGGCGAGCGCGCACTTGGCTACGGCGCGAACCGGTACTTCCGCGTGCTCAAGACCCTGCCCGAGAAGACGTACGCGAAGACGCGCCGCATCGTGGCGCCCGGCACGGACGAAACCGTCACGATGCGGCTGGGCAAGCTCCCGCTGGGCTTTCACATGCTGGACATGACCTTCCTGCGGGGTGGCAAGCCCGTCGCCAACAGCAAGTTCCCGCTCGCTGTTGCGCGGAATATCGAGCCGCAGGAATATCGGCCGCCGGTCATTCCCATCGTCGCCTACACCCGCATGATGCAATACAAGGGCAGTCAGCGGCTCGCAGGCATCACGCTCGAGCCGATTTTCTGGAAGACGTACCTCCACTACATTGCCTGCGACCTGCGTGAGCATGGCATCAACGCGCTGATGTCCTGCGGCGGGTTCCAGAAGGGGGAGCTGGCGATCTACCGGCGCTACGGCATCTCGGGTGTCGGGCGGAGCTGGAAGGAGGGGCGGCAGAAGGGGGTGATCGCCGTGTTGATCGGCGACGAGCCCAAGCACCGTCAGTTGGCCGAGTACCGCGCCAAGCTGGACGAGGCGCGGGCCAAGACCGGCAAGCCGGTTTCCACGGCGCTGGTCGGGGAGCGGCTGGGGACCCGCTACGGCAGGGATCCCGTCAGCATCTGGAACGCGCTCGAACCGGACATCCGCATCCTGCGTTGGTACGGGATCAAGAAGAACTACAATGAACCTGCTTTCCCGCTGCACTACAAGGCATTGCTGCCGTTCGTGGACCTGCTGCGGATCGACGATGCGTGCAGCGAGACGCCCTGGTGGATCACGTTGCCCACCTTCGGCAAGACCGGGCGGAACGCCTACTTCGAGAACCCCACCCCCGCCCAGGTGAAATGCGTGATGCATCTGTCCATGGCGCACGGCGCCGACGGCCTGCTGCTGTTCCAGTACCAGGCGTTCGAAAAGGAATACGGACTGGTCGACGCCGCCACGCTCAAGCACCAGGACGGCAAGATGAAAGCCGTCGGCACGGTGACGCCGCTCATCGCAGCCAACGCGGAGCTGCTCAAGTCGCTGGAACACGGTGGCCTCGACGTGCGCTGCCGGAATGCGCTCGTTGAGGTGGTTCCCCGCCGGGTGGGTGACAGGCTGTTTGCGTACGTGGTAAACCTGGACACGAAACGGGAGACCTCCGCTCGGCTGCTGGTGTGGGCCGATTCGTGGGATATGGGTCGTGTCAGAAGCGTGTACGACGGGAAGTCCCTGCGGATCGAGCGGGACGCCGAGGGCTACTACAGCATACCGATCACGCTTGCGCCGGGCAGTGGGATGTTGTTGGCTACGGATGCGAGAAGGAAGTGATGAGCATCCGGACATCCAGATCCCCATCCAGGGCCGTGTTGCAGCGGGCAGCGGGCATCGTGCTTGCGGCGCTGTGCACGGCCGCTGCGGGCGTGCAGGAGCCCGGTGCGCAGACGGCGGGCCGGATCCTCGAGCTCGCGGGCATCAAGGGCGGGCTGATCGTGCATTTGGGCTGCGGCGACGGGCGCCTGACCGCGGCGCTGCGCGTGAGCGACAGCTTCCGCGTGCAGGGGCTGGACGCGGACCCGCGCAACGTCGAGGCGGCGCGCGCGCACGTGCGCGGCCTGGGCCTGGGCGAAGGGGTCGGCATCCGGCGATGGCGCGGGCGGCGTCTGCCGTACGTCGACAATTTCGTGAACCTGATCGTGTCCGAAAGCCCGCCCAACGTCCCCCAACCCGAGGTGATGCGGGTGCTGTGCCCGAACGGCGTGTTTGTGTTCAGACAGGCGGGCGCGTGGCGCAAGGTGGTCAAACCTCGGCCCGCCACGATCGGCGACTGGCCGCACTACCTCTGCGACGCCGGCAACAACGCGGTGGCGAACGACTCGGTTGTCGGCCCGCCGTATCATCTGCAGTGGACCGGCGGCCCGAAATGGTCGCGGCATCACCAGGTGCTGGGCAGCACGCACGCCCTGATCTCGTGCGGCGGCCGCGTGTTCTACGTCGTGGACGAGGCGCCGCGCGCACAGGTCTTCTGTCCGCCCGAATGGTTTCTCACGGCGAAAGACGCGTTCAACGGCACGCTCTTGTGGAAGCGCCCGATCCAGGACTGGTGGACCAGCCTGTGGCTGTTGAAGAGCGGGCCGTTCCTGTTGCACCGCCGCATCGCGGCCGAAGGGGGCCGACTCTACATCACGCTGGGCACCGACGCGCCGGTCAGCGTGCTGGATGCGGCGACCGGCAAAACGCTGCGCACTTGCGAGGAGACACGCGGCGCACGGGAGGTGCTCGTGTCGGACGGTATCCTGTTCGTGGCCGCTTTCCGCGGGACCCCGCCCGAACGCCACCCGTTCCGCCTGGATTGGATCGCGAGCAGCCGGAAGAAGTCGAGCCGCTGGAGGAAGGGCAAGCAGCATCTCATGGCGCTGGATGCCGGTACAGGCCGGCTCCTGTGGCAGGTGGAGCAGGACTACGCGCCGGGCACGCTGGCGGTTGATGCGGGCCGGGTGTGTTTCTGTGACGGCACGGGAGTCGTGTGTCTTGACCGGCGCACGGGGCAGCAGCTATGGGCTTCGGAGCCCGTGCCCGGCAAGGTCAGAGGCGGCTCCAACTTCATGCCGTCCCTGGTTCTTCACGACAACCTCGTCTTCTTCGTCGCGCGCGGGCTGGT
>Ga0272441_10006987_pt1 | contig 18580 bp, 11 predicted proteins | sample SSMProp6N_FD_193582 | JGI IMG/M metagenome (GOLD analysis project Ga0272441, IMG submission 193582) | Marine sediment archaeal communities from Little Sippewissett salt marsh, Falmouth, MA, United States - SSM-Prop-6N | ecosystem: Environmental > Aquatic > Marine > Wetlands > Sediment ... | reverse complement strand
GGTCCAGAAGGCCAACGAGGCTGGCGGGAAGGACAATATAACGGTTGTGCTGGTCCAGACAGACAGGAGAAACGTACCATGAATACTGACGCACAGATGATGTCCCGGAGCAAAAGGGAGGGGATGAACAGCCATATCCGGGTAGAGATGCTGAGCGGGCCCTTAGATGGGCTTCTGTTTGAGCTGACAAAGCAATCCATAGTCATAGGGAGAGGGGATGACGCGGATATATTCCTCCCTGACCTGGCGGCATCCCGACGCCACGCTCGCATCAGCTACACCGACGGCCAATACTGGATCGAGGATCTGAACAGCAGAAACGGAACGTTCGTCAACGCGGACAGCAGGAACGGGAAAGCAGTTGACGCATGGAAGATAACCAGAGCGAAGCTTCCCTATGGAACCATATTCAGGGTGGGAATGTCCGAGATGAGGTTGATCAGGACAGGCCCAGGTACTGATAGAAAGGTATAGATCATGCTATTCGGCAATCTCTCTGAAAGCTCCCAGAAGGTTCTGACCATCGCGGCAGCAGAATCCCGGATGCTGAAGCATTTCTACGTGGGCACTGAGCATATCTTCATAGGGCTATGCAAAGCTGGGGATGCATCTGTGGATGACATATTCCGCGAGTTCAGCATCGATCCCCTGATACGCAGGGAGCTCCGGGCCAGAGCAGGTATGGGCGACGGTGTCGCTTCAGGGAACGAGATGATATTCACACCCAGGGCACAGAGTATATGGAAGCTAGCCAACGAGACAGCCAGGAGATACCGGATCTCCCAGATCGAGCCTCTTCATCTCCTGCTGGCCCTGTTGATGGCTGGGGACGGTGTGGCCCTGAGGATGCTAAAGGACCACGGTGTTGATATAGAAGGGATGTTGTCAGTTATCCGGGAAAGGCTGGGGAAGATGGAGGAGGAAGACCGGTTATCACCCTCGGCCAGAAAGACTCCCCTTCTAAACAAGATAGGCAGGGATCTGACTATGCTGGCCCGGCAAGGTGAACTGGACCCGGTAATAGGACGCAAGCCGGAGATAAGGAAGATAGCCCAGATACTCACCCAGAAGAACAAGAACAGCCCGGTTCTCATAGGTGAGGCTGGCGTAGGCAAGACAGCGGTAGTTGAGGGTCTTGCATCCAGGCTAGTGAGGGAGGACATCCCGGAAGAACTGAGGGATCTGCGGATCATCGAGATAAGCCTCACGGCACTGGTGGCTGGTACCAGGTACCGGGGTGACTTTGAGGAGCGGATACTGAAGATGGTGGAGGAGGCGAGGGGTAACCGGGAAGTGGTGCTGTTCATCGATGAGCTTCATAACATGGTAGGAGCAGGGAGCGCCAGTGGAAGCCTGGATGCATCCAATATCCTGAAACCAGCACTGGCCAGGGGTGAGATCCGGTGTATCGGCGCTACCACCATGGCCGAATACAGGCAGCATATCGAGAGGGATGCTGCATTAGAAAGGCGATTCCAGCCGGTATACATAGAGGAGCCCACCGGGGGTGAGACGCGTCAGATCATCCATGGCTTAAAGGACGCCTATGAGACATACCACCAGGTGGAGATAACCGACAAAGCTGTGGATGCCGCGGTGGACCTGTCCATACAGTATATCCATGACAGGAGACTACCGGACAAGGCCATAGACCTGATAGATCAGGCCTCCTCCAGGAAGCGTCTGGCATCTCTGACGAAGATAGAGGACTATGGGGATGCCGCATCGGAGAAACGTCAGGTAACGTGGGAAGACATAGCCAAGGTGGTGTCAGAATGGACCGGGATACCCGTCAACAGGTTGACATCAGACGAGATGGACCGGCTTCTCAAGATGGAGCAGATACTCGCCAGGAGCGTCATAGGTCAGGACGAGGCGGTGAGCGCGGTCTCCGAGGTTATCAGGACAGCCCGGGCCGGTCTGAGGGATCCCCACAAACCTATAGGGGTGTTTTTCTTCGTGGGAGCCACTGGTGTGGGTAAGACTGAATTGGCTAAGAGGTTGGCTGAGTATCTGTTCGGGGATCAGCGTCGCCTCATTCGCATAGATATGTCCGAATACATGGAGAAGCATTCTGTAGCCAGGCTTATAGGGTCACCTCCGGGTTACATAGGCCACGAAGAGGAGGGCCAGCTTACCGGTGCTGTCCGCACCAATCCCTATAGTGTCGTCCTCTTCGATGAGGTGGAGAAGGCACATCCGGAAGTCATGGACATTTTCCTCCAGATATTCGATGACGGTCATCTTACAGACTCCCGGGGTCGGCGCGTCTCATTCTCAGAGACAGTCATCGTCCTCACCTCGAACCTGGGCAATCTTGCTAAGGAACCATCGAGTCCGCTGGGGTTCGCACGCGTCGATGAAGTAGAGAGGAACACACAGACAGATAGAGAATCCTACCGAAGCCAGATCATGGACGCGGTGCGAGGGACACTTCGCCCGGAACTGCTGAACCGTATCCAGCGGATGGTGTTCTTCTATCCCCTGGACGAGGTTTCGGTCCGTCGGATCATCGACAAGTTCCTGGAGGAACTTGGCCTGCGTCTGAGGGAACGGAGCATCACCATCCAGCTTGCTGAGTCCGCTTATGCCCACCTTATGAAGGTGGGATTCGACCGGCGTTTCGGTGCCCGAGAGATGGAGAGGACTGTAGATCGTCTTATAGTCCATCCTCTGGGTAAAGCGCTGCTTGAGGGTCGTTTTCCTGATGGCACTGTGGTGTGTGTAGAATCCCATGACGGGGAGATGACGCTGTATGACGCAGAGCGCACACTGGAGAACGGAATGGAGGATCATCCGTAAACCCTTCAGCCTCCTCCTTCATGTTGTGGAAAATTGCTGAATCCGGAATTGGCGCTTTTTTCCCAAACTTAAGCCGAAGAAGAGCCCTTTTTCGCCTTGAAACACCAACTCAGAAGACAAAAGTGGAAATCTGATTCGAAACAACTATAGCATCTTATCACAGCTACACTTCGGTTACCCTACAGGGAGATGCTTTTTGCTTGCCTATGATGGAACCCCATTGTATAACTAGAATATGGGCACTCTATAGTATTGCGTTAAGCTATCGAGCCATACTCATATTAGCAGGATCTGTCAGAGGAGTTCTCGGAATTGTCAGAAGATGACAAACAGCAAACCTAGATCTGCTGGCTGCGGCAGAGCACTTCCCGTTCCAAGGATGTCCCGCGCATGGATGTGTCAATCGTCTGAAGTGAGGCTGTGTCTTGTAGACTGTTCTATAGAGATGGCATTCCTTGCAGAAAACTCCGGCGTAGGTGCGCAGTTTCGGAGCGCCGAGGCAGAACGTGGGTAATGTGGCGGACAAGAGGTCGGCAGTTTCTTATCAAGTAACGGATATTACAGATGGCAACATGAAAGAAGGGAGCAGTCTATGATAGGCCAATTTAGTACAGCAGATATGTTGGTTACTTTGGGTGTATCGTTTATAGTGATACATGTTCCTATCTATCTAGCGCATCGACGCAATAAGAAAAATGGAAGACCTCCCACTATATGGGTAGCGGCTTTGCTGGGTATTGTGCTAGCAGGTGGTGTCACATACGTCGGTGGGTTGGTACCTGGAGTGATCGTGTATTCTCTTCTCGTTCTCTCAGTAGTAGTAACAGGTTCAAACACGATCATAGAACTAGCCTGTTTCGCCCTCATCGTTCTTTGCGGTATTTGGGCTCATCAAAAGAAGACCAAACAGGAATGGCACAGGAATTGAGGCCAAGGGGACTATCCCCGCGGGATCGTATGCTGGAAAGGCAGAGGTGGTAGCGGGAACCTAGATGCACTCACTGCGCGATTCAGAGCCTTCGAGGATGGTGCTGGTGTGATTATTGGCCGGGTCGGTGATAGGGTGGGGTCAGAGAAGCAAGGATGAGAAGGAGGGGGATACACTAAATGCCAGAGACGGTCTTGTGCGGGAAGCAGAAAGGCTCTCCAGATTTGCGGTTATTGCTCGCTATCCTGGTATAGCTCCGCCTCTCGATGGTGCAGAATATGACCAGGCAATAGCAACAGCTGACCGGGTTGTCCGGTGGGCAGTAGAGTTTATCTCAGCCTGAGTTTCGCTTAATGCCCCATAATGTTGATTATCCAGCCTAAGATATAAACCCCCGTAAATAAAGGCTCTATAAACTAACTAAAGGCAATACGTCAAACATGCCGTAATTCCACCAAAAACCCACGATTTTCTGGCATGGAATGCCCACCAATGGAATATATATACCTCAGAATTCCATACACATGGCATAAACAGACAGACCAATGAACTAATTGACTAATCGACTAATCGACTAACGTGCCATTGTCCGTCACATGTCCTGCACCCGGGAAGCTTTTACCATAATTCAGGACGGTTTTTGGGTGCTCCACGGCCATTTCGCTGATCGGGGCTTGATCGGCGCTTAACCGGGGGCAAACCGATGCCCGAAAAACCATATGCTGAAAACCAGCCAAAACAACGTGTTTCTGTCAACGCTATGACAATGTGGCAGGATTGTCATACCTGAAGCAGGCCCTCATGAGGGAGTTGAGGGAGGACGTACCGGCAGTTCAGCGGAAGCTGAATGAATATGATAGCCCAAAAATGGCTTTTCCTGAAAATTTCTTCGCGCTGAAAAACCGGTGCTGTCCCTTTTGACTGCGGATAAGTACCATGACAAAAGAGATGAAGGATGGTAAACTATATGCCCAAGACACAAAGAAAGGAGAGCATATGTTTGACCATCTCGTTTTCTTCACTCTACCACTTTCTATGCAGTTGATACAAGAGTGTATTGGTCTTGCCTGGTCTCTGATGGCTGTATGGTTTCCAGCAAAGCCTGTGGATCAAGACAAGGAGCGTTGTGTTACAGCATCTGGATACCCAACCAGGAAACCTGAGTGTCCAGCTTGTCAAAGAGACAGCACAGCAATGCCAACGCCAGAGATGCCACCAGTGATTGAGAATCATTATGGAAGACCAAAGCATGTAGATACCAGCAATCACTACTGTCCTGAGACAGATTGCTCATACTATGGTTGGCTGGGCCTCAACAATATTGTCTCCAATGGGCATCCCAATGACGGCATATAGGGTACCGACCGAAACGTTGTAATGGTACACCCTTAGCCATGTATTCACCATAACTGAATAACCTGTAAACGTAAAGAAAACGTAGGTTTTATATACATTTCCAATGTTCTGCCTGAGATGCTCATTTTATACGAATCTGGTGTTAATAAACTCAATAAAGAAATCAAGGTTAAATTACTGCCAATGGCTATGAGTTTCTTTACTTGAGGTGACCTAATCCCTGATTTTACAGGGATTTGTATATCTACCGGGCGCTCCCATAGGGAATTCTATCGGTCTCATAATTCCGTTAGGGTGTATGATTACAGTATTTCGGTCAGTACCCTTATTTCTACTGCCAAACCCGAACACAGGCTTTCTGATTCAGTCGTAACGTGTTCCAGAGAGTGGATTCGACCAGAAAGGGACATTCAGGATGCCATTTCTTGACTTCTGATTTATCCGCAGTCACAAGGGACAGCACCGAAAAAGTGATTATGAGGGAGTTGATAAACATGGTATTTATTCATGGGGCCTAGGTTGATGCTGTAAGAATATTCATGAAGACGGAATTCATATGGAATAGAGGGGAAGAATAATAACTCACAGATCACTTTGCCACAAGGCCTTGCTTTCGCAGCAGTTCGTTCTCTTTGAATGCAATGAGCTGTTCGGTAACGAAATCCTCCTTATATTCTCCTGATTCGCGGATCTCAGATTCAGCCTGCTTCCGCAGTGCCCTCCGCTCTTTCTCACTCAGTTTGCTCTTGTATTCCTCCAGCTTTGCCTTTTCCTGTTCCTCCTTCATCAGCCTTCGGTTTTCTGCCAATTTCTTAGCTTCTAGTGAATCCGCTTTCCGCTTTGCTTCGGTTGATTGGCCTATTGTATGCTTCAATATGGAGAAGTCATAGGGTTTCTCCTTGGCATTGGCAATTGTCCATATAGCCGAAGCCTGAATATCCTCTGGGCTGAATCCCTCATCCACTAGTTCCTGAAAGACAATTTCCGCTCTCTCTCTCTTCTCTTTGGTAATCTTTGATTGGCCTATGCTCTTATAGAAAGAGGATATGATCTCGCGCGAGGAGAGAGAGTCTTTTAAACTATCTTCTTTAAAAGGATGTTCTGTGTGACCATGGTCTGTGGGAACACCCTCTATCTTTATCCTGTTTTTATCGGCATCCAAAGCTACTATGTTCTGTGTGACCATGGTCTGTGGGAACATAGCAGCCTGTCCTTTCTGAACAGTGTTCTGTGTGACCATGGTCACACAGAACACCCCATCCGTCGGAATATCCGCTAATTCTATCCCTTCTTCAACCTTACCTTCCATAATCTCAGTAGGTGTACAGACACGATAGAGGGTTCCTTTCTTATTTACATTGGGCAGTGATTCAGAATCCAGAGCAAGTACAATAAATTTTTTTTCCTTCAAGCCAGCAGTTGCACGCCTGGCTGTAGACACAGATTTTATACTCGTTTCCTTAACTATAGCATTATACCCGATGCGACAATAATTCCTTCCGTAGCCCCAAGACTCGCGCCATAGCTTAATATACAATAAGCTTTCGAACTCGCTCAATCGCTCCGACATAAGATCGTGGATTTCATTGGGATACTTAGTCCAGTTCTTTGTGGCACCTTTAAGCCCTTCTTTCAGATAGAGGACGATTTGGGGTTTGGACCTTCGGAGTGGAGATGGAGTTGCGACGTCGGACGCTACTATGCTTCTAAACTCTTCAATACCCGTCATTATAGGTGCTGTATCGCCCCGCTCTTCAGCTAATTGCCTTACTTGTTTAGCTATCTTGCTCTTCAGATCTCGCGTAGAGCTTTTCTTCACGCTTTAACACCTCCTCTGCTAGAGCGTTATAGTCTTGGGCAGCAGTGGCCTCGGGTGAGGCTATTACAACTGGCATCCCATCCAAGACGGCCTCAGCCGCAGCTATATTTATGTGTATGACTGTCCTCAATACCTTATCGCCCCAGTAATTTCTAAGCTCTTCGAGCAAACCTGTATGGAGAGTTGTCCCACGGCGGAACTTTGTCACTAGGACACCGAGGATTTCTATATTGTTGGCTATTCTGGACCTTGTCTTATCTATAGTTTTCTGCAAGGATCCCATACCGTCCAACGCAAGTGGTTCGGCTTCCATAGGTATAATCACTTCGTTTGCTGCCACTATGCCGTTGACTGCAAGCAATCCTAATGATGGAGGGCAATCGACAATGATATGGTCATAGTCACCCATTACTTGCTGAAGTGCAACGGCCAATATACGTGTTCCGCCAACCTCCGCAGCCAATTCCATCTCTGTTGAGGATAGGTCTATATGAGAAGGAGCTATATGCAGATTATCAAGTGCTGTTTCTCTGATAATGTGTTTAATACCTGCTTCTGGCTCACGCATTACATGAGCCAGGCTCATGTCCTCATGAGTTAATTTGAAGCCAAGTGCTTTTGAGCAGTGCGATTGTGGATCCATATCCACAACCAGTATACGTTTGGAGTGGTTTGTTACTAGCGCAGCACCCAAGTTCGCTACAGTAGTAGTCTTCCCTACCCCGCCTTTCTGATTTGCTATTGCTATGATATGTGCTTTTTTGTGAATGGAATTACCTGGCATGGCTATCTCCGTAAGGCGAGTGTGTTATGATAGCCAGCTTACGGTCTGACTACCACAACACGACTCAGGTTATGATAATAGCAATCGGGTGCACGACCGACTGCCTGGTCGCATTATATCACTGGTCAGACGTATTGTCAAGTATCCTCTTGCCACTGCCGAGCTTCATCCTCCAGCGCTTCCACCATGGCTCTCTATGGTACTCAAGCAATCGCTGATCCTGATCAAGCTGACGTGTAAGTTGCATCGCTATCGCGTTTTGCTGTTGTGCTGCTTCCTGCATATCTGAGATTTGCTCTAATAGAGCTTCGTTCTGCTTCCTGAGATGGTCGATCTCTGATCTTAGTTGCCGAATCAAGCTGGGTGCTTCTCTGTCAATGTTGTCTGACGGAATAGACATTCTGCTGTCAATGCAAACGTATCTAAGCCCATTCTCCAGTTTAGTCTCATATTCTTCTTTATCTATGCGTCTTCTAATTGTCCTGTCTGATACTCCCAGCCTGGTGGCTGCCTCTGCGATAGTAAGCCATTGAGTGTCACTGTTGTCTGCCAATATAGTCACCTCCTGTCTGTAGTATATCATGATGGTATGCTGGCTGTCAAGTTTGACATTATCGTCACTGCCATCTCTATGACGGCGTTCGAGAATCATTGTTTGTTGGGGGAGAATGCTACGTCCAATTATTGTTGACATCATCTGCCTGAATAGATATAATCGTTATATAGATGACATACTCAATGTCATAAATACTGCCTATAAATTGCCGCAGAATAGGCGATGCTGTTGTGATATATGATGCAGGGGTGAGGAAAATGCCTTTCCTGATCTTACAGAAGGGAGATTCCCAATCAGAGAGCCTCAGACTCACCAAGATCACTACCACTATTGGGAGAAAACCCACACATGATATGTACCTCACGGATCCCAGAGTGTCCAGGGACCATGCTGAAATAGTGGCGCTGGGAGATAGTAGGTATGAGATACGCGATGTGGGCGCCATGCATCCTGTCAGGGTTAATGGAGAGATCATATCTCATCATAGATTGGTGAATGGAGATAGGATAGAGTTGGGCAGCTCTGTGCTGATCTTCAGCTCCGAAGATACCTGTTCCGCCACCCACGTGGATTTCCTGGCTACTGAGGATATGTCGCAAGAGGCCTTGGAAGTCGCGTCCCTAGACGCCAGGAAGACCGTGTTCTGCTCCCCTGATGACATAAGGACTGCGGATCTCATATCACTCCAGAGTGATCATCAGAGGCTTTTGCTTCTGTATGAGTTTGGCAACACCATCAGCCTGCACCTGGAGGATCCCTATGAGCTGCTGGATGAGATAATGAATACAGTCTTCAGAACGCTGGATGCGGAGCGAGGCTTCGTCGCGATGACCGATGAAAGCACAGGGGAGCTGACCTGTGAGTTGGTGCGGGATAACACAGGGGATCAACAGCCAGAGAAGCTTGAGGTAAGCAGAACCATAGTGCATAAGGTGTTAAGAGACGGTGTTTCCATTCTGATGCGCAACGCCCTGAAAGACACTCAGTTCGGGCAGGCAGAAAGTGTTCTGGAATACAGCATCAGATCAGCTATATGCGCGCCTCTGCTCTATAGAGGAGAGACCATTGGGGTGGTATACCTGGATAACCGGGCTTCTGCAGGAAGCTTTTCCCAGGATGACCTAGCGTTCCTGACTTCCTTATGCCACCAAGCTGGGATCGCCATAAGGAACGCCCGGTTGCATAGACAGATGGCCCAGGAAAATGCCCGGCTGGAAGATGCTCTGAAGCCAAAGCTGGATATAATCGGGGATTCTGAGGGGATGAAGCGTGTCTACAGGATGATCAGAAAGGTTGCTGCATCGGATGTTACCGTCCTTATACATGGCGAAACGGGAACTGGTAAGGAAGTGGCTGCGAAGGCTGTCCATGCTCTGTCGCTGCGCAGCGATGGACCATTTGTCGCTGTTAACTGCGCTGCTATACCGAAGGAGCTGATTGAGAGTGAGCTGTTCGGACATGAGAAGGGAGCTTTCACCGGTGCGACAACTGATCGACAGGGCAGATTCCAGACGGCCCACGGTGGATCCATCTTTCTCGATGAGATCGGCGACATGAGTCTGGATACGCAGTCAAAGGTGCTGAGGGTGTTGGAAGAGAAAGAAATCCAGCGTGTCGGTGGCACTAAGCCCATCAGGATCTATGTCCGGGTCATTGCAGCCACAAACAAGAATCTGGAAGAGGCAGTCCAGAGGGGAGAGTTTCGTGAAGACCTGTATTACCGGCTGAACGTAATCTCTCTGGAGATACCACCTTTGCGGGAACGGAAGGAGGACATAATCCCCCTGGCGGAGCACTTCATGACCGGGAGGGTCGGGAAAATCTCCCCCAAAGCGCGGAGTTTGCTCATGGACTACCACTGGCCTGGCAATGTGAGAGAACTGAGAAACTGCATAGAACGCGCTGTTGTGCTGGGAGATGGGAAAGTCATTCAGCCGGAGGATCTGCCCCACAACATACGAACAATACGAACAGGCGGACAGGTGATCCCGGTTCCCCTTGAATCCCTGGAACAGATGGAGCAGGACCATATCATCAGGGTGTTAAGACACACCGGCTGGCATAAGAGCAACGCCGCCAGGATACTTGGTATCACCCGGCAGACGCTGGACAACAAGATTGGCAAATACAGGATCAGGGAATGATGTATTCGCCGGAATGTATGAATATTAGACAAACCCGTTTCTCCTGCCCTCGTTCCGCTTTTCCGCTATAATTCCGACTCCCTATCTCCTTCCCCTGTACCTGCCAATGCCAAAAAATTAGACAATCCGTTCCTATCAAAGCCGCGATTCTGCGGCTGTTCTGTAGCCAGGTGAGTAGCTAAACTATTGCCAATACTGTGTTTAGAGTCTATAGAGAAGAATGGCACACCATTTGCTCTATGTCTGAACAACAGTGTTGACCTTTTGAGTATAGTTTGGTATTCTGTTGACACTGCACTGGAAATCAGGTTATAAACTCACCTTTTGTGGATTGCGGAGAAGTGGTTCCAGGCTTTTACCGCGGCACTGGCGTTCAACGGTTCTCATAAGGAGATGGTAATCATGAAGATATATCCTGTGTTGGTTCTCGTGGCCCTTGTCTTTGTCGTCCATTCCGTATGCGCTCAGGAAGAGATTGCTGACCCTGAGGCTGCCTCATCCGAAGTGGAAGCTGTTCCGTCCAAACCGTCCCCACCTATGGATATCGTGGTTGTCCTGGACAATTCCGGGAGTATGAGGAAGAATGATCCTGCGTTCCTCACCAGGGAGGTGGTATCAAACTTCCTGAATGTCCTGTCACAAGACTCTCGTATCGGTTTCGTGGTGTTTGCTGAGAAACCCCAGTTGACCATGCCTCTGACTCCCGTGTCTGAGGATGGAATAAAGCAAAAGGTCACTGAAACGATGGCCAAGGTGGATTACCGCGGTTTGTATACAGACACCCCTGCGGCCATTGAGAGTGCCATCTACGAGTTGACAAAGCATCCCAGAGAAGACATGAGAGATGCAAACAAGCTTATCATTTTCATGACCGACGGGATCGTGGATACTGGAGACCGTGCCAGGGATATTGAGCGGCAGAAGTGGCTGGAGAACCAGCTTGCTGATGAGAGCAAAGCTGCAGGGATACGCATATTCGGCATCGCCTTTACCGAGAAAGCTGATTTCCAGCTCATTCAGACATTGGGTCAGAAGACCGGTGGCGATTATTACCGGGCGTATAAGGCGGAGGACATCCAGATTGTTTTCAGCAGCATCAATGAGGCCATATCAAGACCTGAGCCAGAACCGGAACCGGTGCAGCAGCAACAGACGAAAGAGGAACCAGGGAAGAAAGAACCACCGGAGAAGGGATTTCCTGTGGAACTGCTGATGGTAGCGATTGTTGGCCTGTTGGTCCTGGGCATAGTGGCTGTTGTTTTCATCTTCATGAGAAGGGGAAAGGGCGGTGTGGCAGGTCAGGATGTGGTTATACCGGAAGCCTGCCTGATGGATCTGAGCGGTGTTACCGGTGCCAAGACGCATAAGATAGATAAACGAATCATCACCATAGGTAGAGTGAACGGCGATGGTGTGGATATAAGCATCGACAGGGACACCGTGTCCGCTGTGCATGCTCAGATAGAATACAGGGACAATGGCTTCTATCTCACTGACCTGGGTAGCCTCAATGGTACCTATATGAACGACAGCCAGGAGAGGATATCCAGCGAGGTGCGCCTCAAGGGTGGCGATGTGATCTCTTTCCATCAGCATAGTTTCAAGTTCGCGGTACCTGGTCAGGGTGAACGCGGCGGGACACTTGATCAGCTGAGCGGTGGCACAGTCCTGGACATTCCAGGAGTTTCAGAGCCATTCTCACCGCAGCCGGAGGATCAGGATGCTCCATCAGCTGTTTCATCCCAGGATGATCCGGGAGATGGCATGGATACCCCGCCACCTGATTCGCCGGAAGATGAGGAATCACAGGAGGATGGGACGAAGCTGAAACCAGGCATGTGTCCCAAGCATCCCAGCTATCGTGCCACGGAGCTTTGTCCTGTCTGTGAGGAAGCCAGGTGCAAGATGTGTATGGTGGAGAAGGACGGCAGGATGATCTGTGCAGAATGCGCTGCTAAGGAGGAAGGCGAGTAAGGAACCGGGTGAGGAAGTTGCTGACCCCATAGGTTCTTCATTCAGGAGGGGGATCCCATGCCAAGGTTTTCCAGATTCAGGAGTCTATTCAGTAAAGATAGAGGGAAGGAATCCGTATCAGACGACCACGCCATTGATGCCGAAACTACACCCGCGCCAATTGCTGCAAGCTCCAGTCAGGATGAGAGGGTTGAGGTGCAGGCGGAGCGCGGTGGAACTGTCCTGGATTCGCGTTCCCCTGAGCTGACAGCACTGGAGATGGCACAACAGCAGGACTGGGAAGCCAAACAGCTCAAGGTGTGGGAACCAGGGGATGTCATACTGGATACATACCAGGTGGAGGATGTCATGTCTGGTGGCATGGGATATGTGTATATCACCACCCACAGGAACTGGAATGTGAAGGTAGCCATCAAGTCACCTAACCAGATGATGCTGTCAAACAGGGCCTTCTATGCCCGTGTGCTGAGAGAAGCTGATTCGTGGATAGACCTGGGATTACATCCACACATAGCCTACTGCTACTATGTGCGCAAGGTAGATGACATCCCCCATATCTTCATGGAGTATGTGGATGGTGGCAACCTGAGGGATTGGGTATCAGAAGCCCGGTGCTATGACCTGAAGGTGGGTCTTGATCTGGCCATCCAGTTCTGTCATGGCATGGAGTATGCTCAAAAGCACGGTATGATAGCCCACCGTGACATCAAGCCAGAGAACATCCTGATGACGCAGGATGGCTTGCTGAAGATAACAGACTTCGGTATAGCAAGATTCCAGAAGACAGAAGAGGAACAGAAAACATCCGACAGCGCTGACATGCCAGACATGAGGAATGGTCAGTTGACCACATATGGCACCCGTATGGGTTCATATGACTACATGTCCCCAGAGCATTATGATGACGTGCACAACGTAGACATCAGAGCAGATATCTACTCCTTTGGTGTATGCCTGTATGAGATGTTCTGCGGCAGGAAACCTTATGGCACATCATCTCAGGTTCCAGCATCGGTAGTTGCTCAAGCCGATAGCAGGAATCCATATGAACCAACCGAGTTGAGAGGTGATATGCCACCACAGCTTGCCCAATTGCTGAAGCGATGTTGTGCTCTTAATCGAGAAGAGCGTTATGGTTCGATTAAGGAACTGCAGGATGAACTGCTACAACTCTATCGCAGAATTTTTGATGAGGATCCCGAACACGCAGCAGTGGATGAGATAGGCTTGCTGGCAGATGGATTGAACAACCAGGCGGTATCATACCTGGAACTTGGCAGGGAAGAAGACGCCGAGAAGCTCCTTGATGAGGCATTGGGTGTGGAGCGGACGCACCCAGAAGCAACATACAACCGGGGTATACTTTTGTGGCGTTCTGGCAGGACGGCGGACGATGCGCTGTTGACACAACTGGAGGGGATCAGTGGAACTCGTCCTGATGATTGGCGCCCTATGTATCTCAAAGGTCTTGTTCACATAGAGCGCGGTGATAAGGAGGGTGCGGTTGCGGAGTTGGAGTCGGTGAGAACGGCATCTGGCGGGGTAGCGGAGTTGGAGTCGGCACTGGCCAGAGCAAGGGGTTGTGGGGCCACGGGGCACGTAAGGACGTTGGAAGGACACACTGGCGCTATATACTCAGTATCAATCTCACCGGATGGATTGTATGCAGTGTCTGGGAGCTATGATAATACCCTCCGTCTATGGGAGCTTGATACAGGCAGGTGCATAAGGACGTTGGTAAAGCATACTGGATGGGCAAAATATGTGAATTCTGCATCCATCTCTCCGGACGGGCGGTATGTGCTTGGGAGTGAAGGCCATATCCTCCGGCTGTGGGAACTTGGCACTGGCAGGTGCATAAGGACGTTGGAAGGGCACACTGACTCAGTAACCTCCGTATCCACCTCGCCGGATGGACGGTATGCAGTGTCTGGGAGTAGAAAGAAAAACAGATCTACAATCAGCTATGGCTTTGATGACAGAACCCTCCGTCTTTGGGATTTGGGCACCGGCAGGTGCATAAGAGTGTTCGAAGGATACACTGACTCAGTAACCTCCGTATGTATCTCTCCGGATGGGCGGTATGCGGTGTCTGGAAGCTATGACAGGAACCTCCGTCTTTGGGAGAGTGGTACGGGCAGGTGTATAAGGACGTTCTATGGACACACCGGTGGAGTAAAGGCCGTATGCATCTCGCCAGATGGAAAGTATGCGTTATCTGGGAGTGACGACAAGACCCTCCGTCTATGGGAATTGGGCACCGGTAGATGCATAAGGACGTTCCAAGGGCACACTGGGTTAGTAGAATCTGTATCCATCTCACCGAATGGTGAGTATGCGGTGTCTGGGAGTAGCGACAATGCCCTCCGTCTGTGGGAACTGGATACCGGCAGGTGCATAAGGACATTCCAAAGACACACTAGTGCAGTAACCTCGGTATCCATCTTGCCGGATGGTCGGCATGTGTTATCTGGGAGTGACGACAAGACCCTTCGGCTGTGGGAGTTGGGTGAATTGGAGTTGGGCGAACTGAGGGGCGGGCCATTCGTCATGGCCAAGCCTAGCAGTTCCAGGGAACTGAGGGATACGGCCTCCAAGTTCAGGACTTTACTGGATAGAGCGGAAGGGCTTCTGAAGTCCGGCGCTTCAAAGGAGGCGGGGCTGGCAATTGAGGAGGCCCGCGGTCTGCCAGGCTATCAGGAGTTGCCGGATTTACTGCGTCTGTGGCGACAGGCAGGTATGCGGGGTATCAGATCCGGTCTGCATTCTGGGCGGCATGTCAGGACGTTCCAAGGGCACACTGGCCCAGTAACCTCCGTATCCACCTCGCCGGATGGACGGTATGCGGTTTCTGGATCTGTGGGGTTAGGCAATACCCTTTGTCTTTGGGAGCTTGATACCGGCAGGTGCATAAGGACATTCGAGGGGCACACTGACACAGTATGCTCCGTATGCATCTCTCCGGATGGTCGGTATGCGGTTTCTGGATCTGTGGGATTAGGCAATACCCTCCGTCTTTGGGAACTGGGCACTGGCAGACTTATAGATACACTCCATAGAATGAATGAGCATGCAAGACCTGTATGCATCTCTCCGGATTGGCGGTATACGCTAACCGTAGATTTGGGCAGGACCCTCTGCCTACGGGGACTTGGCAAAGGTTGGGACATAAGGAATTTCAAGGGACACTTCGACGATGTGAACTCGGTATCCATCTCTCCGGATGGTTTGTATGCACTATCTGGGAGCAGGGACAAGACCCTCCGGCTGTGGGAACTTGGTACTGGTAGATGTATAAGAACTGTCCAACGGCATACTAGTGCAGTAACCTCCGTATCCATCTCTCCGGATGGGAGGTATGCCCTATCTGGGAGCAAAGACAAGACCCTCCGGCTGTGGGAACTTAGCACCGGCAGGTGCATAAGGACGTTCCAGGGGCACACTGGGTCAGTAACCTCTGTGTCCATCTCTCCGGATGGTTTGTACGCGGTTTCTGGGAGTTGGGACAAGACCCTCCGGCTGTGGGAGATTGGCACCGGCAGGTGCATGAGAACGTTTCAAGGGCACACTGGGTCAGTAACCTCCGTATCCATCTCTCCGGATGGTTTGTATGCACTATCTGGGAGCGAAGATAGTACCCTCCGGCTTTGGGAACTGGACTGGGAATACGAGTTCCCTGATCCTGCCGACTGGGACGAAGGAGCCATGCCTTATCTGGAGACATTCCTGACGCTGCATACACCTTATGCATATGAATTGCCGGATGACCGTGAGCCATCTGAAGAAGAGATAGAGCAGGCTCTTATCCGTCGCGGCCAACCAGGCTGGACAGAGGAAGATTTTCAGCAGCTAGTTAAACAACTGCAATACTCTGGCTACGGATGGCTGCGTCCAGAAGGTGTGCGGAAGGAACTTGAGAAAATGGCGTCTGATTGGCAAGGGCCGCCAAAGATAATGGGTGATAGCTGATAAGAGGGGAAGTCATGGCAGCGTTTAAAAGGCTAAAGGGGCTATTTCAGAGGAGCGGTTCGCGAGAAAGTAAACCAGAATCTACCTTGGATAAACCCGGTGATGTCCGGGGAACTGTCCTGGACTCGCGTTCCCCTGAGCTGACAGCTCTGGAGATGGCACAACAGCAGGACTGGGAAGCCAAACAGCTCAAGGTGTGGGAACCAGGTGATGTCATACTGGATACGTACCAGGTGGAGGATGTCATGTCTGGTGGGATGGGGTATGTATACATCACCACCCACAGGAACTGGAATGTGAAGGTAGCTATCAAGTCACCCAACCAGATGATGCTGTCCAACAGGGCCTTCTATGCCCGTGTGCTGAGGGAGGCTGACTCGTGGATAGACCTGGGTCTGCATCCACATATAGCCTACTGCTACTATGTGCGTAAGGTAGATGACATCCACCATATCTTCATCGAGTATGTGGATGGTGGCAACCTTCGTGACTGGGTATCAGAAGCCCGGTGCTACGACCTGAAGGTAGGCCTTGACCTGGCCATCCAGTTCTGTCATGGTATGGAGTATGCTCAAAGGCACGGTATGATAGCCCACCGTGACATCAAGCCGGAGAATATCCTGATGACCCAGGATGGCTTGCTGAAGGTAACGGACTTCGGTATAGCAAGATTCCAGAAGACAGAGGAAGAACAGCAGGAGTCGTCAGGCAGCGCTGATATGCCAGACATGCAGAACGGTCAGCTGACTATGTATGGCACACGCATGGGTTCATATGATTATATGTCCCCGGAGCAATATGAGGATGTGCACAATGTAGACATCAGGGCAGATATCTACTCCTTTGGCGTGTGCCTGTATGAGATGTTCTGTGGCAGGAAGCCCTACGACACATCATCTCAGATCCCTGCGTCGATGATTGCTCAGTCCGATGGTAAAAAGCCATACGAACCCAACCAACTCAGGGGTGACATCCCCTCAGAGCTTGCCCAGTTGCTGAAGCGATGCTGCGCTCTGGAGCGGGAAGAAAGGTATGACTCAATTGAGGAACTACGGAATGAGCTGCTACAAATCTATCTCAGGCTCTTTAATGAGGCTCCTCTCCATGCAACAGTGGATGAGACAGGCTTGCTGGCAGACGGTCTTAACAACCAGGCAGTATCATATTTGGAACTTGGCAGGGAAGCGGAAGCAGAGAAGTTTCTTGATGAGGCATTGAGTGTGGAGCCGACACACCCGGAGGCCACATACAACCGGTGTATATTACTGTGGCGTTCCGGCAGGATGACATATAGTGCGCTGATGCTGCAATTAGGGGAGATTAGCGGTGTTCGTTCTGATGATTGGCGCGTTAGCTATCTCAAAGGTCTGGTTCACATGGAGCGCGGCGATAAGGAGGGCGCGATTAGGGAACTGGTGTCGGCAAGAACGGCATCTAGAGGTGCGGCTGAGGTGAAGTCAGCGCTGTCCAGAGCAAAGCATTTTGTGGTCACGCGGCACAAGAGAAAATTCAGAGGACACACTGGCTCAGTAGAGTCTGTATCCATCACTCCGGACGGTCGTCATGTACTATCTGGGAGTGAAGACAAGACCCTCCGTTTATGGGAACTTGTTACAGGGAAGTGCATAAGGACGTTGGAGGGGCACAATGACCATGTAACCTCCGCATCCATCTCTCCAGACGGTAGGTATGCAGTATCTGGGAGTAGGGACAATACCCTCCGGTTGTGGGAGCTAAGTACAGGCAAATGCGTAAGGACATTTTGGGGACATGCTGACTCAGTATCCTCCGTATGCATCTCACCGGATGGAGAGTATGCGGTATCCGGGAGTGGAGACATGACTCTCCGCCTATGGGAGCTGGGCACGGGCAGGTGCATAAGGACGTTGGAAGTAGGATGGATATACTCCGTATGCATCTCTACAGATGGACAATATGTGGTATCTGGGGGGGACAAGACTCTCCGTCTTTGGGAGCTTGATACTGGTAGATGCATAAGGACATTCCAAGGACACACTAGTTCAGTAACCTGTGTATCCATTTCGTTGGATGGGCGGTATGTGTTATCCGGGAGTAAGGACAATACCCTCCGGCTGTGGGAGTTTGATACAGGCAAATGCATAAGGACGTTCGGATGGCTCACCTGGCCAGTAACCTGCGTATCCATCTCTCCAGATGGACAGTATGCGGTATCCGTGAATGGAAACAGTCATCTATCCTGGAGTTCGATTCATACCATCCGTTTGTG
>Ga0272441_10006984_pt1 | contig 18585 bp, 18 predicted proteins | sample SSMProp6N_FD_193582 | JGI IMG/M metagenome (GOLD analysis project Ga0272441, IMG submission 193582) | Marine sediment archaeal communities from Little Sippewissett salt marsh, Falmouth, MA, United States - SSM-Prop-6N | ecosystem: Environmental > Aquatic > Marine > Wetlands > Sediment ... | reverse complement strand
TCTAGCCCGCACTTCTCACCAGGTCTGGGCGTGGTCGCAGCATCTCGTGGAAGGAGCGCGGGATAGCATCAAGCACCAGAGCCCGGCTCTCAGACAGTTTGCGCGTGCCCAGTGCGCCGATTCTCGTTTCAGGCAAGGACGCACACGCGAGCTTCCGCAGGCGTATCCACAGTGGATACGTCGAGGACAGCTCGCACGGAGGCTGCCGCCTGAGGCGAGAGGCGGCCACTGGCGGCCAGCGCTGGTGAGAGATGCGGGCTGGCCCGTTGCAGAACGCCTCCGACCCAGGTATTATGGCCACTCGTGACAATGGGCCACACAGGATTCTGGAGACTCCCTGATGTTCGCCGACCGCGTGAAGCGCATCGATGCCTCGGGCATCCGCAAGGTGTTCGACCTGGCCGCCACGATGGAGGACCCGATCAACCTCAGCATAGGCCAGCCCGACTACGATGTGCCCGGAGCCATCAAGGAAGCCGGCATCCAGGCCATCCGCGCCGGCTTCAACCGCTACACTGTCACCCAGGGCATCCCTGAGCTCCACGAGCGCATCCGCCAGATGCTCAGCAAGACCCGAGGCTTCGAGCCCGAGGCACTCCTCATCACGTCCGGCACTTCCGGCGGCCTCCTGCTCGCGCTCCTCGCCACCGTGAACCCCGGCGACGAGGTGATCTTCCCCGACCCCTATTTCGTGATGTACAAGCACCTGGTGAACCTGTGCGACGGCACGCCGGTGTTTCTCGACACCTACCCCGACTTCCGCCTGCACCGCGAGGCCCTCGAGGCCACCATTACGCCCAGGACAAAGATGATCATCGTCAACAGCCCCTGCAACCCCAACGGCGTGGTCTACACGCCCGACGAGTTGCGCATGGTGCACGAGGTGGTGGGCGACCGCGACATCATCGTGCTCTCGGACGAGATCTACGAGTCGCTGTGCTACGCGGACACGTTCACCTCGATGGCCAGCGTCCACCCCTCGACCCTTTTGCTCGGGGGCTTCTCAAAGGCCTATGCGATGACCGGCTGGCGGCTCGGCTACGCGGCAGGCTCGCAGGCCATCATCTCGCAGATGACCAAGCTCCAGCAGTACACCTTCGTGTGCGCTCCTGCGTTCGCGCAGAAAGCAGGCCTCGTGGCCCTCGACCACGACGTCTCGGGCCACACGGCCGACTACCGCCGCAAGCGCGATCTCATCTATAGGGGACTCGTGGATGCCGGTTACGATGTGGTGAAGCCCGCGGGCGCCTTCTACATCTTCCCCCGCGTGCCCTGGGGCAACGACATGGAGTTCGTCGAGGAAGCGATCCGCAACAACCTGCTGATCATCCCGGGGAGCGTGTTCTCAGAGGCGAACACTCATTTCCGGATCGCCTACACGGCGCCCGACGCGACGATCGAGCGCGGCCTCGATGTCCTCAGCCGCATTGCGAGGAAGTAGCTCCGAAGGTCCGCTCCCCACGCGCCCCCCAGCAGAAGCTCCTCGGCGTTGCGCCGGATCGCCGCGAACCGCTCGGCCAGGGTGTGCTCGGGCTCGCCGACCTTCTGCCAGCCCACCTCGTAGATGAACGGGCCGTCGTAGCCTGCGCCAACCAAGGTGTCGCTCCACGGACCCCAGGGGATGATGCCCTTGCCCGGCATCCAGTGGCGCTCGTCGTCGCCATCGTTGTCCGAGATGTGGGTGGTAACCACGCGGGGCGCGAGGTTCCGCGTCGCCGCGAGCACATCCTCCCGCAGGTTCGCGTGGTTAACGTCCAGGCACACGCCGACCTGCCGCGGGTCGAAGGGCTCGAGGATCGCCAGCATCTCCTCGCTGTCGTGGCCCAGGCAGGTGCGGGGCAGCACCTCGACGGCCAGTTGCGCAGGCTAGTCGGGGTCCACAGCGTCGCCGAGCACGCGCAGGCTCTCCTGGCACTGGGCGATGCGCGCGCTCCGCTCGGCGTCTTCGATGGGCTCTGAACTCGGGTGCACGATCAGATAGCGCCCCCCGAGCAGACGCACGCCGTCGAGACACCGCAGGGCCTCGCTCAGGCCCTGCGCGCGGACGGCGCGGTCGGGCGACGAGATGTCGAGCGGCACTCCGAACGGCGTGTGCACGGAGTTCACCCTCAGCCCCGCGTCCTCGAAGCTGCATCGCAACGGCTCGAGGAATGCCATGCGGTTCCGCGGCGGGATGAGGGTGGGCCACACCTCCGCCGTGGAGAGGCCGTTGGCGGCCATGAGAGGCAGGTGGGCGTCGGGGCCGAAGCCGGGTTCGTAGCCGCCGAAGAATGAGAGGGAGATGCCGATCTCGTTGGATTTCATCGCGGTCCTCGGAGGAGTGGAAGCGTCGGCTGTGCGGCGGGGTGCGGGGTTCCCTCCCGGGTCCTACTCCGCGGCGGGCGCCAGGATTCTGGCCTTCAGGCGTCCGAAGATGCCCGTGATTCGGAACATGCTCCCCACGCCGCCCTGTGCGAACTTGATGTGGGTCGCGTCCGCCACGTCCTGGCCGAGCGTGGGGTCGGTCGCCACCCACTCGCCCACCCACACTTCGGGCCAGGCATGGAAGTAGAGCCCCTCACCGCCCTCGATCGCGGACACGCCTGCGACCTCGCGCGTGGGGATGCCTGCCGCTCGGGCCAGTGCCACGAATAGCACCGTGTGCTCCGTGCAGTCGCCCTCGCGCGTCTGGAGCGTTTCCACGGCGTTCGAGAGTGCGGCCGTGCCGGCCTTGCGGATGTTCGTGTAGACCCAGTGGTTGATCGCCTTGGCTGCGGCCCAGGCGTTCCGCTCCTCCCCCACGATCTCCGACGCCAGTTTGCGCACCCGCTCATCGTCCGCCTGGGCAAACATCGTGGCCTTCATGTCCTCGGCGAACCGTGCCTTATCCACCGGCAGCATAGCCACCTGCTTGGCCTCGATGCCCGCTGCCTGGCAGGCGACGATGCGGGCGCCGTTCGCGCCGTCCGCCCACTTCTGCCGGCGGTCGTCGATCAGCAGCTCGGGGTCGTCGATCCCAAGCATCTCGAACCGCATCGCGCGGATCTTTGCCACGTTCTTCGGATGCGCCGCCAGCCGCACGCAGCCCATCCGCAGCAGGTCGCTCGTGTAGTCCACGTCCTTGGCCTGCTTCTCGGGCTCGACCCGCAGGGTGAACATCTTGCTCACCGTGAACTCGATGGGCACGCCCTCCTTATCGACGAAGAGGTCGGACGTGACACCCAGCTCGGCCACGCGGCTCTGGATCACGCTCACTTCCGTGGGCACGCCGTTGAAGGTGATGGTCTTGCGCTCGCGGAGCGTGAGCGTCTGCGAGATTTCCTTGAGCAGGAGCGGCTCGAACTGCGAGACCGTCACCTCCTGCCCCGGCTTCGCCTCGGGCAGGAGGAGCTGCTCGACGGCCAGATGGTCGCGCAGGTTCTCCTTGGGCACGGCGAGTTCGCGGCTGTTGGCCAACTCGCCCATGCGCGATGTGACCACCATCTTGCCGCCCTGGACCACGCCACTCACCTCCACGTCGCTCGCCTCGCCCTTCATGCGGCTCGTCGCGCCGTGGAACTCGCCGGTGCGCAGGTAGGTGCGGGTCTCGAAGACGCGCATGTCCTGCTTGCGGCCGAGGGTGGTGAGCTTCATGCGCATCTTGATGCGGAACTCGACGGCGTCGCGCTCCCCCACCTTCGTGGCCACCGTCTCGGTAAGGGCGTAACCTGCCTTCTCCTTGCCCATGTAGACGCCGTACCACACTTGCCTGCCGATGTTCCTGCGGAGCATCTCCTCGACGTCGAGCGCGGCAGCCTCGGCGACGCTCGCCGCCGCCAGCAGAGCGGCAGCGAGCAGTGCGGGTCGGCGGGTGTGCATCAGTGGGTTCCCTCAAGGCGGTCGAGTCGTGCGAGCACGGCCTCGCGGAGGTCGGGCACGGGCGCAAGGAGGCGCTCGGCGATGGCACGCGGGGCGCCCGCGTAGGCCTCGAAGCGGAACGTGAGAAGGGGCTCGGTGACCGAGCAGCGGGCGAGCCCCCAACCATCCGCATAGGCTACCCGCACCCCGTCGAGGCGGAGCACCTGGCCATCGGCAGCGCTCGCGATCTGGTCGAGGCGGGCGGGCCCGTCGGCCGCGCCATAGGGGATGCGCACGTCGGGGCTCGTCGCGTAGCGCGGCATCGCGTCGACGAGCTCCGAGATCGGCTCGCCGCAGCTCTGAGCCAGCTCCGCCACTCGCAGGATCGAGTAGAGCCCGTCGTCGCCGCCCGCCAGTTCGCGGTAGAAGAAGTGGCCGCTGAGCTCGCCGCCGAACCGTGCGTCGTCCTCGATCATTCGCGTCTTGATGAACGCGTGCCCCGAGCGTTCGAGCACCGCCCTGGAGCCACGGGCCTCTACGGCGTCCAGCACGGCACGCGAGCACTTGATGTCGCAGACCACTTCTTCGCCCGCGCCCTGGGCGCCGAGCACGTGCTGTGCGAGGAGTATGATCGCCTGGTCGCCAGTCAGGGAGCGCCCCTGGTTGTCGACGATCGCCACGCGGTCACCATCCCCGTCGAGCGCGGCGCCGAACGCCGCGCCCGTCTCGCGCACGGCCTGTCGCAGCGCGTCCACGTTCTCCGGGATCGAGGGGTTCGGCGAGCGGTTCGGGTACGTGCCGTCGGGCTCGCAGAAGAGCGGCACAACATCGTAGCCGAGCCACCGCAACGCGTGCGGCGCCAGCTCACTGAAGCCGCCGTTGCCGCAGTCGAGCACGAGCTTGAGGCCACCAGCCGCCTTCGCGCTCCCACATGCCCACGCCAGGTATTCGTCCGCCACGCTCAGGGGAGCCACCCCCCCATGGCCGTCAGCGAACTTCCCCTCGCTCACCGTCTCCTCCACGCGGGCCATCTGCTCCAGCGTGATCGGCATCGGGCCAAGGCGCAGCTTGAGACCGTTGTATTCAGGCGGATTGTGCGATGCGGTAACGATGGCAAGCCCAACGGGATGAAACCGCCGCGCCGCGAAGTAGGCCACAGGCGTCGGCACGCGGCCAAGGTCGCACACCGAGCAGCCGGTGGCCGAGAGCCCCTCGATGAGTGCGGCCTGGAGCCCGACGGTGCTCGGCCGCAGGTCGCCCCCCACGATCACGCGGGGACACTCGGCCATCTCGTGCAAGAGCGTCCCGATCGCACGACCGAGGAGCCCGTAGAACCCCTCGTCCAGCTCGCCAGGGTAGCGGCCTCGAATGTCGCAGGCCTTGTACACACTCATCGTGTAGGGTCCAGGCCGGGGTGCGTTACCAGGCGGCCCACGGTGGAGCTCAAGCGCCTCGGCAGGAACTGCGGACTAGGCCTCATCGTCCTCGTCCGCGGATGAATCGGACCGCGCGTCGACGCCCAAGTGCTCACCGTCCTCCTCCGCCTCGTCCGACTGGCCAGCGGGCGAGTCGTTGTTCTCCTCGCGGTGGATCTCGCCGCCCTCGACCAGGATGTCGATCTCGTGGCCATCGAGCGATTCATACTTGAGGAGCGCCTTGACGATGTCCTCGACCGCGTCGCGCCTGCTCTCGAGGAGGGTCCGCGCCTGCGCGTAACATTCGTCGATGATCCGGCGGACCTCGCGGTCGATCGTCACCGCCGTTGCTTCGCTCACGCTCTTGACCTTCGTGATCTCGCGGCCGAGGAACATGTGCTCCTCGTTGTCCGTGTAGGACATCGGGCCGAGCTTCTCGCTCATGCCCCAGCGACACACCATCATGCGTGCGAGCTCCGTGGCGCGCTCCAGGTCGTTCTGCGCGCCGGACGTCACGTCCTCGCAGAAGAGCTCCTCGGAGGCGCGTCCGCCCAGCAAGCTCGTGATCTGCCCCACGATCCGTTTGCGAGGGATGATGTACCGGTCCTTCTCCGGCAGGTACATCGTCGCGCCGAGCGCCACGCCTCGCGCCACGATGGCCACCTTGTGGACCGGCTCGACCTCGGGCAGGAGCTTCGACACGACCGCATGGCCCGTCTCGTGGTAGGCCGTCAGCCGCTTCTCCTCCTCGGCGACCACGCGGCTTTTCTTCTCGGGGCCCCAGAGCACCTTGTCGCGCGCCTCTTCGAGCTCGGACATCGTCACCGAGTCCTTGTCGCGGCGCACGGCTAGCAGTGCGGCCTCGTTGAGGAGGTTCTCGAGGTCCGCGCCGGAGAAGTAGGGCGTGCCGCGGGCCATGACCTTCAGATCCACATCGTCCGAGAGCTTCACTTTGCGCGCGTGGACCTTCAGGATGGCCTCGCGGCCCTTCACATCGGGCAGGTCCACCACGATGCGCCGGTCGAACCGGCCGGGGCGAAGCAGTGCGGGGTCGAGCACGTCGGGGCGGTTCGTCGCTGCGATCAGGATCACGCCCAGATCGGACTCGAAGCCGTCCATCTCCACGAGGATGGCATTGAGCGTCTGCTCCCGCTCGTCGTGCCCGCCGCCCAGGCCGGTGCCCCGGCGGCGGCCCACCGCGTCGACCTCGTCGAGGAACACGATGCAGGGGGCGTGTTCTTTGGCCTGCTTGAACAGGTCGCGCACGCGGGAGGCGCCCACGCCGACGAACATCTCCACGAAATCCGACCCGCTGATGCTGAAGAAGGGCCGCCCCGCTTCCCCGGCGATGGCCTTCGCCAGGAGGGTCTTCCCGCTGCCGGGAGGGCCGACGAGCAGCACGCCACGGGGCACGCGCCCACCGAGGCGGCGGAACTTCTCGGGGCTCTTGAGGAACTCGATGATCTCGATCACTTCCTGCTTCGCCTCGTCGATCCCCGCCACGTCGCTGAACGTCACCTTCGTCTGCTCCGGGCCAGCCGGCTTGGCGCGGCTGCGCCCGAAGCTCAGCACCCCCGAGCCCGCCGAGCGGAACTGCCGCATGAACATGTAGTACAGCAGGACGAGGATCAGGAGCCAGGGGATCATGCTCAGCAGGTTCGTCACGAGCACGCTCGGCTCGCTGAACGACATGCTCACCCGCTTGCCCTTGGGGACGGACTGGTTGTACTCATCGAGCATCTTCTGGAGCGGCTCGATGACGTGGGGGCTGATGGTGATCTCGAACTTCTGGCTGGGATACTCGCCCGTGGGGGCGCCCTCGGCGAGCTCGACCTTCAGCGTGGTACCGTGAACGCGCAGGCTGCGCACCTTGCCCGCGCGCACGTCGTCGAGCACTTGGTCGAACGACGGCTCGGGCCGCTCGCTGCCCCCCATGCGGCCCGGCGCGAAGCTCACAATCAGGATGACGCCGCCGATCAGCAGCAGCCATATCAGCAGGCCGCGGGGCCTGCGGAACCCATGGCCACCCTCTTCGTCACCACGGCGGCGAGGCGGCTTGTCCGGTCGTTCACTGGGCACGAGCGGTCGCCTCCGCCGGCTGGGTTGGCCACCGTTCGAAGGCCAGACTGACCACGCGCCGTGCCAGCTCCCGGACCAGTTCCTCTCGGGCGAGACGCGGCGTCTCCCCGCGGTTCAGGCTGAACTCGGCCCGTCGCACTATCCGCTTGCCCTGAAAGAACATCCTGCCCTTCTGGCGGTCGAACATCTCCACGTTCACGTAGAGCAGGTGTCGCATCTCTACCTTCTCGCCGTAGCGCCGGCTGTGCAGCACGTGGCGCTCGAGCTCCTCGATCTCGCCGCGGACCACCAGGTCGCCCTCCCCCGGCCGAGCCACCCGCAGCCGCGTCTTCCCGAGAACCTCGTGGATGAGCGCCTGGGTGAACTCGAAGTCGAGGTTCCGCTCCAGCGTCTTGTTGCGGAACGTCTCGACGTTGAACGTCTTGATGTGCGCGGGCAGGGGGAAGCGTGCGTGGTAGCCACAGCCGGCCAACACGACCAAGGAAAGAGCGCCGAGTGGCTTTCTCATGGCAGTTCCTCGCCTTCGGCTTCGGCGATCAGAAGAAGGACCCGCCGCGCGCGCTCGGCATACTCGGACTTCGGATAGCGCGCACGCACAGCCTTCATATAGCGGACGCCCGCCTCGATGTTGGCCATCCGGAAGTAGAACAGGCCTGCCTCGTAGTCGCCCTGGGCGAGCAGGTCGCGCATCTCGCCTGCCTGCGCCGCAAGCTGCTCGTTGCCCGAGAGGCGAACGAGCACCTCGATGTCCTTACGCGCGTCCTCGACGGGCTGGAGGTCGTAGGGGGCGCCCTCAGTCAGCTTCGCATTGCAGGCCGAGCGACGCACTCTGGCCCTGATGACCAGTTCGCTCTTCGGATACTGCTTGAGCAGCCTGTCGTACTGGTCCCGCGCCGCCGGGTAGTCCTCCGCACGGTAGTACGCCTCGCCGATCGCATACACCGCATCGTCCGCCAGCGGGCCGAACGGGGCGTGAGCGATCACCTTCTCAAGCACGCTCACCCCGTCGCGGAGCGCCGTGACGTTGAACAGGAGCACCTTCACGCGGCTCGTTGTGAGCGCCTCCCCGATGACGAATTCCCGCCGCAGCACGGCACTGTGGTGCTTGGTCTCCGGATGAGCGGCGAGCATGCGCTCGCACTCCTCCGACGCGTCCCGCAAGTGGCCCTGCTTCATACGGCAATCGATGACGACCAGCCACGCGCGCTCGGCCGCTGACGACTTCGGGTCCCGCGCCACCACCCGTGCGGCCAGCGAACGAGCCGCCCCGTAGTTCTTGCGGTCGAATTGGCGCTGCGCCGCGGCGAGCGTCTGCTCCGCCGACTCCCGTGCAACGGCCACCCCGGCTGCCGCGGAAACCACGGCACAGCACAAGAGGACGCGAAAGGCATTCCGAGGGTCAGATTCGCGCATGTGCTTGCCCCACAAGGATCTGCACGCGTCGCCACCATCGGCGCAGTATAACAACGCCGACCGCAAAAGTCAACTTCCCGCGCCTCTGTGCGCTCCTGGCCCCAGACGCGTACACAGCCTAGCCCGGCGCCACAGCGTGCCACCGGCATCGGGGAAGTAGCGGAGGCGCCCTAACGCCACCACACACGAAGCCGCAAGTCGTCGATGCGCTGTGCGATGGCCCGCCCCAGTTCCTCAGCGCGCTCGGTCAGCCCATCGGCGTCCGCGGCCGTCAGCGTTCCGCGACGCCGCAACGCATGTAAACCGCCGAGGCTCTCCTCGAGCACGGCCAGGGCACGCTTGCAGCACGCGATGTTCCCACACAGGGCATCACGCTCGTAGCCGATGCCGTGTCCGCCGGCGAGCGCCGCAACGATGCGCCGGGCCGCCCGCATTGCCGACCCTGCATCCTCGTCGCCGAACACGCGTTCGCGCAGGCGCGCCGTCACTTGGCGCTCGAGCTCCAGCGCGTAGTCCTGAGCCATCAGGAACGCTGGAATCTCGGCGAGCTCCTCGTCGAACCGATCCGCCTCCTCGTCCGACTCGTCGTCCTCGCACGCATACTCACCGAAGATGTCCTCGGGGAGATTCCAGTCCATCTCCTGAGCGATCAGCTCGTCGCGGTCGGGGTGGTCATGGAGTGTCTCGTAGAGCTCGTCGTACTTGGCGTTCAGCACATCCTGCCGCGACAGGTAGTACTCCCAGTCGTCTTCGTCCCAGTCCCCGCGGCCGATGCCGTCGAAGGGCCCGTCGCTGTACGAGTCCCACCCTTCGTCGTGTTCTCGGTTCATTTCGCCATCTGCCCTATGGAGGGTTGGAGCTCACTTCGCGGCTTCCGCGCGTCAGGCGCTCATCCCACAACAGGGAACAAGCGGCACGCTCACACAGGCTTCGTCTCCTAGTGTTCCCGGCCGGGTACCCCTCTCGGGTCGCAGCGCGCCGCCTCGGGGACAGCATCCACACGCTCTCTGTTCATGGTAGGGGAACCGTGTGCCAAGTCAAGCATGGATGTCGTCGTGAGCCGGGGACGTGCTCACATATCTTCCCCAAGATAGTGGAGGAGCTCCCGCTCCTTCATCACGGGGATCTTGTAGTCCTTGGCGTTCATCACGTTCTCGCTGTCCTCGGGCGCTGCCTCGCCCTCGGCCAACCGCCCTTCGCCCGTGACCACGTAGTCGGTCTTGCGCGAGACGGCTTTGGCGATCGTGCACGGATAACGCTTGAGCATCTGCTCGATGCGCGCCTCGTTGAAGCGCCCCTCGAGCACAAACTCCAGCTTCCTGCCGCGCTTGAACGCAGGGTTGACGATGACCATGCCCGGGAGTATCGGGTCCACCTCGTCGGGATCCAGGACCTTGGCCCGGGCGATCTCGTCGTAGACGGCACGGATCTGGACCTGCCCCTTCTCTTTGCGCGCATCGGGGTCGGCATTGTCGAACACCTTGAACATCATGCCGACCTCGACCCAGTCGTTGCGCCCCAGGTCGACCATCACGTGCTGGCCATCGGGGTCGACCACGAGCACCTTGCCGTCCACGGGCTCGGCGGCCTGGCCGGGCACAAGCGGGCCGGTCGTCTTCTTCGGGAACCGCAGGTCTCTGATCACCTCTTCCTTCTTCTTCACCGTGTGCGCAAGATCCTTGGTGTCCTTCGTCAGCGCGTTCACCTGCTTGATCAGCTTCGTCTTCTCGGCCTTGAGCGCCTCCACTTCGGCCGTCAGGTCAGCGCGGGTCTTGTCCAACTCCCCCTGCACCGTCGTCTTCTCGGTCCGCAGGCGTGCCACGATCACCTTCTCGGCCTTCACCTGCTCGTCCTTGGCCTTCGCTTTCTCCACGACGTCCACGCGGGCCTCGTCGCGCTGATCCTTCGCAACGGCGAGCTGGCCTTCGAGGTCTTGCACCACCTTCTCCACCGCGGCGCAGCGGTCGGCGTAGGCCTCCAGGAGCGTCTTCATGTCGTCGAACGGACCGCTCACCGCGTCGTCGCCAGCGGGTGCGGCGCTGGCGGGAAGTGGGGCCTTGCTCTCGAGTTCCTTCTTGAGCCCTTCGAACTCCCCGCGGGCACCCTCGTAGGTCAGGCCCACGAGGCGTTCGTACTGGCGGAACTTGTCCTGCTCAGCCTTCGCGCTCTTGTCCATCTGAATGATTCTGTCGTCCCGCTTCTTGACAAGGTCCTCCATGTCGCCGACCTTCATCCCCAGCACGATGGTGCTCAGCAGCAGCCCCACAAGGAGCACCGAGAGGATGATGATAGGAACGGGCGACGCCCCACGACCCCGGGCGATCCGGCGAGTGGCCATACTGCGCTCTCCTGATGGCTCGGCGAACGGTCTCAAGCGCGCACACCTGCGCGCAGCCGTATTCTACCGTCAGTGGTAGACATATGTCAAGGCCGAATTGACCCCGCCTGCCTGATACGTACTGGCGGATCCCTGGAGCCCCCGGCTTGGTCGCCCGCCATCCTCGCCTTACCATTCGGCGCTTGACAGACGGCAGTCCATCGCCAATAATGCGGACCGCTGGTCCAGATTCCCATTCCTTGCTGTTCGAGAAAGGCCACGAGATGGCAACAACAGACGGTCGGCCCGATTTCGACGCGCTCGCCTCTACCCCCCGCGGCTTCGCACCCGCCGAGCGCTCCCCGGTAGGCCACGTGCCCACCATCGCGCTCACCCCCGTCGCCGATGGCCGCACCGGAGCCTACGAGGAGAATCTCGAACGCACCTGGCGCATGACCGAGAAGGTCTACAACCTGCTCGCCTCCAACGTGCGCCTGCCCGACGGCACGCCCATCCGAATCGTCGTCGCCCCCGAGATCGTCTACGGGCCACGCAGCGGCGCCATCGCCCAGAAGTACTACGCCGAGCAGGGGGTCACCGCCAACATCTTCCTGAGCCGAAGCTGGTCGTACAGCGACGAGCTGATGAGCGCGTGCCAGGGCATCGGGTCCACCGAGTGGCAGCAGGCCGCCTACGGCCTCAACCAGACCGACCGGCCCGGAGCCGTGTGGCTCAAGGCATTCACCGCCGCCATGGACGAGAAGCTCCGGCCCATCTTCTGCATCTACTCGCCCGACCTCGAGGACGAGAATGGCCCCCTGTGCCCCTTCGTGGCCCAGCGCCTCGTGCGATTCGCCCGCTGCGCCGCTGCCGTGGCCGAGATGCGGGGCAAGAACTACCTCTCGATCGGCAGCGTCTCTATGGGGATCATCGGCTCCGACGTCCGCCGCAACATCCTGCTCCAGTACTTCGGCATGGGCAGCGTGTCGTACGACATGGTCGGCCTCCAGGGCAGGATGGCTCGCGGCCTCTACGACCACGAGGAGCTCGAGCGCGCGGTCAAGTTTCTCGGGAAGTTCAAGAAGGTGTTTGGCCGCGGACGCCGCCCCTACAAGGCCAAGGACCTGGTCCGCGAGTGCTGCAAGATGGCCCTCATCACCCGCGACCTCATGGTCGGCAATCCCCGCCTCGCCGACCCTGCCGTCGGCAAGGCCCAAGGCTTCAAAGCCGACGTCGAGTATGCCCAGGGAGCCAACGCCATTGCCGCCGGCACGCAGGGCCAGCGACAGTGGACCGATCTGTACCCGAACTTCGACGTCACCGAGAGCATCCTGAACAGCTCGTTCGACTGGAACGGCTTCCGCGCCCCCTACACCGTGGCCACCGAGAACGACTCCAAGAACGGCATCGGGATGCTCATCGCCACCCTCCTGACCGGCGCCCCACAGCTCTTCGCCGACATCCGGACCAACTGGACTCCCGAGAGCATCGAGGCCGCCACGGGAACCGACGTGGCGGACATCGTGCCGCGCGGCATCATCGACAAGCGGAACTCCGGCGCCGGCGCCCTCGACTATGCCCTCGACGTCTTCGGCCTCGTGCCCGGCGGCGAGGACATGACGATTCAGGAAGCCTGGAACGCCATCCGCTCCGACGAGTCGCTCCAGAAGACCCTCATGGAGCAAGCCATTGCCGGCACCACCTACATGAAGGCGGCCCTCGAGTACTTCCCCGGCGACGGCCTTTCGAGCCACTACCGCACGCCCGGCGGCATCCCCATGACCGCCTATCGCTACAACGTCGTCGGCAACGAGATCACGTGCTCCGTCGTCGAAGGCGAGACGGTCGAGCTGCCCAGAGACGTCGCCGACCACATCAGCGACGTCACCGACAAGACCTGGCCCGAGACCTACTGGGCGCCGCGCGACATGACCAGCTTCGAGTACATGAGCCGCATCGGGCCGAACCACGACGCCAACAGCTTCGGCCTCATCGGCGCCGACCTGGTTACCACCAACGCCATGCTTCGCATTCCCGTCGACATGCACAACGTGCCCAGGGACAAGATCTTCCGCCCCACCATGTGGGATCGGTTCGGCGGCGACGACTACCGCGCCTGCGAGAAGCTCGGGCCGCTCTACCTGTAGGCTCCCAACACCAAGTCCTTACATGCGGGCTCCCCCCACCGGCAACCGCCAGCGGGGGGAGCTTGCGTTCTGAGACGACCTCGCCGGCTTCACGCTCCGAGGACTTCGGCCACCATCGCCACGTCGTCCTCCACCATGCGGTCGTTGTCGCCGCGGTGGATGCCCACGTTCACCATATCAGTGGGCTTGATGTTGGCGAAGGCAAACTCGAAGGCCTCGCGGGGATCCACGCGGCCGGCTCCCATGATCTTGTAGCCGATGCAGGGCTTCTGGATCCGACGGATCGCCTCGACCGCACGCGGCGGGTCCTCGGGCTTGAACTTCTCGCCCTTGCCGTCGTGGAGGCTGCCGCAATTGTAGAAGCACACGGCGTGGAAGTCGGCGATGCCCAGGCTGTCGACCCACAGGTGTGCCTCGGGAGCGTGGCCTGCCACGCCCGCGGGGATGCCGTGGCTGCGGAAGCGCCCGAGCCACTCGGCCAGCGAATCGCGGTCCTGCTCGGCGTAGCAGGCGTCCACCTGTCCGCCGTGGATGTAGGCCGCCTTGGCGCCCGCCCACACCGCGCGGTCGATGGCCTGCGGGATGCTGCGGGCCCCGCTGTCGGCCCCCACCTGTGCGATCCACTGGATCGTGCCGCCCTCGTTGTAGTACTCGCGCAGCAGGCGGTGGATGTGCGGGTCCGACCGCATGATCGTCGTGTTCACGCCTGCCGCCTCCGCGCGGTGCAGCGTCTCCTTGAGGCGGGCGGTGGTGTAGTAGTTCAGCATCTCCTCGTCGCGCTCGCGGCTCTGGTGGCTGAACCCGCTGAACGGGTTGCCGCCGATGATGAACCGCGTGACCTTCAGCTCGAGGATGTTCACGGTCGGGAGCATGCAGGAGTCCTTTCGTCGGTCAGCTTGGGTGCCTCACAGCCCTGGCAACTTCCACTCGAAAGTCTACGACGAGCAGCCGCCGGGCGCAAGGCCGCCCGATGGCGCCGCGAGCACCCTTTGACTCCCCAGCCCCACCGGCGTAGACTGTGCCCCACACGCGGCGGCTTGGACACATCAGACCTCTGCTCTGGAGGGACCCGACCATGCGGACAACCTGTCGTGCGTTCGTGATCCTTGGGCTCATTTGTCTGTTAGGGGACATTGCGATGGCCGACGACCCGTGGGTCGTGCTGGAAGGCAAGGAAGGCTTGGGCAAGGGGAAGCACGTCGTGCTCCTTGCCGGCGACGACGAGTATCGCTCCGAGGAGCTCATCCCGCAGCTCGCCAAGATCCTCGCCGTCCATCATGGATGCAAGTGCACCGTCCTGTTCGCCATCAACAAGCAGACGGGGGAGATCGACCCGAGCACGCAGGACAACATCCCCGGGCTCGAGGCCCTCGCCTCCGCCGACCTGATGATCATGTGCCTCCGCTTCCGCGACCTGCCCGACGACCAGATGAAGCACATCCTGGACTACACGAACTCGGGGCGGCCGATCATCGCGCTCCGCACGTCCACCCACGCATTCAACTTCCGCAAGCACAAGACCTACGCCAAATGGAGCTTCCGCTCGCCCGACCCCAAGGGCGGCTACGGACGCGAGGTCTTCGGCGAGACCTGGATCAACCACTACGGACACCACAAGGTCGAGAGCACCCGCGGCGTCGTGGCCGAGGGCATGGAGAAGCACCCCATCGTCCTGGGCTGCGAGGACATCTGGGGTCCCTCGGACGTCTACGGCCTCACCACCCTCCACGGCGACTGCAAGCCGCTGATCATGGGCCAGGTGCTCTCGGGCATGAAGCCCACGGACAAGCCGAACCCCGAGAAGAAGGCCATCCCCGTGGCTTGGCTCAAGACCTACACGGGCACGGCGGGGAAGGCGTCGCGCATCTTCACCACCACGATGGGCCACGCGGGCGACTTCCAGAGCGAGGGCTTCCGCCGCCTCCTCGTCAACGCCGCCTACTGGGGCATGGGGATGGAGGACAAGATCCCGCCGAGGAGCAAGGTGGATATCGTGGGCACCTACGACCCCAAGCCCATCGGGACGGGCGGCTTCCGCAAGGGCCTCAAGCCGAAGAACCACGGGCTGTAGAAGCAGAACCACCCTTGAATGCACCAGGGCGGCGCCCCGACAGGACGCCGCCCTGTTTGTTCTGTGGCCGCACCAGGATATGGCCTACTTGAGCTCGACACTCCAGTAGGCATCGTCGACGAAGTGCCGCCAGGAGCGGTACTTCTCGTTGCGGATCCTGAGGCGGATGAGAGGCGAACGCCGCGGCTTGTAGGGACGGCGGATCAGCTTCAGACCCGCCTCCTCGGGAAGGCGTCCGCCCTTGCGCGAGTTGCACGCCACACAGCAGCACACCAGGTTGCCCCACGACGACCCGCCACCGCGCGAGCGCGGCACCACGTGGTCGAGCGTGAGCTCCGACGTCGGGAAACGCCGCCCGCAGTACTGGCACCGGCTCTCGTCGCGAGCGTAGACATTCCGCCGGTTGAACGTCACCACCCGAGCCGGCAGCCGGTCATAGACGAGCAGCCGCAGGATCTTCGGCACCCGCACCTCGAAACTCACCGTCCGCACGTAGTCGTGATCGTCGTCCGCGAAGCTGTCGCGCAGAGCCGACAGCTCGCACCAGCTCTCGAAGTCGTGCGTCTCGAACCGGTCGTCCTCGAGACACACCACCTCCGCTACGTCCCGGCACAACAGCGAGAACGCTCGGCGCGCGGATACGATGTGGATTGGCAGGTAGAGCTTGTTGAGGACCAGCACACTGGCGTCCAGCGCGCTGGCATTAGCAGCACACATGGTCGCCCTCTTTTCTCCACGTCGAAATATCATAGCGCATGGAAAAGGGCTTTACAAGGCCCTGGAGGCGATTCATGCGGATCTCAGGGATCGGGCACGGCGGGTGGTTGACACGCCGATGCGCCCATGCTAGCCTCTCTGCCATGTGCAAAGGGCCGGCGCGAACGGCGAGTTCGCCGGCACTCGAGCTTCCCGAGAACCTCACGCGCGGAGACTCCCGAATGGACGACAACGGACGAGTCCTGGCCATCGGCGCGCATCCCGACGACGTGGAGTTCCGCTGCGCCGGCACCCTGGCGCTCCTGCGCCAGAAGGGCTACGAGATCACCATCGTGACCGTGGCCAACGGCGACTGTGGGAGCACCCAGCACCACTCGATGGAGATCGCCCGCATCCGCAAGGCCGAGGCCGCCGAGAGCGCCGCCATCCTCGACGGACGCTACTTCTGCCTCGACGAGGGCGACCTCGCCTTCGGCTTCGACATGGAGACCCGCCGCAAGGTCACCAACGCCATCCGCGAGGTCGACCCCTTCATCGTCTTCACCCACCCCCACGAGGACTACATGGCCGACCACGAGATCACGAGCCGCCTCGTGCGCGACGCCTGCTTCGGCGCCCCCATCCCCAACTACGGCGGCTACGGCAACCTCCCCCACACCGACCACATCCCCTACCTCTACTACTGGGATTCCATGGAGGGCGTCGACTACCTGGGCCGCCCCATGCCCGTCCATTTCCACGTGGACATTGCGACGGCCATGGAGACCAAGAAGCACATGCTCCAGTGCCATCGCAGCCAGCGCGAGTGGCTCATGCGACAGCACGGCCTCGACGAGTACACCAACTCCATGGTCGAGTGGGCGGCAGCCCGCGGCAAGGAGGCCGGCTGCGAATACGCCGAAGCCTTCTGCCAGCACCGGGGGCATGCCTATCCGAGGGAGAACGTGCTGGCAAACATCCTTGGCGAAGAGGTGGTGAAGGCGCTTGACTGACGTTGCTTCCTGAGACCCGGTTCGCTAGAATGCAGTTATGGGCCTCAGCGCTGCCGAACCAGGGAGGCATCGGAGGGAAGGGACGTGAAGAAGACGGCGACAGTGGACTATGCGAAGCGCATCCGGCGCGACCCTCGCATCTGTGGCGGCCAGCCGGTCATCAAGGGCACGCGCGTGCCCGTCCGCACCATCCTCGCCAGCCTGGCCGAGGGGGCGAGCACTGAGGAGATTCTGCGGGACTTCCCAACCCTCTCCGAGCCCGACGTGAGGGCGGTCATCGCCTTCGCAGCCACATCGGCCGAAGAAGACCTTCCCATCTCCGCTGTTCCCAGCTTGACATGAACATCAAGCTCGATGAGAACATGCCCGCCGCCCTCGTCGACGCCCTTCAGGCTCTGGGCCACGACGCCGACACCGTGCCACAGCAAGGCATCGCGGGACGAGACGACCGTGTTGTGTGGAATGCCGCGCAGCGGGCAGGCAGGCTCCTGATCACGCAGGACCTCGACTTCTCCGATGTTCGCCGCTACCGGCCGGGGACCCACTGCGGCCTGCTCCTCGTGCGCCTGCGCAAGCCGGGCCGGGCCGCCCTTACCGCGAGGGTGAGCGCTGCCTTCGAGACCGAGCAGGTCCAGACGTGGCAACAGTGCTTCGTCGTCCTCACCGACCACAAGCTCCGCATCCGCCGCCCCTGACACCTGCTCCGTGTTCCGGACAAGACCCCGTGTCACTAAGGTCACCAACGCCATCCGCGAGGTGGACTCGATGGTCGAGTGGGCGGCAGCCCGCGGGAAGGAGGCCGGCTGCGAATACGCCGAAGCCTTCTGCCAACACCGGGGGCATGCTTATCCGAGCGAGAACGTGCTGGCGCAGATCCTGGGCGCGGAGGTGGTGGCCTCCGTGGGTTGACCTGCGGTGGGCAGGCGACGCTCAACGACCGTCTCTCAGGAGGCAGGACTGGAGCGTTGCGCGAGGCCGCGGTATACTGGCCGCGTGGCCTGGGGAAGCCGCAGGAGCCGTGTGGCATGAGCGTGCTCGAGAGGATGGTGCGTGCCGTGGAGAAAGTCAGGGACCGGCTCGTGCGTGCGTGCGCCGCACTCGAGGCAGCGGGAGTTCGGTATGCGGTGATCGGCGGCAACGCCGTTGCCGCGTGGGTGGCAACCGTCGATGAAACAGCCGTGCGGAACACACGGGACGTCGATATCCTGATCGAGCCGGACGACTTCGATGCGGCCAGCAAGGCCCTCGAGGCCGCAGGCTTCGTCTACCGACGCGTGCCCGGCGTCGACGCGTTTCTCGACGGCCCTCAAGCCCGTGTCGGGGATGCGGTGCACGCCGTGCTGGCCCGGCAGAAGGTCCGCCAGGAGCACTCCGAGCCTGCCCCCGATGCCTCCCACGCGGTGCCGCTGGCCGACGGCCTTCGTGTACTCGCCCTCGATGCCCTCGTCCGCATGAAACTCACGAGCTTCCGCCGCAAGGACCAGGTGCATCTTCTCGACCTGATCGGTGTGGGCCTCGTCGGCGAAAAGAACCTGCCCGAGCTCCCTGAGCAGCTCGCCGCCCGCCTCCGCGAACTCATCGAGAACCCCGACCACTAGCCCGCATTCCTCACCAGCTC
>Ga0272441_10006983_pt1 | contig 18591 bp, 17 predicted proteins | sample SSMProp6N_FD_193582 | JGI IMG/M metagenome (GOLD analysis project Ga0272441, IMG submission 193582) | Marine sediment archaeal communities from Little Sippewissett salt marsh, Falmouth, MA, United States - SSM-Prop-6N | ecosystem: Environmental > Aquatic > Marine > Wetlands > Sediment ... | reverse complement strand
TGTCTTTGGTCGATGGAATCTCCTCGCCTGTTATACTGCAGGCATCGCTGAGCGCACGGGCAAACGCCTTGAAACAGGTTTCTGTCAGGTGGTGAGCGTTGCCTGTGGCAAAAATGCTAAAGTGCAAGGTTATCCCGGCATTAAAGGCCAGCGCCCGGAAAAATTCAGGTATGAGTTCGAGCTGCAGGTCGCCCACGCTACCATGAAAAATATCATCGGCATGGATGGCAAAATATGGCCTGTTGGAAATATCGAGGCAGGCTTCCACCAGTGATTCATCCATCGGGATCTTGGCAAGCCCATAGCGGGTGATGCCCCGCTTATCGCCCAAGGCCTTTTTCAGGGCCTGTCCAAATACAATGCCGATATCTTCTACGGTATGGTGCAGATCAACATGCACATCCCCATGTGCTTTTATGTCTATTCCTATACCGGAGTGTTTGGCAAAGGATTCGAGCATATGGGAGAGAAAGCCGGAAGGAATATCAATATTGGTCTCTCCCCCCTCAAGGTTTATCTTCAGCGTGATCTGGGTCTCCTTTGTATTTCTGGTAATTGTGGCCGTACGCATCATTCCTCCACACCTGAGGATTCTTTGAATATATCAATAACCCTCTTTATTGTATTAAGATCTGCCCCCCCTTGGGCAAAAAGCGCCTTTCCTCCTCCTCGACCGCCAACAACGTCCATCGCATGTTTCATAAATTTGCCTGCATTGAATTTATCTCCCACATCAGCGGTAGCCATAGTAATGAAGGTTGCCTTATCTTCGCCTGAGGAAAATAAAAGAACAACCCCAGATTTTATTTGTTCTTTCACACGGTCTCCGACATCACGCATCTGGGCTATATCAACATTCCCGACAGGCTTAATCACCACGGCACCAAGAGATGTAGTAAATTCCTTTTCATCGGACCTGCCTTGGCCTGTAGCAATTTTTACATTCAACTCCTTTATACTGTTCTCCTGCTCTCTTATTCTGGTCTGCATGGAAGAAAGCCTCTGGACAATTTCTTGGGCTGAACACTTCAGTTGATCACTAAGCTGCATGATAATTTCACCAAGATCTCTGAAGTGGTTCAATGCCTGCATCCCGGCAATGGCTTCTATCCTACGCAATCCGGCGGAAACGCTTGCCTCCGATAGGATTTTTACCAGCCCGATTTCTCCGGTGGAATGGCAATGAGTTCCACCGCACAGTTCGACCGACAGATCACCGCCCATGGTGACCATGCGCACTTCATCGCCGTACTTCTCGGTAAACAGAGCCATGGCTCCTTTTGTCAAGGCCTCATCCTTGCTGGTAATGTTGGTCTCTACCGGTAGATTCGCCAGAACATACTCATTGACAAGGTCTTCCACCTGTTGACTCTCAGCGGGGCTCAGCGGGGCAAAATGGGTGAAGTCAAACCTCAGCCTGGCATCTGTTACAAGGGAGCCGGACTGGTGAACATGGTCTCCCAACACCTCTCTTAAGGCTCTCTGCAGCAGATGGGTGGCGCTGTGATGACGCATGATACTCCTGCGCCGCGCGATATCCACCTGTAAATTCACTTCCTGCCCTTTAGAAAGTTTTCCCTCCATCACCTTGATACGGTGCATGATCATGCCTGACTCATTCTTGGTGGTTTCGATCACTTCCGCCTTAAATCCGGGAGCCTCCATAAAGCCGCTATCCCCGACCTGACCGCCGGACTCGGCGTAAAACGGAGTTGTATCGGTAACGACCAAGCCTTCCTGTCCCTTTTCAAGTGTTTTTACCGGCCCGGATTCCTGCACTTTTTCCGAAATAGGTTGTATGGCAAGCACCTTGCCTTTTGCTTCCAGAGAATCATATCCTATAAATTTTATATGTTCTGAGCCTTTTTCAAGCAGCGCATCAAAGCGAATATCAGTTTTAGCACCGAGACTTATCTCACCGAAACTCGATGATGATCGCGCCATCTCACGCTGGTGTTCCATTTGAGTATCAAAGCCTTCCTGATCGATACCGAGCCCCTCCTTACCGGCGATATCAGCTGTGAGATCAACCGGAAATCCAAAGGTGTCGTAGAGCATGAACAACTCATCTCCGGGGATCGCATCCTGTCCTGTACGCTTGAGACCGGCCATAATCTCGTCCAGCATGCTAAGCCCACGGTCAAGGGTTTTGAGAAAACGTTCTTCCTCGTTTACAACCACCTTGTTGATAAAATCACTGCGTTGTGCGAGTTCAGGATAGACATCGGTCATCTCACGCACTACCTGCATGGTTATCTCATGCAGAAACGGCTTTGTGATCCCCAAAAGCCGGCTATGCCGTGCAGCTCGACGGATTATCCGTCTGAGAACATATCCGCGTCCTTCATTCGAAGGCATAATCCCGTCACAGACAAGAAATGCGCTGGCCCTGGCGTGATCGGCAAGTACCCGGATCGAGGTATCGGAATCCGGATTGCTTCCATAACTGCTGCCGGCAGACCGAGCTATAAACGTGATGTAAGGTTCAAACAGATCGGTCTCATAATTGCTCTTCACTCCCTGCAATATTGCAGTTATGCGCTCAAGCCCCAGTCCGGTATCAATATTCGGATTAGGCAGTGGGCTCAGCTTTCCCTTTTCGTCCCGATTGAACTGCATGAACACCAAGTTCCAAAGCTCAAGATAGCGGTCACAATCACATACGCCGAGCTTGCAATCAGGTTTCCCGCAACCTACCTGCGGGCCCTGGTCAAGAATAATCTCCGAGCAGGGACCGCAGGGACCGGTATCCCCCATGGCCCAAAAATTGTCTTTATCTCCGAGACGTACTATCCGCTTCTCAGCCACCCCGATTTTGTCCCTCCAGAGACCGAAAGCCTCGTCGTCACTCGTATGTACGCTTACCCAGAGCACATCGGGATCCAGACCCATTCGATTCACCAACAGATCCCAGGCAAACTCGATGGCTCCCTGTTTAAAATAATCACCGAATGAAAAATTGCCCAGCATCTCAAAAAACGTATGGTGCCTGGCGGTATACCCGACATTTTCCAGATCGTTATGTTTTCCCCCTGCCCGCACGCACTTCTGAGATGATGTCGCCCGTGTATACGGACGGGGATCACTTCCCAGAAAGGTCCCCTTGAATTGAACCATTCCGGCATTGGTAAACAGCAGGCTGGGATCATCTTTCGGCTCAAGAGATGAACTGGGCACCAAAGTATGCCCGTTTTCCTGAAAATAGTCGAGAAAAAGGCTGCGTATTTCAGATCCTTTCATTTAAGTATCTCCATCTAAGGTGTGTAGTATGGTTTCATAATTAAAGCCGCGGTTGCTCATGTAACGTATCAGCTTTTCCCGCTGCATTTCTCTGCGTTTTTTTATATTCATTATAATTCGCTTTTCCTCTGATATCTCATCCGGAATATCATGTAGCGCGCGTTCAATCAACTCTTCAGAAATTGAGAGACGCTTGAGAAAATATCTGATATAAGCATCCCCGTAGCCCTGCTTTGCTTTCAGGACAGCTCGTCGCTTTGTGTATTCTTCATCGTTGATATAGCCGAACTCGTCAATTCTGCGGAACACTTGTGCGATTACTTCTTGAGAAACACCTCTGGTCTCAAGTTTTTTTTTAACTCAAACGAGGATATCGCCCTACGCCCGATAACCATCAGGGCATAGCTCAGGGCATTATTCAATGTCTCGATATTCGCCATCTTGAAATAACTTGTGCTTGTCTTGGCCTTCATCCGCTGACTCTGCTATATCTCCCTCAAACATATCCCACTTCGAATCGCTGGTCCCGGCAATACCTTTCATGCGCAATGCAAAGTCATTGGGATTTGTCGCCTGACGCAAGGCCTCGTTATAACTTATCCTGCTATCCTTAACTAATAACATCAGGGACTGGTCAAAGGTCTGCATGCCATAAGCAACGGTTCCCTCGGCAATGGCATCCGGAATCTCTCCGGTTCGAAGCTCATCCCCAATGCATTCCCTTATCCGCGCTGTGCTTACCAGCACCTCGGCCGCGGGAGTCATTCCCTTCCCATCTATTTTGGGCATCAATCGCTGAGAAATAACAGCTTTCAAAACCCCTGAAAGCTGGAGCCGCACCTGAAACTGCTGGTGGGGCGGGTATACCGTTACAATTCGCATGATTGTTTCCACCGCATCCAGGGTGTGCAGGGTCGAAATCACAAGATGGCCGGTTTCTGCAGCCAGCAAAGCAATATCGATAGTTTCTTTGTCACGCATCTCGCCTACCAGGATTACATCAGGGTCCTGTCTAAGAGCTGCCCTGAGCGCCATGGCAAACGAATTGGTATCTGAGCCTACCTCTCTCTGGTTGATGATCGATTTGCGATCTTTGTGCAGAAACTCGATAGGATCTTCAATCGTAATCACGTGGCAATTACGATTGGTATTTATATGATTTACCATACCTGCCAGTGTGGTTGATTTTCCTGATCCCGTAGTGCCGGTAACCAGAATTAATCCCTTGCGTTCCAGACTGATACGTTTAAGTGTCTCTGGCAAATTGAGTTCGTCAAGACTGGGAGGATCGGTAGGTACCACCCTGAATACCATCCCGAAGCTGCCCCGCTGCCTGAAACAGTTCACCCTGAATCGCGCCACATTTGAGAGGCTGTAGGCAAAATCAATCTCATTGGTTGTTTCAAACTTGGCCTGCTGGTATTGATTCATGAGGCTTTGGGCAATGTCGGATATATTATCGTTGGAGAGCTTCTCATAATCCTTTAAGGGAAGCAGAGCACCAAATCTCCTTAGGACCGGGGGCAGGCCCACCTTAAGATGAATATCAGAAACCCGCATATCTACTGCTTTCTTCAATATTTTGTTAATATCCATTTAACCCTCCTGATCATCTTTGGGTTTTGCCTGAGCCGGATCAAGCTTCTCTTTTACAGCCGCACATATTTCCTGGTACAATTCGGGATGTTCTTTCAAGTACAGCTTGGCGGCCTCACGACCTTGCCCTAATCTCTGTTTATTATAGTTATACCACGCACCGGCTTTGTCAATTATGCCTATTTCCGGGAGCGCTCCAACATCCAACAGCTCTCCATATTTGGAAATGCCTTCCCCAAACATTATGTCAAATTCCACCTCTTTAAAGGGCGGTGCCATCTTGTTCTTGACAACCTTGACCTTTGTGCGGTTTCCAATCACTTGGCTGCCATCTTTGATGGGACCGCCATTTCGTATCTGCAACCTGACAGAGGCATAAAATTTCAATGCATTTCCGCCTGTGGTTGTCTCAGGGTTCCCATAGAGAATCCCGATTTTCATTCTGGTTTGATTGATAAACACGGCCGTCGTTTTTGTTTTCGAGATAGCCCCTGAAAGTTTTCTGAGGGCTTGAGACATGAGCCGGGCCTGGAGCCCCATATGAGCATCGCCCATATCCCCTTCAATTTCCGCCCTGGGAACAAGGGCAGCTACAGAATCGATCACAACAATATCCACTGCGTTTGATCGGACCAGAGTCTCGGCGATGTCCAGGGCCTGTTCTCCTGAATCAGGCTGGGAAACCAGCAAATCATCTATGTTTACCCCAAGCTTTTGGGCATAGCTCACATCCAGGGCATGTTCGGCATCAATAAACGCCGCCACTCCGCCTGTAGCCTGTGTAGAAGCAATGCAATGCAACGCCAGGGTGGTTTTACCGGAAGATTCCGCACCGTAAATTTCAGTCACTCTTCCTCTGGGAATCCCCCCGATTCCCAACCCCTGATAGTCGAGAAGCAGGGATCCGGTCGATATAACCGGTATACCAGCTATTGCGGATTCGGAACCCATGCGCATGATGGATCCTTTCCCGTATGAACGTTCAATCTTGATGATAGCATCCTCTAAAGCTCGTTTTCTGCCATCTTCCACATTTATCCTCCTTTAGGCATCATAACGCTCCTGTGTAATACACTATATCGTGCACCTTGGCTGGATAGTTTACTCTGAAACAGAAGCACTTGTGTTGCCGTAAATGTTTCTTGTGTAAATTCTATGCCAAGGTCTACCATAGTTGGCACCTTTAGTCTACCCAGGGTGATGTGTGATTTGAACTCTCGACGTTCTCTTTCGATACCGAACTGAAAACTCAAAGCGTCGATTGAGCCTGCCAGATGTGACAGATTCTCTATATTACCAGTCAGGCCGATCCAGACTATTCGGGGCCTGCGAACATTCGGAAAAACACCGAGCCGGGACAGTGTCAATTTCAAACATGAATATTGAGCGACAACATCATCAAGTCCCAAAGAGAGCGTCTCCACAAAAGATTCATCGATGTTCCCGAGAAACTTCAGGGTGAGGTGCATGCCTTCCGGCCGAACCCACCTGACAGCGGGATTTTTTTCTCTCAGGCCAGATACTATGTCCTGAATCGAGTCTTTGATCTCTTCAGGAAGAGCAATTGCTATAAAGGCCCTGATCATAGATAAAAGACCTCAACATAAAGAGGCTTGCCTTGGCAGAAACGGTCTTATTTCCCGCTCTACCGAAAGCGAAGCGCAGGCACCGTGTAATATGGTTTGTGCTTGTGCCGACCGAAATCCATACCGTGCCGACCGGTTTGTCTTTTGTTCCACCACTTGGACCTGCAATGCCAGTGGTAGCAATCCCTACATCAGCGCTCGTCAGGCGTAAAACTCCCTCGAGCATTGCCTCTGCAACCTCCCGGCTGACTGCTCCATGGATTTTCAAATCTTCCTCTTTTACCCCCAACACCCTGTGTTTGACCTCATTATTATAAGCGACAATCGAGCCTAAAAAAAACATCGAGCTGCCGGGAACTTGCGTGATAAGATGACCAATAAGCCCCCCCGTGCAGGATTCAGCACAGGCGACACGCAAATCGCTGGTTTGCAGTATGCTGGCAACCGAAATGCTTAAATTTGTATTCTCCAGGGCATATTTGTCGAGAATTGTTCGCACCTGTGCCTCCAGATGCATAGGGGTAACCACGGTAATTTCCATTTCATGCGGTAAAAATCCGCAGTGCCTGGCCAGAGGTCCAAGCATTGCTGCAATTTCAACCTCGCCTTTACCAAACACCGGGATGTTGACCATCTCTGATCCCCGCTCAGGCAGTTCATCCAGAAGTTCGGACAGCATGGCTTTGGCCTCTTTGGGGACTCCCGGTAAAAAAATGACCCGGGTATTGTCAAGCAACAATTCGATCCCTTGGGCCTGTCCGACCGGGTTGTCAATGTCCTTGCGGGCAGAACTGCACAGGCTTAAATTGTCGATAGCAGTCAGCGTTGTGTCGTCGGGTGTCTGTCCAAGCCCCCCGGTAACAAGAATCATCCCGGAGCGGCAGGCAAGATCATTAACTGCTGAACTCAAAGCATCCGGGCTGTCGGAAAGCATACGAACCTCTATTACATCGATTCCCTTAATCCCGAGCATCGACGCAAATGGCTGCACCAGTGCTTCCTGACGATATCCTGTAAGGATTTCAGAACCCGTAATGATGAAAGACGCTTTCATTTTAGCGTTCCAGGCTGAGTATAAGCCTCAGGAGACAAGCACTCAGGGCACCCGCTAGCATGTCGTCAGCCATGATTCCCAGCCCTCCGGGAAACTCGCGCTCCACTGTTCTCACAGGCGGAGGTTTCAGAATATCAAAAATACGGAAGAGTATTGTGGCATACAGGATGTGCGAAAGCTTTTTCGGGCGGGAAATCAGGGCGATCAAAATGCCTGCCACTTCATCAATCACCACCCGTGAGGGACCCTTACCCCAAAATTTTTCCATGGCATCCGAGGCCTTCCATCCCAGCAGGGAGATTCCTGCAATAATTATGAGATACCGGAACAACGAAAGTCTTCGAATCAGAAAAAATAGTGGCAGGGCTGCAATGGTACCTGCCGTACCGGGAGCCTTGGGGAAGTATCCAGCACCGAAAAAGGTAGCAATCAAGGAATATAGGTTGCGGAACATGTTTAAGGGGTCTGTCCGGTTCTGAGCTTGTCGATCTTGGTAACGATTCCGGAAACCGAATCAGAACGGATTTGTATTTGCATCTCTTGCATAAGTTGCTGGAATTGTTTGAGGACTACCTTGCCTTCGGGAGTAAGCTGCGCTCCGATCCTACCGTGCCTGCCTTTTTCCAGAAGGCCTACGCCCATCCGGTCCTCATAATCCCTGACCTTGCCCCAGGCGGCCCGATATGACATTTTTAGATCCAGGGCAGCCTTATGCAGCGATCCGGTTTCATCAACCAGACATAACAGCTTGTAAATGCCCATGCCGAATACGGCTTTGCCCTCCTTTTCCAACCATACCTTATATCCAACATTCATGTGCTGATGATAACACGAAGGCCGCAAATATACAATATAACCAATCATATTGTTTGTAGTTGATTGCGCACCATGAATGCGCTATGAAAACACAGATCATAAAACGCTGGAGTAAGCATGCAGGAATGTTACATAAAAGACTTCCCCGACAATATTGATCAGGAAATAATCATCAAGGGCTGGGTGGCCAACCGGCGCTCGAGCGGCAAGCTATCCTTTCTCATTTTACGCGACGGGACCGGCATCTGCCAGGTCATTGTTGAGAAAGCCCTTCTCCCGGATACCTATTCCGAAATCAAAAAACTGCCCCTTGAATCGTCTGTAATAATACAAGGTTCGGTAGTCAAAGAAGACCGTGCACCGGGGGGTTTTGAAGTCCATGCCAGCGGGGTGCAGATCGTTCACGAATCAGAAGATTTTCCGATCGGCAAAAAAGAGCACGGGCCGGATTTTCTGCTTAAAAACCGTCATTTGTGGCTTAGGTCACCACGGCAGATTGCCATCATGCGCATTCGGGATGCCCTCATTCGGCATATCAGATCCTATTTTTATACAAACGACTTCACCTTGATTGATTCGCCGATTCTCACCACAACCTGCGGTGAGGATACATCCAGTCTGTTTTCGATCGATTACTTTGATCTGGGTAAGGCCTACCTGTCACAGACCGGGCAGCTTTATCTGGAAGCGGCTATCTTTGGCCTCGGCAAGGTATACTGTTTCGGACCCACATTCAGGGCCGAACGCTCCAAAACAAGGCGCCATCTGACCGAGTTCTGGATGATCGAGGGCGAAATGGCTTTCTTCGATCATAAGCAAAACCTTGACCTCCAGGAGGACTTTGTTGCTTATATTGTACAAAACACCATCAGGGATAAAGCCCAGGAGCTGGCTGTCCTCGAACGCGATCTCGCCCCTCTGAAAAAGATTAAGGCTCCCTTTAACCGTATAAGCTACGATGAAGCCTTGGACATTCTACACAAAAATGGCTCGAATATCGAGTGGGGCTCAGATCTCGGAGGAGACGACGAAACCGTTATTACCAGGCTTTTCGACAAGCCGGTATTTATTGAAAACTATCCCAAAAAGACCAAGGCCTTCTACATGAAGCAGGATCCAAAACGGTCTGAGTGCGTGCTTTGTGCTGATCTGCTGGCTCCGGAAGGTTATGGGGAAATTATCGGGGGTTCGCAGCGTGAAGACAATCTCGACATTCTGATGAAATCCATTTCCGACAACGGCCTCGATCCCGAGCGCTACGACTGGTATCTCGACCTGAGACGCTATGGCTCTGTCCCTCATTCCGGTTTCGGCCTCGGTCTTGAAAGGACACTGACCTGGATCTGTGGCCTTACGCATTTGCGCGAGACAATCCCCTTTCCAAGAATGATCTATCGAGCCTATCCGTAAAAAACAATCCTGTATTCCTGCAAAATAAATATGAAAGGATGGAGCGGGAAACGGGATTCGAACCCGCGACTTTAACCTTGGCAAGGTTACACTCTACCACTGAGTTATTCCCGCGTCGAAAAAAACGTATATGCATTTACTCCCTTTTTGTCAAGATTGATTTCGGCCTGAGAGGCAACCCATGACACAAAAGCGATCAGCAGGGCACTTATGACGGATCACGATTGCTTAATAATTTGGAACCTGTTAGCTTTTCAAACTATACCTGCTATAAGAAAGGAGTTTAGATGGATGTGATCAAGATTATGCCGTGCCTTGATATGAAAGAAGGCCGGGTGGTCAAAGGTGTGCACTTCGTGGATATCAGAGACGCCGGAGATCCGGTAGAACACGCCTCGTTTTACCAGAAAGAAGGTGCAGATGAACTGGCCATGCTCGATATCGCCGCCACACTGGAAAACCGTACAACCAGGCTTGAATGGGTAAAAAACGTATCTTCCGTCATCGATATCCCCCTGACCGTAGGGGGCGGCATCGCTTGCGTGAATGATATCGAAGACGTTCTGAAAGCCGGTGCCGGGAAGGTTTCCATGAATTCAGCCGCCATTAAGAATCCGAACCTTGTGAAAGAGGCATCAGAAAACTTTGGCTCGGATACAATAACCATTGCCATTGATTCCTGCCGAAATACGGCTATGCCTTCCGGCTTTGAACTGGTTGTTTCCGGAGGAACCACTCCAATCGGCAAAGACGCTGTAGAATGGGCGAAGCAGTGTGAAGAACTTGGTGCAAGCACATTGCTCCCAACCAGTATGGACGGAGACGGAACATTGAAGGGGTACGATCTTGAATTCACCAGAGCAATAGCTGATGCCGTGAGCCTGCCGGTAGTGGCATCCGGCGGAGCCGGCAGCCTGGATGACTTTTACCGGGCGGTCGTCGATGGCGGGGCGCAGATCCTTTTGGCAGCATCGGTCTTTCATTTCCGGACGTTCTCTATCGTCGAGGTAAAGCGATATCTGAAGGAAAAGGGTCTGGATATAATTTTATAGCCCGACTTTCTCAATAACGGGTTAAAAAACCATACTCCCGAAGCTTCATGTAGACCTACTCATGCTTATACTAACAGGTGACGAACAAAAAATTAACGCCCTTAAAATCCAAGCGCTTATTAAAGATCAGTTTTTTCTATTACCTCCCGGGCGGTTTCTTCCATGATGTAAACCGCATAAATGAGCGACTGGAACCGTTCGTCCTTGGTCTGCCCGTGATAGAAGCGATAGTATATCTGCTGGGCAATGACAGCCAGCCTGAACAGCCCGAAGCAGTAGTAGAAATCGAAGTTGTCTATCTGCGTTCCTGAGCGCTGCGCATAGCGGACAATCAGCTCCTGTCTGGTAAGCGCCCCGGGAATATCGGTAGGCATCAGCCGCAGAGCCTGTAGGTTCGGAGAGTCGTCAGCCTGTACCCAGTATGCCAGCGAACAACCCAGATCCAGCAGTGGATCGCCGATGGTCGCCATCTCCCAGTCGAGAATGCCGATGATCTCCAGCGGGTTGTTGGGTGAGAGCACTACATTGTCAAACTTGTAGTCATTATGAACTATTGCAGTCTTTGGACTGTCCGGTGGCTGTTTCTCCCGCAGCCACTGCATCACATGCTCACAGTCGGGCCCATCGGGGGTACGCGCCTGCCGATACCTTCCTGACCAGCCTTCGACCTGCCTTCTGACATAACCAACGGGTTTCCCGAAGTCCATAAGCCCCATTTCCATATAATCAAGGCCATGGAGCTCCAAGTGCACATCCAAAAGATTTTCACAAAGTTTCCTGGCATTCTCCGGCGTGTAGTGTAACCCTGCTGGTAAATCTTTCCTGAGGATAATACCCTTGATTCGTTCCATCACATAAAATGGACAGCCCATTACCGAATTGTCCTCGTTATAGACAATGGGCCTTGGTGAATAGGGGAAATGCGGATGTAACGCAGTTAGTATTCGGAACTCTCGCTCCATATCATGAGCTGATTTTGCCTTGCGTCCAAAAGGCGGCCGCCTGAGAACCATTTCAATATCTCCTATCCGGATCAGGTAAGTCAGATTGGAATATCCGCTTGGAAACTGGGTGATGGAAAGCCGGCCTTCAAGGCCGGGGATGCTATCCTTCAAGAATGCGTCAATCGTTTTCAGGTCAAGCTCTTCCCCGGAACGCATGTTTACCGGCTTGTCAATTACGTTCATAACAGCCCTCTCTCTTCATCTATTCACTGGCAAAAAATATGCTGAGACAAAATCCATAAGAAAGCGGGCATAATCATCTACCGAGACCTGCCGACCGGCATACTTCCAACGCTTGAGATACCAGTCCTGCAGCATGGCCTTGATTGCTGCAGCCGTCAATTCCTGGTTCACATCAACAAAAACCCCTTCCTTTATTCCCTGCTCAATTATTTCAGAAAAAATGTTTTCTGTGAACAATTCTGCTTCAATGGCAAGCATTTGTTCTTTCTTTTTCAGATTTTTGGTCTCCATATATGCAAAATAAAACCAGGACTGCATTACCTCCGTCAGGTAAAGATGGGTCTGAATTGCCCGCTTCATCCGTTCCCAAGGATCATCGACGCCCTTAAGCTGATCTACAAGCACTCTCGTAATCACAGTTCGGCCCTGCCTCTGCAGCATGTCTAGCAGTTCTTCTTTGCTGTTAAAGTATGAATACAGAGCGCCCATGCTCAGCCCGGTTGCGGCGCTCAAGTCCCTAAGGCTCATAGCAAAAAAGCCCTTTTTGTTACTCAGATGCAAGGCGGCGTCAAATATCCTGACCAGATTTTTTATTGCTACGCCCTCTTTCTTGATCTTGATACTGCTTTTATTTTCAAGAAAAAGTTCACGGCAGATATCCTCTTTAGAGATACGCACCAGGCTCTTGAATGTCTCAAAATTCAAAGTCGGACTCCTCAGCGAAACATTCTACTTCACATCTCGTTCTTCATATTCGCGCAGGATTCGGCGTGCCACTGAAACCTTATGCACTTCGTCAGCCCCGTCATAGATCCTGGCGGCGCGTTCATGCCGATAATAGAAGGGGATAATAATATCGTCGGTCATGCCCAGGCCGCCATGCACCTGCAAGGCCTTGTCGATTACCTTCTGCAAAACATTTGCTACAAAAAATTTGATAAGCGAAATGTCTTCGCGGGCTTCTTTGACTCCCAGATTTTCAATTTTCCAGGCGGCGTTGATGGTCATCAATCTGGCCGCCAGAATATCGGCCGCACATTCAGCTATCCAGGATTGGATAATCTGTTTTGTGGCCAGAGTCTTCCCGTCAGGTGTCATGACTCTGGTGGCGGTTCGTTTGCACATAAGATCAAACATGCGTTTGCAGATTCCCAGCCAGCGCATACAGTGATGGATCCTGCCCGGACCTAAACGATCCTGAGCGATCACAAAGGCATGTCCTTCCGGCCCAAGCAGATTTTTCTGCGGCACGCGGCAATTTTGATATAAAATTTCTCCATGCCCGTTATAGTCGGTTCCCGCCTCACCCATCACCGGAATATTACGCACCTGATTGAATCCCGGGGTGTCGGTAGGTACAATGATCATGCTTGTACGCAGGTAGGGTGGGTTATCGGGGTTGGTTAGGGCCATGACAATCGCAAAAGCTGCACCATCCGAAGACAACGTATACCATTTCTGCCCGTTGATAATATAGTCTTCGCCATCTTTTACGGCAGTGGTGTCCATCATGACCGGATTGGAACCGGGCATCTCTACCTCGGTCATACTGAAACAGCTTCTGATCCGGCCCTCCACCAGCGGCCTGAGGTATTTCTCCTTCTGCTCGCCCGTCCCATACTTGTAGAGGATCTCGATATTACCGGCATCCGGAGCCTGGCAGCCAAAGACATAATGGGCAAAAGGACACCGCCCCAGTGATTCCGATACAAAGGCATGCTCGATCAAGTTCAGTTCCATCCCGCCATACTCTTTGGGGTGGTTGGGCGCCCAGAGTTCCATTTGCTTGACCATGTTGCGTTTTTCTCCGAGCGTTGGGAGCATTTCTCTGAAGGTTTTGTGTAAAAATTCAGGCTCAAGAGGAATCAATTCCTTATCCACAAATTCATCCATCATGCTGGTTATTACTTTGATTTTTTCCGGTACTTCAAAATCAATTTTTTCCTCCTTATTCTTGCCAACTTCTTGTATCTGCTAGCGATACGTAATCAGTGATGCGTCATTGTGTAAGTCCAGGTGAGAAATCACATTGAAGCCAGCCAGCGTAATACGCTCATCGTTGTAAATCATGCGGGTAACCGAGCTGTTCATAATCTGCCAGTTTAAACGCATTGTATTCTCGTTTGACAGGCCTAGAGCCAGCTGCATAACCGCCGCAATGGGTCCGCCTGAGGTAAAAACCACCACGCTCCTTTCCCGGCCTTCTTCCTTGATAATGTGCTTGATGCCGGCATGCACCCGAGCCGTAAACGCCTGCCAGGTTTCTATTTCCGGCTGCTCGTTATCTGCGCTAATCCATCTAAGCATTACCTGTTCAAAAACCCGCTGAAAGGCCTTCTTCTCAGTGTACATGGCATCCAGATCATGCTGAAGGGAAGGGGTCCTTTTGAGCAGTTGCGGGATTATGTCCATAATAATCTGCCGCGAATTGTATTCATTGAGTTCGGCAAGCCCTTTTGGCTGTGGAGCCGACATGCCTCGATTGCGGAAGCATTCGAGCACCACCTGCGCTGTTTGACATTGACGTACAAGGGTGCCACACCAGGCCGAATCAAGACGTAATTCCGTCCGGGCCAGGTATTCTCCTAGCAGGCGAGCCTGGTAAATGCCGAGCTTAGAGAGTTGATCATAGTTGTCATCGCCAAACGATGCCTGTCCATGCCTTACCAAAAACAGAACACTCATATACATCTCTTCCTTTTTAAAACTACTGAAGCACAGTCGATGTGTCAATAAAAAAGAGCGAGCGTTCGTTTTAACTTGCATGCTCAGTTTAAATCATTTAGCGTGTTATGTAATTTCAAATAGGAGTATATCTAGCATCATGAAGATCCTGGTATGCGTAAAACAGGTTCCGGATACAGATAACATCGTCCGCATAGATGATTCCAAGACCTGGATCGAATATCATGAAAAAACTTGTTTCAGAATGAACCGCTATGATGAGTACGCCTTGGAAGAAGCCTTGCGGATCAGAGAAAAATATCCCGAAACATCCATTGACGTTATTTCTCTGGGGCCTGCTCGGGTAGAATCTACTATCAGAAAAGCTCTGGAGATGGGAGCTGACAACGGAATTCACCTCCTTACCGAACAACACTCATTCATGAGCCCGAGTGAAATTGCCACCCTGATCGCGATCGTTGCCAGGCATGGTGGATACCGCCTGATTTTAGCCGGGGTAATTGCCGAAGATGACATGTTCTGCCAGACAGGTCAGATGCTCGCTGCCATGCTTGGTTTGCCCTGTGCCACATCGGTTATCTACCTGGAGCGTGTCAAAGACGGCAAAGCCTTATATGTCGAAAGGGAGATCGAGGGCGGACAGAGGGAATGCCTTCATATAGATCTGCCCGCTGTTCTCACTATTCAGTCAGGCATTAACCGCCCACGCTATCCCTCGCTCTCCAACGTGCTTAGAGCCCGCAAACAAAAGATTCCCCAGCTCAACATCAACGACCTGAGTCCTCCGGAGAGATACGAGCATCTCGCTTGCCTGTCTTACCCGCAACCCCAACTGAAGGGCGAATTCATCCAAGGCTCTCTGGAAAACAAGGCCCGTACACTGTTAAGGGTCCTTCATCAAAAGGGATTACTGTGATAAAGGAACGGCCATGAAAGCCCAGATTGTAATTGTTGCTCAACACGCATCAGGTCAGATCGATCCGGTCACCTATGAAGTGATCGCCTGCGCTCAAGAGCTCGGGCGAAAACAAAATTTCGTATCAGTGGTGCTTGTTCTGGGTAAAGACATCCGTGGACTGGCACAAGAAATCGCCGATACATGCGGAATAGAGGTGATCGGAATCGAAAATGAAGCCCTTGAAATGTACAATGCGGAAGCATATAGGGCAGCGCTTAGCAAGACCTTGCTGCAAATCTATCCCGCCTACATTATGCTGCCGCATACCGCCATGGGTTATGATCTGGCAGCTCCTCTCGCCATCGATCTGAAAGCGGCGTGCATTACAAGCGTCGAGGCAATCGTAACAGCGGACCGTGGCGTATCGTTTCAGCGAACTTTGTTTTCCGGTAAAATTACCGCTCAGATCATGCCCTGCAAAATGCCCGCTGTTCTTACTATCCAGCCGGGAGCCTGGAGTGCAGAGAAGGAGAAGGGCACCCATGCCGGCGAAATATGTATCACTCAGATGCAGTTCAAGCCAACATCAACGAAAACCATATGCATAAAGCCATCTGAACATGAAGGACTTGACCTCAATCAGGCAGATGTTATTATTGCGGCCGGAAAGGGGATAGGCAATGAGGAGACTCTGTCACTCATTTTTGAGCTGGCAAAAATTTTCCCCAATAGCGCTGTGGGCAGTTCACGAACCGTTTGTGACCAGGGTTGGCTGGGATACCAGCACCAAATCGGATCTACCGGTAAAACTGTGGCCCCGAAACTCTATATCGCTGTGGGAATCTCAGGCGCCATTCAACATATAGCCGGCATGAAAGACTCCCAAGTTATAGTTGCCATCAATAAAGATCCGAACGCATCCATCTTTGCGGTTGCCGAATACGGCATCGTGGAAAATTTGGAGGCTTTCATACCTGCCCTGCTTGATGAATACCGGCAGTTAAGATTCGGACAGAAGGAGGTGTAAAAATACACTTTGCCGGATGGGAATCGTAAATTTTATGCTGAAATAAAAATTAAAATACTTTTAGGAGGTTATATATGGCTGATAAGTTTGTCAGTGAACGCAATCTGGAATTTTTACTCTATGAAGTCTTCAATACCGAATCTCTCACTTCGTTTCCCTATTTTCAGGATCACTCTCGGGAAACGTTTGATCTAATCATTTCCACAGCGCTTAAATTGGCTACCGACATCATGTTCCCGGCCTTTAAAACGCTGGATGAGGAGCCCCCTCAATTTGTAAATGGTACAGTCAAGGTCCATCCGGTAGTGAAAACGTATATGAGAGAGGCCGGAGAAGGTGGCTGGATCAATGCCTTTCTCTCCTATGAACACGGTGGCCAACAAATTCCGAATGCGGTTCTGGCCGCATGCCGCTTCATATTTGCGGCGGCCAATTATTCGCTGTGTGTTTTCCCGCTCCTGTCTACGGGCGCCGCCCACCTGATTACCTCGTTCGGCTCACAGGAATTGAAAGATAACTATCTGGAAAAAATGTTTTCCGGAGAATGGCAGGGCACCATGGCGCTTACCGAGCCCCAGGCCGGAAGTTCACTAACGGACATTACCACGATTGCCGAACCGACAGATAATGGCTACTACAAGCTTAAAGGGCAAAAAATCTTCATCTCGGCCGGCGAGCATGATGCCGTAGAGAATGTAATCCACCTTATGCTGGCCAAAATCAAAGGCGCTCCTCCCGGGATCAAGGGCATATCTCTGTTCGTGGTTCCGAACAAGCGTAGTGCTGATAACGGCCAACTTGAATTTAATGATGTGAATTGTGCAGGTATTTATCATAAACTCGGCTATAGGGGAGCGCCGATCACCCAGTTGAGCCTTGGAGAAGAAGATGACTGCCGTGGCTGGCTGGTTGGAGAACCCCATCGTGGACTGTCCTATATGTTTCAGATGATGAACGAGGCCCGTATTGATGTGGGCCTGGGAGCGGCCGCTATTGCTACCGCGGCCTACTATGCGTCCCTAGCATATACCATGGAACGGCCTCAGGGCAGAAAAATCACGGATAAAGACCCCACCAAGGGACAGATTCCCATAATCGAGCACGCCGACGTGAAGCGCATGCTGCTTTACCAGCGGGCGATTGTGGAAGGAGCATTGTGCCTGATTATACAGGCATGCAAATATACTGACTTAATTCGGGTAACCGACGGTGAGGAAAAGAACCGCTTAGAGCTTCTGCTCGATCTACTGACACCGATTGTGAAATCATATCCCTCTGAAATGGGAATTCTATCCATTTCTCAGGGATTGCAATGCTTGGGTGGCTATGGCTATTGTGATGAATTTCCATTGGAGCAATATTACTGTGACTGCCGCATTCACCCCATTCATGAGGGAACCACCGGTATCCAGGGTATGGATCTGTTGGGCAGAAAGGTAGTGATGAAAAACGGCCAGGCGCTTTTGTTCTTCATTGAAGAAGTTACCAAGACCATCAAGAAAGCCCGGGACATCGGCGACCTTAAGCCATTCGCCGAAGAACTTGCCCAAGCAATTACTTTATTACAAGATGTTACAAAGCATCTTACAGGACTTGCGATTCAGGGCGAGATCGAGCTGTTCCTAGCGGATGCAACACTTTATCTGGAACTCTTCGGGATTGTTACGATTGCCTGGCAGTGGCTGATCCAGGCCATAGTTGCAAACAAGGCCTTGCTCGAAAATCCTGTGGAAAATGAGAAAGTCTTTTATCAGGGCAAACTGTATACGTGCAAGTTCTTCTTTGGCTATGAACTGCCCAGAATTGCAGGGCTGGCCAAGCGACTGAAAACAAGTGACGGGTTAACGGTGGAGATGTCTGCCCAACACTTTGTTGATTAGTCATTCTTGATAAAAAACACATACTCCGGAAACTGCCTGAATCCGAATTGATTCACGGTTTCCGGTCATTCTATAGCTGGCGGCACAAAATTAGAGATCGCTCACATATTAAGAAAACACTAAAACCCGGTTTTGGATACTTCCATAATTCGGAAAGGAG
>Ga0272441_10006982_pt1 | contig 18591 bp, 12 predicted proteins | sample SSMProp6N_FD_193582 | JGI IMG/M metagenome (GOLD analysis project Ga0272441, IMG submission 193582) | Marine sediment archaeal communities from Little Sippewissett salt marsh, Falmouth, MA, United States - SSM-Prop-6N | ecosystem: Environmental > Aquatic > Marine > Wetlands > Sediment ... | reverse complement strand
GAGGACTTCATCCTCCGCAAGGCCGACGGCTGGCCCGTCTACCACCTCGCCAACGTCGTCGACGACGCCCTGATGGGCGTGACCCTCGTCTGCCGCGGGCAGGAGTTCCTCGGGCAGACGTGGCGGCACGTCCTGCTTCGCGAGGCCCTCGGCCTGCCCGAGCCGCGCTACTGCCACCTGCCCCTGATCCTCGACATGCAGGGCCGAAAACTCTCCAAGCGCGACGGCGACGTGGACGTCCACGCCTTCCGCGCCGCCGGGTATCTGCCCGAGGCGCTGGTGAACTTCATCGCCCTGCTCGGCTGGCGCCCGGGCGGCAACCGCGAGAAACTCACCATGGAGGAGCTGGTCGAGCTGTTCGGCACGGAACGGATCGGCAAGGCCAACGCCAAGTTCGACCGCGACAAGCTGCTGGCGTTCAACACCGACGCCGCCGCGGCCGCCGACGAGGACCGGCTGCTGGCGGGGTTCAAGGACTACCTCTCGCTGAACGACACGCCCATCCCGGCCGGGGACGACGGGCTGCTTCGCGAGCTGCTGCGCGTCAATCGGGGCTTCCGCACGTTCGCTGACATTCCCGCCAAGTGCGGCGTGCTGTTCGGCGGCGACGACGCCTTCGAGTACGTCCCCAAGGCGGTCAAGAAGGTGCTGGCCAGGAACGAGGGCGCCGGCTACGCCGTCCTCGCGGACCTCCGTGAGCCCCTCGCCGCCTGCGACTGGACGCCCGAGGCGTTGGAGAAGCTCCTGACGGCCTACTGCGAGTCCCACGAGCTGGGCATGGGCAAGGTCGCCCAGCCGGTCCGCGTCGCCGTCACCGGCACGACGATCAGCCCGCCGATCTTCGACACGCTCGTCCTGCTCGGCCGGGACAAGACCCTGGCGCGGATCGACCGGTGTCTCAAAGCTCGCACCGACAAAGGCGATTCGGCCGGATAATGCAGAGCAACCGCAGAGGTCGCCACGGCGTTCTCTGCGGTGAATTATCCGGGTTAGGCCTCGGCCTCCCCGGTCGCCCCGGGGTATAATGCGCCGGTCGCGGGACAGCACGGGAGATGGCATGAAGCGGCAGTTCAGTGTGATCGTCGAGCGCGATAGCGAAGGCTATTACGTGGCCACAGTGCCGGAACTCCGAGGTTGCCATACGCAGGCCAAGAGCCTGGACGATCTGATGGGCCGGGTCCGCGAGGCGATCTCCCTGTGCCTCGAAGTGGAAGGGGCTGAAGGCGAGACGAGCGAGTTCGTCGGCGTCCAGCAGGTCATGGTCGAAACGTGAGTAAGCTCCCCCGGCCGACTGGGAGGGACGTCGTCAGAACGCTGCGGCGCGCGGGCTTCGTGGTCCTCCGAACTCGAGGCAGCCATCATGTCCTGCAACACCCCGACGGACGCCGAACGGTGGTTCCCGTACATGCCGGCGAGACGATCGGCCCGGGCCTGCTCACGAAGATCCTCAACGACTGAGAACTCAGCGGGGAGCAGTTCGCTGCACGCCTGTAGTCTCATCCTGAGGAGATCGGCTGGTGGGTCGCTTGCCAAAGGGGTGATTGAGGCCACAGTGGGTTGTGAGCAGGCATATTTGCTGGGAGCGCCGACATGACCTCCGTAGGCATGCGAGAACGGAGAAACCGTCTGAGGCGGCAAGGCCCTGTCTGAGATCGTCATCGAGGACCGACGGTGATCCTATACTCCTACCGGGACGTGTTGTTCGCTTGCGTAGACAGACGATTGGCGGAGGCGTTTCAGCCCCACGGCTTGGCCATCGCGCCCGCTCTCCTGTGACCGGGCGAGCGCTTCTTCGGCATGCGCGGGCTTGCGATTTGCCCTTCCCTCTTGTACCGTCCATCCCCAAGGCAAGCAGGGCGGAAACAACAAGGGCGACCCATGAGCTTACTCGTAACCGGCAGTATCGGGATCGACACGGTCGAGGCGCCGTCGGGCAAGGTCGCCGACGCGCTCGGCGGGTCCAGCGTGTACTTCTCCCAGGCGGCGAGCTTCTTCAGCGACGTCCGCTTCGTCGGCGTCGTCGGAGACGACTGCCCCGAGGGCTTCCTCCAGCCGCTCCACGACAACCCGCGGATCGACATGGCCGGGCTCGAGGTCCGCGCCGGCAGCAAGACTTTCCGCTGGCACGGGCGGTATCACGAGGACGTCAACGTCCGGGACACCGTCGCCGTCGAGCTCAACGTCCTCGCCGAGGTCGGCCCCACCATCCCCGAGGCCTTCCGGGACAGCCAGTACGTCTTCCTAGCCAATACGCACCCGGCCCTCCAGATGGAGCTGCTGGGCCAGCTCCCGGCCGCCAAGCTCATCGTGGCCGACACGATGGACCTGTGGATCACCACGGAGCGCGACGCGCTCGTCCGGCTGCTGGAGCACATCCACGGCCTGGTGCTGAACGACGCGGAGGCCCGCCTGCTGACCGAGGACCCGGACGTCGTCTCGGCGGGGCGGAAGATCGCCCGGCAGGTCCGCGACTTCGTCGTGGTCAAGAAGGGCGAGCACGGCAGCCTGCTGTTCGTCGCCGACGACGTCTACCCCCTGCCGAGCTACCCCGCCACCCGCGTGGTGGACCCCACCGGTGCGGGGGACTGCTTCGCCGGCGCAATGATGGGGCACCTTGCCGCGGAGGACCGCTTCGACCCGGCCACCCTCCGCAGGGCCATCGCCTACGGCACGGTCGTCGCAGGCATCGAACTGGAGGGCTTCTCGCTCAAGCGTCTGCTGAAGGCCACCCGCGAGGAGATCGACCACCGCCTGGAGGACTTCCGGCAGAAGCTGACGTTCTGAGGACGGCGGGACGATGGCGGCAATCCGCACGTTTGTGGCCCTGGACCTCGACGACGCGATCCGCGGCCGGCTGACCGCGGCCGCCGCCGACCTGCCCCGGGCCGGGGCGAAGATCCGCTGGGTCGCGCCGCAGAACCTCCACGTCACCGTCAAGTTCCTCGGCGACGTGGCGGAGGGCGACATGGCGGCAGTCTGCGAGGCCGTCACTGAGGCCGTAGCGGCCGTCGCCCCGTTCGACTTTACCGTGCGCGGGCTGCTGGCCCGGCCTTCCGCCGGCCGGAAGCTCCAGATGCTCTGGGCCGGCGTGGACGAGCCGACCGGGCAACTCGCCGCGGCGTTCGATGCCCTCCAGGCCGCCCTCGAGCCGCTGGGTTTTCCGCGCGAGCGGCGGGCCTTCCGCCCGCACGTCACGCTCGCGCGGATCAAGTCCGTGCCCGACCCGGCCGGCCTGCGCGCCGCGGCCGGCAACCACGCCGAGACGCCCTTCGGCGAGAAGACGGCGGAGGCGTTCACCGTCTACCAGAGCGATCTGCGGCCCGCCGGGCCGATCTACACGCCCCTGGCCGCGGCGAGGTTCTCGGGTTCGTAGACCGGCTAAGTCCTTGTTATACAAGGGGCAGGATGGTAGGCTTCCGCGCCCGGCGGGCCGGCGAGAAGGCCCGTGCAGTTTTTCTCAAGTTTCGGGCTTGACGGCCCCGAACAAACACCGTACGCTATTCCCTTGTCGGGCTCCTCGCTTGCTGGGGCGGGAGTCAACCGGCCGGGGAAGATGGTACTGGATGCCGCCGCGCAGACGGGCGCGGCGGCGCCGAGCCCGGGCGCCGAACGGCGACGCGAAGGAGAGCGAGAGATGGCGAAGGCCAGAAGCACGGGGAAGAAGGCGAGCAAGTCGGCCGCGGCGGCGTCGAAGGCGGCCGCGGGGGCGGAAGAGCGGCGCGGCAAGGCGTTGGACGCGGCTCTTCGGCAGATCGAGAAGAACTACGGCGTGGGCAGCATCATGCGGCTGAGCGAGGATCAGGTCGTGCGGGTCAAGGGCATCTCGACCGGCGCGCTGAGCCTGGACCTGGCCCTCGGCGGGCAGGGGATCCCGTCGGGGCGGATCTGCGAGTTGTACGGGCCGGAGGGCTCGGGCAAGACCACGCTGGCACTGCACGTGATCGCCAGCGCGCAGAAGGCCGGGGGCGTGGCGGCGTTCATCGATGCCGAGCACGCGATGGACCCCACGTGGGCCCGGCGGCTCGGCGTGGACCTCCAGAGCCTGCTGGTCTCCCAGCCGGACACCGGCGAGCAGGCGCTGGAGATCTGCGAGATGCTCGTGCGCTCCAACGCGGTGGACATCGTCGTGATCGATTCGGTCGCCGCGCTGATCCCCCGCGCCGAGATCGAGGGCGAGATGGGCGACACGCACGTGGGGCTCCAGGCCCGGCTGATGAGCCAGGCGATGCGCAAGCTCGTCGGGGCGATCAGCAAGTCGCGGACGAGCGTGATCTTCATCAACCAGATCCGCATGAAGATCGGTGTGATGTTCGGAAACCCCGAGACCACCCCGGGCGGCAACGCGCTGAAGTTCTACAGTTCCGTCCGCATCGACGTTCGCCGCGTGGGGACGATCAAGGAGGGCGACAACCCCGTGGGCAACCGCGTCCGCGCCCGCGTCGTCAAGAACAAGGTCGCCCCGCCGTTCCGAAAGGCCGAGTTCGACATCCTCTTCGACAGCGGCATCAACGCGGTGGGGGACATCGTCGACCTCGCCGTCGAGAGCGACATCGTCACCAAGCAGGGCGCGTGGTTCAGTTGCGGCGACGTCCGCCTCGGCCAGGGCCGCTCCAACGCCATCGCCTTCCTGAAGGACAACCCCGACCTGCTCGAGGAGATCCGCACCAACGTCCTCAAGGAACTCGCCCCGTACATGCTGGAGGAGTCGCCGGCGCCGTCCGACTGACCGCGTTCCGGGTGCCCGCCCGGCCTCCGGACCGTGGCACGGGCGCCTGCCTGCCGGCAGGCAGGTCTCGCCCGTGCGTCGCAGGGCCATCTTGGCCCTGCACAAAGCGGAAGCAGACCCGGGGCGCCGGTGAGGAGAACGGCGAGCCCCTAGGGCGAGCGGCTGCCCTTGGGGCGAGCCGGGTCGCCCGGGTGGCCGGTCCGGTGCCGGGCACGTGAGGTACGCGCCGGTCTTCGGCTCGGGCACGGGCGCCTGCCTGGCGATTACCGGCTCGGGGCTCCCGGTGTGGGCTGCGTCCATGGGGGGGTAGGCGAGGGGGTCCTCCGGGTGGAAAGCCGGGCGCCGAGCGGCTAGACTGAGCCCATTCGGCCGGGCCGGCCGAGTGGGAGAGAGCCGCGATGAAGGACTTCGATCAGATGATGGCGCGGGTCGGGCCCCAGCCGCTGCGCACGGTCGCCGTGGCCTGCGCGCAGGACGCCGCCGTGCTCCAGGCGGCCGAGCAGGCGCTCCGCAAGAACATCGCCACCAGCATCCTGATCGGCGACGAGGGCGAGATCCGGTCGATCGCGGAAGACGTCGGCGCGGACCTCTCCGGCGCGGAGATCGTCCACGAGCCCGACCCCATCCGGGCCGTCCTCGCCGCCGTCAAACGCGTGTCCACCGGCGAGGCCGATATCCTCATGAAGGGCTACGTCCACACCGACGACTTCCTCCGCGGCCTGCTGGACAAGGCGCACGGGCTGCGGACCGGCTCGATCATGAGCCACGTGTTCGTCGCCGAGGTCCGCGACCTCGACCGGTTCGTCTTCATCACCGACGGCGCGATGAACATCGCCCCCACGCTCGAGCAGAAGGCCGCCATCCTGCTGAACGCCGTCTTCCTCGCCAGGCACTTCGGCGTCGAGCAGCCGAAGGTCGCCGTTCTCGCGGCCGTGGAACTGGTCAACCCCGCCATGCCCGCCAGCGTGGAGGCCGCCGTGCTGGCGAAGATGGCCGACCGCCGCCAGTACGCCCCGCACTGCATTGTGGACGGCCCGTTCGCGCTGGACAACGCGATCAGCCCGCGGGCGGCGGCGCACAAGAAGCTCACCGGTCCCGTCGCCGGCGAGGCGGACATCCTGCTCGTGCCGACCATCGAGGCGGGCAATCTGCTTTCCAAGGCCCTGGTCTATCTTGGCGGGCGGAGGCAGATCGGCCTGCTGGTCGGCGCGAAGGCCCCGGTGGTCCTGACCAGCCGGGCCGACACGGCCGAGTGCAAGCTGCTGTCCATGGCCGGCGCGGTCCTGATGGTCAACATGGAGCGCAAGCTCAAGCTGAAGGTCGGAAAGGTGCATTACTGAGCGGCCCCGGGGACCGGGCACTGGGAGGCACGAACATACGCCGATACCGGGCCCTGACCGAGCGGGGAAGGAAGGGCCCGTACGGTGCGTACGCGCCCGACCTGCCGGCCTGACCGGCGTTCCGTCGCTCCCTCACGTCCCGAATGCCGTCACCTTGAACAGGTGCAGCGTGCCCTTGCCCGGCAGGCCGAACTTGAGGAACCTGCACTTCGTCTCCTGCCCGAGGTCGACGAGCCACTCGTCCTGCACGGCCCGGGCCTGCCAGACGGCCTTCCACTGCTTGCCGTCGCCGGAGACCCACACGGTCAGGCCCTTGGCACGCTCCTGGTGGCTGCCGCGGCGGTTGAGAATGCGCAGGTAGCGCAGCCCGCGGGGCCGGGGGAACTGGATGACGACGTGGGGCCGGTCGGCGTCGAGCGCGGTGTGGAAGGCGTGGGGCTTGATCTTGCCATCTTCCCCGCTGAGCAGGTACGGGTTGTCCGCATTGAAGGAGGCCGGCCCGGTGGGGCTGATCCGGTAGGTCGCGTCGCGGGAGACCTCCTTGCAGCCCTTGTGCGCCTTCAGCGGCGCGGAGGACTTGGCGGGCCGAATCCACGCGCCCGGCTTGGCGGGCCGGCCCCGTTGACCGCCCCGCCGGCCGGCCTTCGCCCGCTCGGCGCACTGATGGGAGATCTCGACGGCCTTCCTGCGGGCCGCGTCGTCGTATTCCCAGAACTCGTCGACGATCTTCTTGACCTCCGGGAACCGCTCGTCGGTGTCGCCGATCCGCTCCCGCAGGGCGCGGAGCTGCGCCTTCAGCCGCACCACCACGTCCTTGTAGGACGGGTCGTCGTAGACGTTGACGACTTCCCTGGCGTCCCTCGTCAGGTCGTACAGCTCCCAGCCCGGCGGCGTGCGGTGGCCGCCCCGCGTGTCGCACCCGTAGTAGAAAATCAGCTTGTGCTTCTTCGTCCGGATGCCGAAGTGCGACGGGTTCCAATGGTGGGCCATGTGCATCCAGTAGCGGTAGTACGCGGCCGGCTTCCAGTCGGCCGGCTCGGCGCCGGTTTCCAGGATCGCCTTGAAGCTGCGTCCCTGCATGTAGTCGGGCGTCTGGACGCCGGCGAAGGCGAGCATGGTCGGCCCGTAGTCGACGTTCTCGACGATCGCGTCGGTCCGCGTGCCGGGCTGGATCGTCGGGGGGTAGCGCACGAGGAAAGGCATGCGCTGGGATTCGTCGTACATCCAGCGCTTGTCCTGGTAGTCGTGCTCCCCGAGCATGAAGCCCTGGTCGCCGGTGTACATAATGACCGTCTTGTCGAGCAGCCCCTCGGCCTTAAGGTAGCCCAGCAGGCGCTTCATGTTGTCGTCCACGCCCTTGACGCACCGCAGGTATCTCTTGAGATACGCGTTGTAGGCCTGGCGCTTGGCCTGCTCGTCGGTGAGGTCCGCGTCCTTCGCCCACGTCCGGGCGTAGTTGCGGCGGCGGTGCCGCCTGCCGATCGACGTGCCAAGGTAGCCCAGCAGCTCGTCGTTGTGGCCGCGCGTGGCAATCGAGCCGAACTTCGGCTGTTCCCACAGGCTGCGGGGCTCGGGGATGTCGACGTCTTCCAGGTAGCGGTCGTACCGCTTGGCGTTCTGGAACATGTCGTGCGGCGCCTTGAAGTGGTGCATCAGGAAGAACGGCCGGGTCTTGTCGCGCCGCTTCAGCCACGCCAGCGTGCTGTCGGTGATGCAGTCGGAGGAATGCCCGGTCATCTTCACGACGTTCTTCGGCCAGGCGCCTTGGTCCTTGTCCCGGAACGTCGGGTCGTAGTAGCTGCCCTGGCCGGGCAGGACCCTGTAGTACTCGAAGTCGGGCTCTTCCTTCAGGTGCCACTTGCCGATCATGGCGGTCTGGTAGCCGGCCTTGCGCATCTCGTGGGCGAGGTACTGCCGCTCGGGCGTCAGCCGCCCGCCGAGGTCCAGGACGCCGTTGGTGTGGCTGTACTGCCCGGTCATGATGCACGCCCGGCTGGGGGTGCAGATCGAGTTGGTGACGAAGGCGTTCTCCAGCAGCACGCCGTCGCGGGCGAGCGTGTCGATCACGGGCGTGGGATTGAGCCTCGCCAGCCGCCCGCCGTAGGCGCCGATGGCGTGCGCGGCGTGGTCGTCGGACATGATGAACAGGATGTTGGGCCTGTCGCCCGCGGGTCTGGAGGGGCGCTTGGCCGCGGGCTTCGCGGCCCGCACTCGGCGGCCAAGTGCCAGCCCGGCAACGCCGCAGCCCACGGCGTTCAGGAATTGTCGGCGGGTTCTCACAGCGGGTACTCCTGTGCGGCCGGTTTGTGCTAGCGGATCGGCCCCGGGGGCCGGCGGGACAGAGTGTATCGTACGGGGGGCATTCCCGCGACCCTGCAGCGGGCGTTCGTCGTTCCCCGCCCCGGAGGGCACGCAAGGAGCGGGGGTGGCAGATAGGGATTCCATCGGCTAGGCTTTCCGGCCAAGGCGTATGGCGCAGCGTGGCCGAGACACTCGCCGCCCCCGAGGAGACGACCATGGAGCTTACGACGATACCTGCGATCGCGTTCGCTGTGGTTCTGTCAGCCTGGACGGTCTCCGTGTCAGCGGCCGAGCCGTCCGCCCCGGCCGACGGATGGCTGGGTATCGGAAAGGACCTCGCGGAGCGGGAGACGCTGACGAACCACGGGTTCGGGCTCGGCGAGACGCTGGAGTCCCGAGGCATCGCGGTGGCCCTGAGCCTGACGCAGGCGTACCAGATCAACCTGCGGGGCGGGACGGCCACGCACCGCCACGCGGGACGGTACGCGGGCAGCTACGACCTCGAGCTGGAGGTGGACACGGAGAAGTTGATCGGCCTGCCCGGCGGGTCGATGTACGTGCTGGCCGAGGGGAGCTGGTCGGACGGCCTGGACGATTCGTCGATCGGCAGCCTGTACGGCGTCCACGACGACGCCGGCGGGGACCGGTCCGTCGACGTGACCGAGCTGTGGTACCAGCAGCGCCTGCTGGACGGGCGGCTGCGGGTCCGCGTGGGCAAGATCGACCTGACCGGCGGGTTCGAGTGCCGCGGCTGCGCCGTCGCCTTCGACGGCAGCGCCTTCGCCAACGACGAGACGGCGCAGTTCCTGAACGGCGCGCTGGTCAACAATCCGTCGATCCCGTTCCCGGACAACGGGCTCGGCGCGGTGGTGTACCTCGAGCCGGCCGACGGCTTCTACGTGTCCGCCGGCGCCGCCGACGCGCAGGCCGACGCCCGGGAGACCGGCTTCCGTACGGCCTTCCACCGCGAGGACCACTTCCTGGCGATCTTCGAGACGGGCCTGGCCGCGTCGCTGCCGTCGGCCCGCGGCCCGATGCCGGGCGCGTACCGCGCGGGCTTCTGGTACGACCCACAGCCGAAGGAGCGATTCGACGGCGGCAGGGCGAAGCGCGACGACGTGGGCCTGTACCTGAGCTTCGACCAGGTCCTGCTCAAGGAGAACGCCGACGAGGAGGACACGCAGGGGTTCGGCGCGTTCCTGCGGTACGGCTACGCCCACGCGGAGGCCCACGAGATCCGCTGCTTTTGGGGCGCGGGCGGGCAGTACCAGGGCCTGCTCCCCGGCCGGGACGACGACGTCGTGGCGGTGGGCCTCGCCTCCGGCTGCCTTTCGCCCGACGCGGGGTTCGGGCGGACCCACGAGTCGGTGATGGAGGTGTACTACGCCGCGCAGGTCACTCCGTGGCTGGCCGTCTCGCCATCGTTCCAGTACGTCTGGAACCCCGGCGGGGCCGACGGCGTCGGCGACGCGTGCATCCTGGGCGTCCGCGTGCAGTTGTTGTTCTAACCGCGTCGGTGGCCTGCCCGCCTCTACGGCTCTTGGCGCGCGACGTGCCGGGCGACGGCCTGGGACAGCTCGTCGATGCGGAACGGCTTGTGGAGGAAACCGAGGGCCCCCTGGGCGACGAGCGCGTCGGCCGTGCCGTTGCGGTTGAAGCCCGAGGAGACGAGGACCTTGACCTCCGGGTCGATTTCCCGCATCCGGGCGAAGGCGTCGGCGCCGCTGAGGCGAGGCATGATCAGGTCCAGGATAACCAGGTCGATCTCCTCGCGGTTTCTTTGGAAGAACGCGACGGCCTCGGCCCCGTCGGTGCAGGTGGAGACCACGTAGCCCAGGCTGCGCAGCGCCGAGGCGGCGAACGTGCGGACCATCTCCTCGTCGTCGACCAGCAGCAGATGCCCCGTGCCGCGGACGACGCCCGCTTGGGGCCGGGCCGAGGCCGCCGCGCCGCCGTCCCGGCCCGTAGCCAGCGGCAGCAGCAGGCGGAAGGTCGAGCCCATCCCCGGCTCGCTGTAGACCCGGATGCCCCCGCGGTGGCTCTTGGCGCAGCCGTACACGCCCGCAAGGCCCAGCCCCGTGCCCTTGCCACGGTCCTTGGTCGTGAAGAACGGCTCGAAAACCCGCTGCTGAAGATCACGGTCCATGCCGACGCCCGTATCGGCCACGGCGATCTCGATGTACTCGCCCGGCACGATCTCGTACGGCTCGAGGCGGCAGTGGGCCTCGTCCATCCATAGGCACCGCGTGCTGTAGGTCAGCGTCCCGCCGGTCGGCATGGCGTCCCGGGCGTTGAGCCCGAGGTTCAACAAAGCGCTCTGGAGCTGGGAGGAATCCCCCAGCACCCCGGCGTTCTCGGCGGCCAGGTCCAGCTCGACCTCGATCCGCCGATCGATGCCGTGGCTGAGCATGGTGGCGACTTCCCGGATCAGCTCGTGGACGTCGACAACGGCGGTCTCGAACCGGCCTTTCCGCGCGAAGGCCAGCAGTTGCCGCGTCAGGTCCGCGGCCCGATGGCTGGCCTTGAGGATCTCCTCGGCGAACTCCGCCTGCTCGGACTCGGCGGGCAGGAGGGCCCTGAGCAGCTCGGCGTTTCCCTGCACGGCCGTCAGGACGTTGTTGAAGTCGTGCGCGATCCCGCCGGCAAGCTCGCCGACGGCCTCCATCTTCTGGGCGTGGCGAAGTTGCTCCTCCAGGCGGAGCCGCTCCGCCTCGGCCCGCTTGCGCTCGGTGATGTCCAGGAACAGCACCGCCATCGTGCCCGGGGAGGTCTGGAAGGCGTATACCTCATACGCGCCGCCGATCCGTTCGTCCTCGTAGTCGATTTGCTCCGTGCTCCACGGCACGCCCTCCGAGCAGACGCGGCGGTAGGCCGGGGGCACTTCCGTCCCAGCCAGCGCCGGATACGCTTCCTCCAGCGTCTTGCCCATGAACTGGCTGTTGTCGATCCCAAGGATCTGGTCCGCGGCCGGGTTGGCGCCGGTGAACACCAGCCGGCCGTCCCTGTCCAGCCGGTACATGATGATCCCCATCGGCGAGGACTGCACGATGTTGCGGAACCGCTCCTCGCTTTCGCGCAGGGCCTCTTCCGCTTTCTTGCGCTCGGAGATGTCCCGGGCGAAGGCGAAATTGTACTCCCGGCCTTCGAAGACGACGTAGTTGATGCTCACCTCGACGGGAATGAGCCGGCCGGACTTCGCGCGATGATGCGACTCGAAGCGGAGGGACCGCTGCTGCCTCAAGGTTCGCCAATGCTCCGCCCAGACCGACGCGGGGAAACCCGGATCGATGTCGTGCACCGTCAGGGCCAGCAGCTCGTCCCGGGAATAGTCCAGCGTCTGGCAGGCGGCCTCGTTGACGTAGAGAAACCGGGCGTCGGGTCCGATCCAGAAGGCGCTGACCGACGCATGGTCCACGGCGAACTGGGTGCGCCGCAGGTCCATCTCGGCCTGCTTTCGCTCGGAGATGTCCTTCATGACGGCGATGAAGTACAGCGGCTGGCCCTCGGGGTCCCGCATGACCGAAACCATCAGATTGCCCCAGACCTCCGAGCCGTCCTTCCGCAGGCACCGCTTTTCCAGTGCGAGCGTCTCGTCATCCCCTTCCAGGAGTTGTTTGACGAAGGCCCAGTCGGCGGCCAGCGTGTCCGGATGCGTCACGGTGGGAAAGTCGAGCTGGAGCAGTTCCTCCTGCGTGTACCCGAGGATGTCGCAGAACCGCTGGTTGACGCGGAGGAACCGTCCGTCCAGGGCGACGTTTGCGACGCCGACGGGCGCACGGTCGAAGGTCAGTCGAAAGCGGCGCTCGCTGTCGCGGAGGGCCTGGACGACCTGGTCGGTCGCGGCAGCGGACTCCAACTCCACCACGCGGCCCCGAAGGGCCTCCATCTCCTCGATCAACTCCGCATGTGTCCTGGTCTCGTCGCTTGTCACGATGGGGTGCTCGCGTGCCGGCTCTGCCTCTCCCGTCCGGGCAGGACCACGGACACACGGGAATGGCGTAGGATTGTACAGGCTCTCCCGCCCCGCTGGCAAGGGCGTTTGGCTTGGGACGGTCGGGAGGCCAGAGGCCCGCCGCCGTGGGCGTTACTCGCGCGGCACCTTGCCCGCGTAGAAGACGAGATTGGTCATCAACTGCTCCGCCGTGACGCGGGAGTAGCCCTTGAGCTTGTAGACCGGAATGCCCAGCAGACCCGTCGTGACGTCCTCGCGGCTGTGCAGCAGCACGGGCCGGCCGCCGCGAAGGATGGTGCGGAGCCGCGGGCGGGTCCGGTCGGCCTCGGCGAGAGTCAGGGCGTACTCGCGGCGGTAGCTTGCCTTCGTCAGGTCGTACGGGCCGCGAGTGTAGATCGGGTGCCCCTGGGCCAGCTCGCGCGCCCGGGCCTGCCCCGCGAGGGGGTAAATCAGCCGCTCGACGGTCTCGTTGAAGATCCGCGACCCCCCGGCGGCGTCAACGAGCAGAATGCCCCCCGCGTTGAAGTAGTCCTTCAGGGCCTTGGCCTCCGCGGCGGACAGCTCGAAGGGGTCCGTGCCGGTCATGTGCGCCAGCGGCCACTGCGTTGCGTCGAGCTTGGTCATGTGCATCGGCTCGGTCACGTCGAGCGTCACGCGGTGGCGGTTGGCGGTGCGGATCGCCAGCCGCCGCCAGGCCCGCGGCTCGGGGTCGCAGTTGCCGTTGTGCTTCAGGCGCGCCACGCGGACCGTCGCCCGCACCTCCCCGTCGCCGGCCTCGGGCCAGTGGGTCGTGCCGCGAGGCGGCAGCTCGCCCCGGTCCGTCGCGTACAGGAAGACGTTTGCCAGCAGTTGGTAGGTCGGCAGGCTCGTCTGCCGCGCGCCGCGCTGGAGGGCCAGCGACAGCTCCCGTGGGGCGTGGAGCGCCAGCAGCCGCACGCCGTTGGTCACGCCCGACAGGCCCGCGTCCGTCTCGGGCTGGAAGTAGGCGGTGTAGACCGGGTGCTCGGCCGGCAGGCGGATCAGCGGATACTCGGGGAACAGCCGCCGGTAGACCTTGCCCATGTCCAGCGAGAAGTCCCCGTTGTTGCACGCCGCCTCCGAGAGGATCGTCCCGCCCCGCAGCACGAAGGTGCGGAGGCGCCCCAGCGCGTCGGCCGTCATCTCGACCGGCCCCGCGCCGGAGAGATAGAGAATCGGCGCCTCGTGCCAGTCGGCCAGCGGGGAGTCCAGGTGCACGATCTGCCAGCCGACCGGCCGCTCGAACTCGCGCGAGATCCACCGCGACAGGTTCGCCGCGTCCCGCGGGCGGGCGTTCCACTTGCCGCCGTACCGCAGCTTGTTGACCAGCACGGGCCCCCGGCCGCGGGCGAGGAAGATCAGCGCGAAGGACGTTTCCACCACCCGGTCGCCGTAGCCCCACGCGCCGTCGGGGTCCTGGCGGGACAGCAGCGCCCGGCGCCCCTCCGCGTGCCAGTCGTGCCGCGCGAAGTACTTATGCCCGCTCGCCCGGCCCACGCGGGAGACGCAGTGCAGCCAGTAGTAGTACCACTCCGGGCCCTTGCGCGGGTTCTCGTCGGCGACGAACTGCTCGCCCAGCCACGCCAGGGCCTTGTCGATCGCCTCCGTGTTGCCCGCCGCCGCACAGCGGACGAACTGCTCGTGCCGGAGGCTGTCGAAACAAATGTACAGGCTGGCGAGCCCCGCCGCCGTCATCGAGCCGTACGTCCGGCACCGCAGCGTGCGGGGGTCCACGCGGTAGCCCCACCCGCCGTCGAACTGCTGGCTGTCCAGCCAGTGGCGCTCGGCGCGGCGCCAGAAGGCCAGCGGCACCTCCACGCCGCGGCGCGCCCCGGCCCAGACGCCCAGCAGCGCGAGCTGCGCGTTCGAGTTGTCCTGCGCCTCCGTCGCCTGCCCGTTGGCCGACGAGTACGTGTACCCGCCCTTGTCGTTCATCGCCGCCACGAGCCACTTCGTGTCCTGCCGAAGCGGCGCCATCGCCGCGGGGTCCCGCAGCAGCGACCACGCGACGGTCCGCATGGCGACGGCGTACGTGCCCGTCAGCTTCGCCCCCGCCAGCCACCGCAGGGCCCGCTTCAGAGCCGGGCTCTCGTCGGGCTTGACCCCGGCCGTCAACAGCGCCTGGGCGCACAGCGCGGTCTTCCCGCCGAAGCGGACGTCGTTCGGCGGCGCCTCCCCGGCGGCAAGGCCCTTCTCGTCGATCCGCGACAGCAGGAACGCCTTCGCCGCCGCCACGGAGCGGTCCACGCGCGTGGAGGTCTCTGCCGGCCCGGCGAACGCCGCCGTGCAGAGCGCGAGACCGGCAAGGACGGCCATCCGCAATCGAGTCATTCCGCCTTCCAGATCATCATGAAACGCGGGGTCTGGACCTTGTCCAGCAGGTCGGCGTCGAGCGTCAGGGACGGCTCGCTGCGGGACTGGAGCAACTGCTCCATCAGCGAGGCTCGGCGGGAGTACCGCACGACCTTGCGGTCGGTCAAGCCCGCCAGCCTGGCCGCGGCGTCGAGGGCGTCCTTCTGGTAGCCGATCTTGTCGACCAGCCCGAGGTCCACCGCGTCGTCGGCGAGGTAGATCTTGCCGTTGAACGGCTCGGTCTCGGTGACGGTTCGCCCCGGCTCGCCTTCGTCCCGCGCCGGGATGGTCACCTCGTTGCTCCGCGGCGAGAGCCGGTTGCCCCGCCCCGCGCTGACGACCTGCTCGAAGCGCTTCTGCATCTGGTCGAGCACGTCCTGGATGTGCTTTCGCTGGTAGTCGTGGGGCGTCTCGAAGCCGCCCCAGGCGTCCTTCCACGGCTCGGCGTGCGAGGACTTGACCACGACCGGCTCGGCGCCGATCTTGTCCAGCGTGCCCCCCAGGGCGACCCACCAGGCGATCACGCCGATGCTGCCGGTCACGGTGGTCGGCTCGGCATAGATCTCGTCGGCCGGGGCGGAGATGTAGTACCCGCCGCTCGCGGCGACCGAGCCCATCGAGACGACCACCTTCTTGCCCCGGGCCTTGAGGGACTTGACCATCTCGCAGATCTGGTCCGAGGCCGTCACGCCCCCGCCCGGGCTGGAGACGCGCAGCACGACGGCCTGGACGTTCGGGTTGCCCGCGACGGCCTTGTAGAACGACCGGAACTGGGCGACCGCCCGACTGTCCAGGACGCTGCCGACCCCGTAGACGGCGATCTGCTCGTCGGCGCTGCCGCTCTCCAGCGCCGTGGTCTGCATCGAGCCGGTGGGCATGTCGAAGCCGGCCGCCAGCCCCGCCAGCAGCACGAGGTTCAGCACCACCGATCCGACCAGCGCCAGCAGCAGAAGCACGAGCAGCAGCACTTTCCAGACCCCGCCCGATTTCCGCGGCGGCCGGTAGGCCGGGCGAGGCTGCTGGGGCGGCAGGGCCGGTCCGCCGGGCGGGGGCCCCGCGGGGGGCGGCACGGCCGGGGGGGGCTCGGGCGCCGCGGGCTCGGCGATCGGCTGAAGCGTCGGGGAAGGCTCTTCGATGGGTGTCGGGTCGGGCATCGCTGCACTCTCCCAATGAAACTCTCGGGTGACGCTATAGTGTACCGGCCCCGCCGCGTGGGGTCTTGCGTTTCTTGTCCAGCCCGCCCCCGTCAACACCCTGGCCGGGGACCGGGGTTTCAGAACCGTCGCCGGGAATGAAAGGACTTGTCTGGATGAAGGCCATGCGCATCGTGGGAATTGCCCTGTGTGCCGTCCTGTGTGCCTCCGCCTCCGCGGCGGACTGGCCCCAGTGGTGCGGGCGGTATGACAAGAACCTCGTCTCCGACGTCCGGGGCGTGCCGACGGACTTCGACGTCGGCGAGACGCGTCGGGGCAAGACGGCGCGGGAATCCTCGGCGAACGTCCTGTGGTCCGCGAAGCTCGGCTCGCAGACGTACGGCGGGCCCGTCGTCGCCGGCGGGCGGATCTTCGTCGGCACGAACAACGACAGCCCGCGCGACCCGAAGTACAAGGGCAACCGCGGCGTGGTCATGTGCTTCAACGAGGCCGACGGGAAGTTCCTCTGGCAGCTCGTGGTCCCCAAGCTCCGCAGCGGGGGGAACTTCAACGGCGATTACGGCAAGCTCGGCATCTGCGCGACCCCGGCCGTCGACGGCGACCGCGTCTACGTCATGACCAACCGCTGCGCCGTCGTCTGCCTCGACGTCCACGGCATGGCCAACGGCAACGACGGGCCGTTCACCGACGAGGCGCGGTCCTTCGCGCCGCCCAAGAGCGAGAAGTTCTCCGAGGGCCCCGACGGTGCGAAGATCGACCGCGCGCCCGGCGACCCCGTCCAGATCGGCCCGACCGACGCGGACATCCTGTGGCGGTTCGACATGATGGAGAAGATCAGTTGCTGGCCCCAGGACGCCTCGCCGTGCTCCGTGATGGTCTACGGCGACTACGTCTACTTCGGCACGTCCAACGGCGTGGACCGCTCCCACCGCCGCCTGCCGTACCCCGACGCGCCGTCCTTCGTCGCGCTGGATAAGAAGACCGGGCGCCTCGTGGCGACCGACGAGGCGAAGATCGGCCGACGGATCTACCACGCCCAGTGGTCCTCGCCGTCGCTGGGCGTCGTGAACGGCCGGCCGCTCATCTTCTACGGCGCGGGCGACGGCTTCTGCTACGCCTTCGACCCCAAGCCCGTGCCGGCAAAGGAGGAGGGCGGGGTCGGCACGCTGAAGCACGTCTGGCGGTTCGACTGCAACCCCAAGTGCCTGAAGTTCGACGAGAACGGCAAGAAGATCAAGTACCAGACCCGACACCGGTCCAAGGGCGACGTCAGCCCGTGCGAGTGCATCGGCACGGCCGTGTTCCACGAGAACCGGGTGTATGTCTCGATCGGCCAGGACACGCTGCACGGGATCGCGCCGGGGTGCCTGAGCTGCATCGACGCGACGAAGACGGGCGAGGTCAGCGAGAGCGGCAAGGTGTGGCAGAAGACGGACGTGGACCGCTCGCTGTCGACGACCGCCGTCGCCGACGGGCTGGTCTACTGGGCGGACTACACCGGGCGGCTGTACTGCATCGACGCCGAGACGGGCAAGACGGTCTGGCAGCACGACGTGCGGGACCGGATCTGGTGCTCTCCCCTCGTGGCCGACGGGAAGGTCTACATGGGCACGAAGCGCGGCTACCTCCACGTCCTCGCCACCGGCCGAGAGAAGAAGGAGCTCGCCAAGATCCGACTGGACACGAGCATCTTCGCCACGCCGATCCTCGCCAACGACGTGCTCTACATCGCCACGATGGCGAGGCTCTACGCGGTCCGCTGCGGCGCGGCGGAGTGAGTGCAGGCGAACTGCGGATTGCGGATTTGAGATCTCAGATGCTCGCTTCTCGGAGGCCGACAGATGCCTGGAACACGAACCCGCTCCGCCCTCTTCGCGCTGCTTGCGACGGCCCTGGCGATCTCCGCTTGGGGCACGGGCGCTACCAAACCCTCCTCCTCCGAGTCCGATGATCCCGACGCGGGCTACCGGCGCATCTTCCGCCGCCTGGACGCCGACGGCGACGGCGCGGTCACGGAGGCCGAGTACGTCTCCCGCACCCGCTGGCCGGAGGGAAAGGCCCGGGCGATTTGGCGCGCCAGCGATGCCAACGGCGACGGCAAGGTCACCGAGGCCGAGTACTGCCGCAACCGCCGCGTCACCGACAAGGCCAAGGAGGTCTTCGCCTGGATCGACGCCGACAGGAGCGGAAAGCTCACCGAGGCCGAGCTCGTCGCGACGGCAAAACGGATCTTCGAGACGATGGACAAGGACCGCAGCGGGGAGGTCACCATCCCCGAGTACCTCGGCACTCGCTGGGAATGGGACGTGACCGTCGACTTCCTCAGGACCCCGCGCCGACGCGAGCGAGCCGGTTCGGCTCCGGCCAAGCCGGCCACGGGTACCGGCGGCCGTGAATGAACCACCACCCAGGCCTCGACGAGATTCACAGCCTCTGAGCCCTCTGAACAACAAAGGGCACAAGAACCACGCAAACGCGTGTATCATCGAGCGCATTCCGGTCTGCCCGGCGTCGCCGTTCCGGCCGTTCGCCCCCGAATGGGGGCGGCTGATCGGTAGCCACGGGCGCAAGCCCGTGGAAAGAGGCCGCGCGAATCACAGAGCCCCGAAGCGGGGCGATTGAGACCCATGAGAGCCGGCGAGCATCAATCGCCCCTTTCAGGGGCTCGTTGTCTGTTGTGCCACCATCCCACGGGCTCGCGCCCGTGGCTACCGTCCAAATGCCCCCGTTCGGGGGCAAGGGATTGGC